>CEVF01070113.1_pt1 | contig 36237 bp, 37 predicted proteins | sample 356441 | NCBI WGS metagenome assembly CEVF01 (sample SAMEA2622765, study PRJEB7988) | marine metagenome | biome: marine biome (ENVO:00000447); feature: surface water layer (ENVO:00002042); material: "saline water (ENVO:00002010), including plankton (ENVO:xxxxxxxx)" | depth 5 m | reverse complement strand
ACCATCGTCCGGCGGGGCGAGGTCACCGCGCTGGACGTGACCATCGTCGACGTTCGAATCGGCAGTCCGCCGGTCGTCGATTTCCAGGTGAACGATCAGGACGGCGTACCCTTTGCCGGAGTGCCGGCGTCGACGCTCGAGTTCACCATCGCCAAGCTGGTGCCCGGCACGGAAGGGGACAGCGACCGCTGGCAGAGCTACATCAACGCGCTGGAGCAGCCGGGTGCCGGGCCCGGCTCCGAGACTGCGGTGCAGGCCGATACCGACGCTGGCGGCAGCCTGGAAGACCACGGTAGCGGCAGCTATACCTATACCTTCGGTGTCGACGTCGCGGCGGTGGATGACCCCGTCAGCGTGGCGTACGAGCCGGAGTTGACCCACAGAGTGGCGCTCGCGATCCGTGCGGCGGATCTGCCGACGCCCGGCAACGCCGTCTACACCTGGCAGCCCTCTACCGGCGCGACCTCCGGCATCGAAACCCGTGACATCGTGGCGACCGATTCCTGCAATGAGTGTCACCGGGGGCTCGACGCCCACGGCGGACCACGCAACGACACCCGTATGTGCGTGACCTGCCACAATCCCGGCAGTACGGACGCCAACAGCGGCAACACCATCGACTTCCGCGTGATGATCCACAAGATCCACATGGGCGAAGAACTGCCGAGCGTCGTCCAGGGTGGTGAGTACGCCATCTATGGATTCCGCGACACCAGACACGATTATTCGGACGTGGCGTTCCCTCAGGACGTCAGGAACTGCGTCAAGTGCCACGATCCGGCCGACGCTGCGACCCCGGACGCCGACAACTTCTTCATGCAGCCGAGCATCGAAGCCTGCGGCGCCTGTCACGACGATGTCGACTTTCTCTCCGGGGAAAATCATCCGGGCGGCGTGGTTGCGGACAACAGCGAGTGCACGGTGTGTCATGCTCAAGACCGTATTGCCGGGAGCATCGCCCAATCGCACCGCATGCCGGCGCAGGAGGCCGCTCGCCGGTTTGCCTACAACATACTCGAGATCTCGGGGACCGAGCCTGGCGCATCGCCGTCCGTGCGCTTTTCCGTGACCGACCCGACCCGGGACGACGCGGCTTATGACGTGCTCGGTGACCCGGCGTTCACCGGCAGCGGGGCCAGCGTGAACCTGGACCTGGCGTGGCCCACCCGCGACTACACCAACTTCGATCCTGATGCCGGTACGGTAACCGGGGCGGCTCCGGCCCGTCCGGCGAGCTTCAGCCTGCTCGATCCCGCCATCGTGAGCAATAACGGTGACGGCACGTTCACCGCGGCGTTACCGGTGTCCATTCCGGTGAGTCTGGAGGGCTCGGGCGCGTTCGCCATCGAAGGGCATCCGGCCGCCGATTTCGACGGTGACGGTGACTTCGGCGATCAGGTGCCGGTGACGGGTGCGGTGGATTTCTTTCCGATCACCGACGCGGTGGCGCAGCCGAGACGGATGGTGGTGGATTCGGCCAAGTGTCAGGCCTGCCACGGCGCGAACGATGGTCTGGCATTCCACGGCAACAACCGCACCGACAACGTTCAGCTGTGCGTGGTCTGCCACAACCCCAATTCGACGGATCTCGCCCAGCGCCCGGCAGACCCGGACATGACCGAAAACGGTGTCAATTCTGCCGCTGCGGATGGACTGGAGGAGCGTTCCATCGACTTCAAGCGCATGATTCATGCGATCCACGGTGCTCAGGCGCGCAGCAACGAATACCAGGTATACGGCTTCTTCAATACCGCCCACGACTTCAGTGAGGTCGGCTTCCCTGCCGAGCCCAATGATTGCGACGCATGCCACGTCGCTGGCTCACACGAGGTCCCGCTGCTCGAGTCCGTTCTGGCCACGACCATCGACAGCCAGGCGACGGTGAACACAGCCAGCCCGTTCGGTACCGGTGATTTTGTTCCCGGAGACGGCTCTGCCGGCGACCCCCGCGACGATGGCAACGTCACCGCCACGGCAGCCGTGTGCTCGGCCTGCCACGATACCGTGCAGGCGCGCGCCCACATGCTCGACAACGGCGCCGGCATCAGCCTGGAGATGCCGGATACCCCAGGCTCCGGTGCCGCCACCTCGGGCTTCGACGTGCTGCAGAGTGACGTCGACGACGGTCTCGTCATCGAGACCTGCGGTGTTTGCCACGGTCCCGGTCGCATCGCCGACGTGAATCTGGTCCACGGCCTAGGGGCCGACTAGGTTGTGCGGGGGAGAGGGCCAAAGTACTCCGGCAGGGTGCCGAACGGGCAGCAACCAACGTGGTTGCGAAGTGCAGCGCTGTCGCTGTCCCTGGTCTGCCTGCTGGCCGCTGGACCGGTCGCGGCAGCCGCGCCGGAGGAGATCTCGCTGGAGCCATCCGAATACAGCCGGGAAGGCGCGGATACGTGTCTGCGTTGCCACGATTCACCGCACATTCTGGAGTTCTTCCGAACGCCACACGCGGTCCGGGAAGATCCCGATACTCCGTTCGCCCAGCTCCAGTGCGAGAGCTGCCATGGGCCGGGCGCGAACCACGCCCAACGTCTGCGGCCGGGACAAACGCGGCCGCCGATTCTGAACTTCGGCCAGGATGAGCCGTTCTCTCTGGCGCAGCAGAATGGCGTCTGCCTCGCCTGTCATCAGCAGGACATGGGGTCGGGCTGGCACGGCAGCGCTCACGATGCGGACAGTCTGGCCTGCGCTGACTGCCACGTGTCGCACACCCGGGAGGATCCCATGCTGGCATCGGCAGTGACTCAGGCCGACAGTTGCCAAAGTTGCCATCTGACGGTGCGGGCAGAGTTTCAGAGGGCCTTTCATCATCCAGTACGCAGCGGTGAGATGTCCTGCAGTGAATGTCATGCCGTGCACGATTCGGCCATGCCTTCGTTGCTGACCGAGCCGACGCTCACCGGAACCTGTCACGGTTGCCATCAGGAGATGCGCGGGCCGTTCCTGTGGGAGCACGTGCCCGCCAGCGAGGACTGTTCGGCATGTCATCGCCCGCACGGCTCCGTGCACCGCGCCTTGCTTACCAAGGCGGCGCCTTTGCTGTGTCAGGACTGCCATTCGAGGAGCGGCCACCCGAGCATTCCGCGCACGGGTCGAAGCCTTCCGGGTGCGCGGCCGTCGCCGTTCCTGCTCAGTGGCAGCTGCCTGAACTGCCACTCACGGGTGCATGGGTCGAACCACCCGTCCGGCGCGAACCTGACGCGATGAGGGGGGCTCGTAGATGATGCGAACCGCTGTCGCTGTGTTGTCGCTGATCACCTGCGTGCCGTTCGGACACGCTGCCTCTGCGGCAGCTTCGCCGGCGGCGGCTGCCGATGTCGATACCAGCCGCTGGCGCTGCCGATTCTGTCCCTACCCGGAGGCCGGGACTTCGGGCTCCGTGCGCGCCGGAGTCGGTTACGTCGGCGATGACGCGGTCAAGTTCGGCGAGCACACGGATCTTGCCGAGGAGGGGGCTTATGTCGATGCGGCCGCCGAGCTCACCTGGCGTGGCAGGGGCACCCGCCGCTGGCGGGCCAGCGTGCAGGATGCCGGTCTCGAAACCCGATCGCTGCTGGTGGCTGGAGGTGAGCAGGGTCGCTACCGGGTGCGGCTGCTGCGCGACACGCTGGTAGACCGCAATTTCGCCGATGCCCTGACGCCGTACCGGGGCGTCGGCAGTGCGCTGCTGACCCTGCCCGACGATTGGGTCCGCGCGCCGACCACCACCGGCATGCAGCAGCTACCGGGCGGGGTGCAGGAGATCGCCGTTGGTTCGAAGCGCCACCGCACCGGGCTCGGCATCGAGATCGACAGCGATGGGCGCTGGCGCCATCACGTCGACTACCGCCACGAGCGCCGCGAAGGTAAACGGACGTCGGCTGGCGCCTTTCTGGTAGACGCTGTGGCACTGCTGGAGCCGGTGGATTACCGCACCCACGAGCTCGAGGCGGGCATGCGCTACCAGCGCGACCTCTGGCACATCGAGTTCGGCTACACGGGGTCCGTGTTCCGCAACGAGCATCGGTCCTTGATCTGGGACAACCCCTTCACCGCCACGGCTCCCGGAGCTGATCGGGGTGCCATCGCGCTGGCGCCGGACAACGAGTCTCACAGCGTGTCTTTTTCCGGAGCGGGACGCCTCGGCGAGCGCTTCCATCTGTCGGGGAACGCCAGTGTCGGCTATCTCCACCAGGACGAAGACCTGCTCGAGCCGACCAGCAACGCATCGTTGATCGCACCAGCGCTGCCCCGTGACTCTGCCGAGGCAGAGGCCACGCTGTATTCGGCAGCCGCGCGGCTGCGCTTCGATCCTGCCGTCCGCGGACTCTCGGCGAGCCTGGCCTATCGGGCCGACATCCGCGACAACGATACGAAGGTGGATACGTTCACGCAGGTGGTCATGGACTCGTATGTCGGCGGAGTCGTCCGTAACGAACCACTCAGTTGGGCACGACACACGGTGTCCGGAACGCTCCACTTCCGGCTCGATGCAGCCAGGCGTTTCGCGGGAGGTGTGGAGTACGAACGCTACGATCGCGACTATGGCGCCGATCCGAGCACCGACGAGTACCGCGTGTGGGGACAGTTGCGCTCGCGGCTGGATTTCGGCGAGCTCAAGATCCGTCTGGAGTACGGGGATCGCGAAGGCTCGAACCTGGAGCCGGCGGTTCCCCACGGTGCACCCCAGAATCCCCTCATGCGCTGGTTCGATGTCGCTGACCGAGAGCGGCAGGCGGCAACGGTCGCCCTGATGCTGTTCCCGCGATCGGCGTTCGACCTCACGTTGCGTGGTGAAGTTGCGCGCAGCGATTTCGCCGACAGCCGGATAGGTCGAACGAAGCGTTTGAAACGCGGTTATGGAGTCGAGCTCGGAGCGTCGCCGGCGGACAACGTCAGCCTGTTCGCCTACGCCCTGCGCAGCATGGACGCTTCGGATCAACGCAACAGTCAGGCGTTCGGGGCGCCGGACTGGAAAGGGCAGACCGACGACGACTACGCCACTCTTGGGGCCGGTCTGCGGGTCATTGGATTGAGGAAGAACCTGGATCTCGAGCTCGACCTGACGTTCTCGGATGCAGAGAGTGGCATCTCGCTGACGGTGCCCGGAGCCGACGCCGGCATCCCGGATATCGAGAACGAGCGTTTCATGGCGCGATTGGGCGCCGATTACCAGGTTGACGACAGATTCAGCCTGAACCTCGGCCTCGTCTACGAAAGTCTTCGCCGCCGGTCATGGCAGCTCGACGGTGTGTCGGTGGATACGGTGCCGGGCTTTCTGAGTCTCGGTGTCGACGAGCCCGATCACGACGTGGTGGCGGTGACCCTTTCGGCTACCTACGAGCTGTGAGCCGGGCCGCGAACCGAGTCGTTCCACCATCCGTTGACCACGGATTTCAGGGTTACCGGTTCGAAGGCCCTGCGATGCTGATTGCCGAGCAGCTCAGCGCCTGAGATTCCAGACGCGGCGGATCCAGCCCAAGACGGCCAGCGGAACGATCAGCCATTGCAGCAGCGGCGCCAGACCGGTGCCGAGCAGCGGCACGGTCGGCATGCTGGCAGCATACTGCCAGCGATCGAGCACGGCGGTCGCCAGCCATTCGAGGACAATGGTAACGGCCAGTCCGACGCCGACGTAGCCGGCGACCTGGCTGGGCGATGCCTTCGCCGCCCAGTATCGATCGCGCGTGTATGCGGCCAGCGTGCCGTAGGCCAGCAGCGCGATGAACGCGTCCCCGAACGCCGCGCGGCTGCACAGCAGGATGCCCTGCAGATGCGGCATGTCGCTCATGCCCTGGTACCAGGGCGCCTGCCAGAACTCCCAGACCAGATGCAATAGGAAGGCCGTCACGGCGATGTCGGCTTCCGGGGCGCCGAACATGGACGGCCGCGGATTCGACGATTTCTCTGGACCTGTATGCGGCATACGAGTTGTACAGTGGCCGGCATTGCAATCGAGGCCATCATTCCAGCGATCGATGGCGCCGTCCACTCGAAACCAGCAACGACGAGGTGATAGCCATGAGATTCAATGCCATGAAATTCAGCGGATCGAAGGGCAGCGCGATCGGTACTGCCCTGTTCAGCGTAGCACTGCTCGGCTCGGCGGCCCTGCAACCCGCCTGGGCGAGCGAGAGGGCCGCAGACGAGCGCCCCATGAGTCAGAAACAGGAGCAGCAGCAGGATCGGATGCAGATGCGTCTGGAGAAGATGCGCGACCAGATGGCCGCGATCGAGGCGGCAAACGATCCCGCCGAGCGACGCCGCCTGCTGGAGGAACACATGCGGCAGATGCACGAAGCCATGGGCATGATGAGTAAAGACATGATGCCCGCGATGAAGCGCCGCCTGCATACCCACACCCACGCACCGGGCGCGGGCCGTCAGGCCGACGACGACATGCAGTCCCGGGAACACATGGAGAAGATGGACCGGATGATGAGTCACATGGAAGGAATGATGGAGCAGATGTCGAAGCACCAGGCCATGCGCGAGGCCCAGGATGAGGGCTGATGCGGTCGTCGCCGCGCGCCCATCGGCCTGCCGGAAAGCGGGGTAGCCCATGTCACAGCAGCCCGACATGCCGGATCTGTCCCAGCTGCGGCCGCCGCGCGGCGTCGTGCCCATCGCGATCGCCGCGGTGCTGCTCGGCTGGGCGGGCTACTCCGCGTTCTTCACCGTGCCGGCGGAGTCGGTCGGCGTCGTTCAACGCTTTGGTCACTACCATCGGGAAGTGGATCCCGGGCTCAACTTCAAGCTGCCGTTCGGCATCGATACGGTGACGCTGGTGCCGGTGAAACGTCAGCTCAAGGAGGAGTTCGGTTTCAGCACGCCAGGTGCCGGGTTCACCAGCCAGTCGTCCCCGCCGAGCCAGTGGGCCCTGGAGACGACCATGGTAACCGGTGATCTCAACATCGCCCTGGTGGAGTGGATCATTCAGTTCCGCATCGAGGAGCCGTTCGAGTATCTGTTCAACGTCCGCGATCCGGGCGATACCCTGCGCGACGTGTCGGAGTCGGTCATGCGCGAGGTGGTTGGCGACCGGACCGTCGACGAAGTGCTGACCATCGGCCGGCAGGACATCGAGGCCAGTGCTCAGGTGAAGCTCCAGGAAGTCGTGAACAAATACGAGATGGGGCTGCGAATCGATCAGATTCAGCTGAAAAACGTCAACCCACCGGAGCCGGTGCAGGCTTCCTTCGATCGGGTCAACGAAGCCCAGCAGGAACGGGAGCGGATGATCAACGTCGCGCGCGGCGAGTACAACCAGGCCGTGCCGAAAGCGCGTGGCGAAGCGGATCAACGGATTCAGAGCGCCGAGGGTTATGCGATTCAGCGCGTCAACGAGGCGGAAGGCGACGTGCAGCGCTTCGATGCTCTGCTGGCGGAGTATCTGAGGGCGCCGGAGGTGACCAAACGCCGCCTGTACCTGGAAACATTCAACGAGGTGCTGCCGCGCATGAAGACCAAGCTCATCGTCGACGAGAGCTCGGCCTCGGTGCTGCCGTTGCTGCAGCTCGAGGCCGTGGGCAAAGGAGGCAGCCAGTGAACAACATCTGGGGAATCGCCGCGCTGGTATTCGGCGTGATCGTCGCTTTTGTGGCGGCACAGTCGTTCTACACGGTCGACGAGACCGAGCGGGTGATCATCACGCAATTCGGCCGACCGGTGGGCGAGGTGATCGATCAGGCAGGCCTGAAGGTCAAGATCCCGTTCATTCAGGAGGTGAACCGGATCGAGAAGCGCATTCTGGTCTGGGACGGGTCCGCCAACGACATGCCCACCAAAGACAAACTCTACATCACTGTGGACACGTTCGGGCGCTGGCGCATTCGTGATCCGCTGCAGTTCTTTCTGCGCCTGCGCGACGAGCGCAGCGCCCAGTCCCGGCTCGAGGACATCCTGGGCAGCGAGACGCGCAACGCGGTGGCCCGGCACGAACTGATCGAGATCATCCGGACCACCAAGGATCGCTCGCCGGAGGTTGACCCGCTGCTGGCCGATGTCGACATCAGCACGCTGCTGCCGATCAGCCAGGGGCGGCAACGGATCGAGGCCGGCATCCTGGAAGCCGCGTCGGGGAAGCTGGCCGAGTTCGGCATCGAGCTGCTGGACATCCGCTTCAAGCGCATCAACTACAACGACAGCGTGCGCGAGAAGATCTACTCGCGCATGATCAGCGAGCGCGACCAGATCGCCGACCGGTTCCGCTCGGAAGGCGCCGGTGAGGCCGCGCGCATCAACGGTAACAAGGAGCGAGAGCTGCAGACCATCGAGTCCGTCGCCTATCGCACCATTCAGAAGATCGAGGGTGACGCTGATGCGCGGGCGACCGACATTTACGCACGCAGCTACAACCAGACGCCGGAAGCGGTGGCGCTGTATACGTTCCTGAAAACCCTGGAGACCTATCGCACGGTCATCGACCGGGACACCACGCTGGTGCTGTCGACGGACAGCGACCTGATGAGCCTGATGAAGGCCATGGAGGACTGACTCGAAGTTCTGCTTCGACTGCTAGCGCGCGACGGCTGACTCCTCCATCGGCCAGTAGCGGCGCATGGCCAGGAACGTGAACGACGTCGACCAGCCGATCAGGACCAGCCCGTTGAGAGTTTCGATGGCGCTGATCAGCCGCAGATGGCCGGTGGGAAAGACATCGCCGATGCCGAGTGAGGTGTACATGACGGTGGAGTAGTACAGATAGCCCATCGCGCTCTCTTCGTGGGCGCCTTCGACGTCACCGGCTGCGACGGGGACGTCGAGCAGATAAAACGCGCCGGCATACAGCCCGATCTCGAGCAGATGGGCGCCGAAAGCGCCGATCATCACCACCAGCACCCGGGCCGGGCCGGCAGCACCGCAGCGCGGCAGCAGCCCGGACGTCCAGCGTAGGGCCTGGAAATGGACGATCAGCGTCGTCAACACCAGCGTCAGGCTCAGCAGCACCGCAATCAGCATCGTTCAACCTCCGGATACGATCTCATGGATCAGTCGACAACGGTTCATTCCGATTCCACGCCGATTCTACCGTCCGTGCTCGCGGTCGGCGCGATTGCGGCCACGTTGCTGGTCGCTCTGCTGTGGACGGACCGGTTCGGTGCCGTGCTGGAGGCCGCATCTGCGGTTGCGGATCCGCTGCTGCGCTGGTGGTACGTCGCGTTGGTCGCATTCCTGACGGCGCTGATCGTCTGGCTGGGCCTCGGCCGGTACAAGAACGTGCGCCTCGGCCGTGACGACGAGCAACCCGAATACAGTCTGCTGCCCTGGCTGGCGATGCTGTTCGCCGCGGGAACCGGCGTGGGACTGCTGTTCTGGAGTATCGCCGAGCCGATCAGCCACTTCCAGGGCAATCCTTTCGTCCAGGAAGGTCTGACGCCGCAGGCGGCCTCCGTGGCGGTGCAGCTCTCGTTCTTTCACTGGGGCCTCAATGGCTGGGCCATATTCGCGACCGTGGCGCTGATATTCGCCTACTTCAGCTACCGGCGTGATCTGCCTCTGGCGCCGAGCTCGGCCTTGTATCCGGTGCTCGGCGAGCGGGCGTTCGGGGTCCTCGGCCAGGTAGTCGACGCGCTGGCGGTGTTCGCCACGGTGTTCGGTCTGGCCACGACCCTGGGCCTTGGCGCGCGCCAGACCGGTACCGGCTTGACCTGGCTGTTCGGGGTGTCGGGCAGCACAACGGTGGAATTGCTCGTAGTCGGCGTCGTGACGGCAGTGGCGACGGTATCGGTGGTCTCGGGTGTGCGGCGTGGCGTCAAAGTGCTGAGTGAACTCAACCTGTGGCTGACGGTCGTGTTGCTGGCTGGCTTTCTGGTGCTCGGCCCGGCCGGATACCTGGTCGGGCTGCTGGTGCAGGAGACCGGCGGCTATCTCGACAACCTGTTGTCGATGACGTTTTACGTCGGTGCCAACGAACCCGGCACCTGGCAGTCCACCTGGACCGTCTTCTTCTGGGGCTGGTGGATCGCCTGGTCGCCGTTCGTGGGGCTGTTCATCGCGCGCATCTCCCGCGGACGCACGCTGCGCGAGTTCGTGTTCGGCGTGCTGCTGCTGCCGACGCTGGTGACCTTTGTGTGGATCGCGCTGATGGGCGGTACCGCGCTGCATGGCGAGCTGTTCGGTTCCGGCGGCATCGTCGACGCCGTCAACGAAGACGTCGCCGGCGCCGTGTTCGCGACCATCGAACATCTCCGTGCGCCCTGGCCGATCGAAATCGCACTGGGTGGCGTCGCCACGCTGCTGATCAGTGTCTACTTCATCACGTCGGCGGACTCCGGCGCCCTGGTCATCAACATCATTCTGTCCGGTGGCAATCTGGAGCCGCCGCGTCCGGCGCGGGCCGCGTGGGCAGTCGGGAATGGTGCGCTGACCGCGGTGCTGCTGCTGGCGGGAGGCATCGCCGTGCTGCAGGACGCGGTGATCCTGGCCGCTCTGCCGTTCTCGCTGGTCATCGTACTCATGGTCTGGGGGTTCGTCCGGGCTCTGCACCGTGAGCCGCTGGCGGCACCACGGGAGGGCTGCAAGCACCAGCGGGCGGCCGAGCCCTGGACGGGGGCAGACGGGGAGTAGCGGCCTACATGTCGCGGATGCGGTTGCTCTGCTGGGCGATGCGCATGGTCTCGTGCTCCTCCATGTCGAGCAGGGCTTCGAGGAGTTCGCGCGCCTCCGGAATTTCCGCCCGCCCGAGCAGATAGCGGTACAGTGTGATCACCTGATTGTGCAGATCGAACACCGCCGTGCAGATCTCGTCGAATGTCATCTGTGCGAACGGGGCGTCGCAGGCACGGTGGGGGTCGATGGGCTCGTGACCCAGGTAGTCGTACACCCAGGTGTTCAACGCCTTCGGGTCGGCGCGCTGCTCGAAGCCGTCGACGATCTTCTCCAGCGTCGCCTCGTGATCGGCCAGATAGGTGAGCAGCAGCTTCGCGAGCGCGCGCTCCGAGTGCGTCGAGCAGTGTGCCAGGCATTCGGCCAGACGCTGGTGCATGGCCCGCGTCCAGTCGATGAGATCGGCGAAGGTTTCCACTTTCATGGCATGGGCATTCCGCAGCTTATCAGTGGGCGAGTCTACAGGTGTGTGTCGGATACAGGTCAATGGGCATCGTGTTCCGATGATGCTGCCGGAGGGCGCATCCGCAGGAACAGGCGCTCGAAGATCGCGATCGCGCCGATTCCCGCGGCGGACACGACCACCACCAGTGGGTCGCTGTCCCATTTGATGGCCAGAAAGGCGCCGAGCACCAGAGCGTCGAGGGCGATGGCCGCAATCAATACGACGGCGCTGGCGCCGACCTGCTGACGCAGATGCCGCAGCACGCCCCACTGCACGGCGATATCCATGACGATGTAGAAGATGGCGCCCAGCGAGGCGATGCGGCTGAGATCGAAGAACACGGTCAGCAGCATCGCCAGCACGATGGTGTAGATGAGCGTATGGCGCTGGATGGGGCCCGCCATGCCGAAGTGGCTGTGGGGCACCAGCTTCATGTCCGTCAGCATGGCCAGCATGCGGGACACGGCGAAGGTGCTGGCGATGACGCCGGACACGGTTGCGACGATCGCCAGGACCACGGTGAACCACAGCCCCCATTGACCCAGCGCCGGCCGAGCTGCTTCGGCGAGGGCGAAGTCGCGGGCGGCGATGATCTCGCCGAGGCTCAGATTGCCCGCCACGGCAAGTGCGACCAGGGCGTACAGCACCACGCAGATCCCTATGGAGATCACGATGGCGCGGCTCAGGTTCCGGTGCGGGTCGACGATCTCCGAGCCGCTGTTGGTGATGGTGGTAAAGCCCTTGTAGGCGAGAATGCCGAGCGCGACGGCGGCAAGAAAGCCGCCGGGGGTCGCGTCGCGTTCGATCGCGACGCTCTCGACGGAGAATCCGGACAGCCACAGTCCGGCGATGGCGAACACGGCGATGCCGCCGACCTTGAGCGCGGCCGTCACGAGTTCCAGGGCACTGATGAAGCGATTGCCCAGGATATTGACGAGCAGCGCCAGGGCCAGTAGCCCCACGCCGAGCGTCGGTACCCACAGGCTCGTCGCCGGCAGGTCGAAGAGCTGCAGGGTGTAGGTACCGAACGTGCGCGCAACCAGACTCTCGTTGATGACCATCGAGAAATACATGAGCAGGGCGCAGATGGCCGTGACGGCACCGGGCCCGTAGGCCTTCTGCAGATACATGGCGATTCCGCCCGCGGAGGGGTAAGCATTGGACAGCTTGACGTAGGCGTGGGCACTGAACGCCGTGACCGCCGCGGCGGCCAGAAACGCCAGCGGGAACCAGCCTCCGGCCTGCTCGGCAAGCTGTCCGGTGAGCGCGAAGATGCCCGCACCGATCATGACGCCGGTACCCATGGCGACGGTTCCGGTGAGCGTCAGGCTGCCTTCCCGGTACCCGCCTACCGCACGATCGCCATGTTCCATCGATGCTCCCTTTACCACGCCATTTGCCAGTTGCTGCAGCACGTTGCTGCTGACGCGCTGCCGGCCATGTCAGCCGGTTTTTGCAAGCCGTGTCGAACCGGTACCGGTAATACTGGACGCCGAGCGAGACCCACACTGCCGGAGACCCCATGTCGCACGAGCCCCCGCGCTATGTCCACGCGTTGCGCTATCGCCTGCTCAATGCAGCATACGATCCGGTGGTGGCCCTGACCACCCGGGAGCGTCGTCTGAAGACGATGCTGCTCGACGCCGTGGGGCTGTCGGGCGATAGCCGGGTGCTGGACCTCGGTTGCGGGACGGGAACCCTGGCCGTCCTGGCGAAGCAGCGTCTGCCGGGTCTGGACGTGCACGGCATCGACGGCGACGGGGCCATGGTCGAGCGGGCCCGGCGGAAAGCCCGCCGAGCGGGTGTCGAGGTGAGTTTTCGAACCGCCATGGCCGGAAAACTGCCGTATGCGGATGCCTCGTTTACGCACGTACTGACCAGCCTGTTCCTCCATCACCTGACGCCAGCGGACAAGCGGCAGGCCCTCGCGGAAGCCCGCCGGGTTCTGCGCCCCGGGGGGACGCTCGGTATCGCCGACTGGGGCATCCCTTCCAACCGGATGCTGCGCGGGCTGTTTCTGATCGTGCAGATGCTGGATGGTTTTGAGACGACTCGAGATCATGCGGCCGGAAGATTGCCCTGGTTCGTCGCGCAAGCCGGGTTCGTCGGCGTGCGGGAAACCGGCCGGCTGGCGACCGTGCTCGGCTCTCTGACGGTGCTGCTTGCCGACAATCCTGGATGTGGTTCTGTCAGCTCCACGCCGAACCTCGAGCAGTGACGGTGAGCATTTGACATGTATGCGGGGTACACGTTGTAGCCTGCGAATCCCGCGTACGGATAGGGATCCGAATGCGTGTGAATGCGCCCGCCCCGAATACTGGTGTGCACGAGGAGCCATTGGAGAAAGCCATGAAAAAGAACAGTCGACTTGGCGTGGCCGTCGTCGCGACGATGGCCTTAGGGGGTGCAAGCCCCGGTTGGGCCCAATCCGACGCGGACCGGATTGCAGAACTCGAAGCGAAGACCGCGGCCATGGCGGAGGCGCTCGAAGCGCTCCAGGACGAACTCGCACAGGCCCGAGAATCCGGCTCTGTGCGCGGCACCGAAGAACTGCGCAGCGAGGTCATCAAAGCCACGCAGTACGCGCAACGTGCGCAGCGAGCCGCCACCGAGTGGAAAGACACGACCTCCGTGACCCATCTGGCCGGGTACGCGTCTGCGGACTATGTGGAGCCGGAAGACGGTAACGGTGCGTTTACCTCGAACTTCAATCCGATGTTCCACTACATGTATTCCGATCGATTGCTCTGGGAGTCCGAGCTCGCCATCGAGCTCGATGAGAATGGAGAAACGGAAGTCGTACTCGAGTACAGCACGATCGATATCTTCCTGAACGACAACCTGGTTCTCGTCGCTGGAAAATTCCTGAGTCCGTTGGGCAATTTTCGACAGAATCTGCATCCATCGTGGATCAACAAGTTTTCTTCGGCCCCACCCGGCTTCGGTCACGATGGCGCTGCGCCCGCCGCGGACATTGGTCTTCAGCTGAGGGGGGGCGCGAATCTGTTCGGGAATCGCAAGGTGACCTATGCCGGCTACATCGCGAACGGGCCCATGCTCGTCGGCGAGGATGGAGAGATCCACGGTATCGAAACAGAAGGGGTCGCAAGCGACGCGGACGACAGCAAGATACTCGGTGGACGCATCAGTTTCCTGCCGATTCCGAAGCTGGAGCTGGGGGTGTCGGGTGCGTTCGGCGATGCCGCGGTCGTCGAGAACGACGATGCCGACCTCGACGGCGACCCGGACCGCGACTACGAGGTCCTCGGATTCGATGTCACCTATCAATGGCAGAACCTCGATCTGCGTGGCGAGTACATCATGCAGGACGTTGCGGATGCGAGCACGAGCGTGGCGCCAGAGGGCGGCAAGTGGGAGAGCTGGTACCTCCAGAGCGCATACAAGATTGGCGCGAGTGCCAACTGGGAGGGGGTCCTGCGCTACACGGATTTCAACTCTCCGCACGCTGACGAATCGCAAGAGCAATGGGCGCTCGGGGTCAATTATCTGGTCACGCCGAACGCACTCATCAAGGTCGGCTACGAGCTGAACGACGGTCTCGGCGGCGAGGTTACGGACGCCGACCGTTGGCTGATACAAGTCGCGTACGGCTACTAGCGAAGGAATGGGACATGAGTAAACTAGCAGTGAAGACTGCATTGCTGGCAACGATCGTTGCCGGTGGTGCCGCGATGTTCGAGCCGGAAGCGCAGGCTGCTGAGCCAACCGCGACGGACGAGGCAGACCCGATGACATTTGCACGCGGTGCCAAGACATGGTCCGAGACTTGTGCCCGCTGCCATAACATGCGCGACCCGAAAGAACTGCGCGACGATCAATGGCGCGCGGCCGTTGCACACATGCGCGTGCGGGCTGGACTGACCGGTCAGGAAACGCGTGACGTCCTGAAGTTCCTGCAGGAGAGTAACTGACAGGGGTACACCGGCAGGGTGAAGTCCTCCATCACCCATCGCTTCCCAGTCGATCGATGGGCACCTCGAGGTACACCGTGCCGTTACCCTCGGGTGCCGGGAACCGGCCGGCGCGGATGTTGACCTGCACCGCAGTCTTCCCGCCAAGCAACTCGCGCAGCTGCGGCGATAGCACGCGCTGTGGGTACGCAAAAGGTCAGGCCCCTCCACGACCCGCACCTGGACCTGTAGCGCAATCAGGTTGGTCTACAGCGCTCCGATTGCCGCCCGGCTGGAACCGCTGTTGCCCGTGCGCGGCTGCGTCGCCGTGACGATCACGTGGTAGTTGCCGGGTTTGGTCACCAGCAGGGTGCCAGCGAACTCGCTGGGCTCGCCCGCATAGCGCATCGGCAGCCGCCGCACGATCCGCCCGTCGCGCTCGAGCATCGCTTCGATCTCGAACTCGGCTGCATCCCACAGCCCGTCAGGTTCGATGGGACACCCGCACATCATCGCGACCCGGGCGCGGATGGGAATCTCCGACTTGCCGTCTTCCAGGCGAACGGGCGCGTCGGGCAGGCCGCCGAGTTCGACGATGAGGCCGGGCAGATCGAGCAGCCAGGCGTCACCTTCGGTCAGATTCTGCCCGGGCAGCAGCAACCGGGAGGCCGAAACGGAAGTGGCGGAGCCCGGAAAATCGAGCGGGCCGTACGCGGTCGCGACGATCCGGGTCGGCCGCTCGAGGTCGAGCTGAGCGGTGAATCCTGCTGCCCCTTCGGTGACGATGGAGGCTCGTCGGTCGCGGGGGGTTCGCACGATGAGGTCGGTGTCGCCGGTTTCGCCCTCGGTGACGCCCTGCGCGAGAACTCTGCCGCTGTCTGCCTCCGTCAGGGTGACGAGAGCGCCGCCGACGCTGCTGCCCACGAACTTCGCGTCGTGGCTCAGTACCCGCACGGTGACCGGCGTTGGTTGCGCGTATGCCGTCAGGCTTAGGACCAAGGCAAAAAGCGTGGTGCCAACGTGGCGTAGGTGCATGAGTGTGCCTCCTTTGCTCGGCTGTATCGCCGTCAGTGTGCGGCGCTGTCCTTGCGGGCGGTAACGATCTGATACTGCTGTGGTGTCAGGTCCGGCAGTCGCTTCAGGAAGGCGACCATGTTCCAGATACGCTCGTCGTCATGACCGGGCCCCCAGGCGGGCATACCGGAGGCCTTGATGCCGTGTTTGATGATCCAGAAGCGGCGCTGGTCCCGAGTCTCCGGATCACCGTGAACATCGTGTGCCTCCGCCAGATTCGGCGGCGCGGGGTAGAGACCCAGCGTGAAGTCGCTCTCTTTCACGCCGGGCTCGAGATGGCAGCCTGCGCACATGTCGTTGTAGTCCGCTCCGCCGGCGAGGAGCCGCGCCGAGGCGTCGAGATCGCCCGGCACGGCGATGCCGCTGGCGGCGCGCGCCACGGAGCGTTCGCGCACGCTCTCGAGCAGCCAGTAGGTGGCCGCGTTGTGGGGCGTGTCCGCGCCGATCGGGTACAGGCCGAGGTAGACGTAGGCTGCGCCGGCCAGAATCAGCACCAGGCCCGCCACGGCCAGGCACCTTACGCAGGCAAGCAGTTTGCGAATCGACATACGCGCTCCTGATTGGCGGGTCGTCGGGTCCGGGGCTCGGACGGTTCGAGACCTGGCTCGACTCAGTGGTCGTGGGCCGAGCCTTCGCTGGCCTTCTCGTTGCCATGATCACGCTGGCCCGAGTCGGCGGAGGATTTCGAGTGCGCCATGGATTCCATGTGGCCTTTGCACTGTTCCATCATGGCCTGCATCACGGGATCGTCTTTGTCCATCGTAGCGGAATCCATGTCCTTCATGGCGGCACAATCCGGCGCCTTAGCACCTTCGGCGTGCTTTTCCGGTTCGTGTGCGGCGACGCTCAGGCTCACGAGCAGCGCCGGGATGGTCGACAGTGCGATTGCGCCGGTTTTACGGAGTCGTACTTGCATGTTGTAGATCCTCTTCGTCGATATTCCAAGGGGCGCCCGGTCAGAACCAGAAGCGCACACCCATCACGTATACGGTGTCGCGAACGGCTTCGTCCGCGGCCCGTGCGAAATCGGCAGTGTCGCCGAACTTCCTGCTCCATTCCACACCCACGTAGGGAGCGAACTGGCGCGAGAACTCGTAGCGCAGGCGCATGCCCAGGGCGATGTCCGATAATCCGTCGCCGATGCCGTTGGCGGCGTCGCGTTTTCCGTAGGCGTTGATCTCGGTTCGCGGCTGCAGGATCAGGCGTTGGCTCAACAGCAGATCGTACTCGGCCTCCAGCGACAACGCGGACCGCCCCTGATTGCCGATATAGGCCGTCAGGTCGACCTCGAACCAGTACGGCGCCAGCCCCTGAACGCCGAGTGCCAGCCACTCCCGGTTGTCACCCTCGTCGTACTGGTCGAAACGGACGCCCACCTGAGTATCGAAGTAGCCGCTGAACGCCCGGCTCCACAGCAACTCGCTCTGACTTTCCTCGAGACGGCCGTCCGTGAGGTCGCCCTCGAGCTTGGCGGTCAGCCGGTCGTAGGTGGTGCCATACCAGGCCTGCACGTCGTAGACACCGGTATCGCTGTCGTCGTCGTACTCGATCCGATCGCCCAGCACAGCCCAGAACCGGTGCTCGTCCGCCAGCACGAGCTGCCTCGGGCCGGGCAGGGCATACGGCCCTTCGGTCAGCGTGTACCCGTCGGAATAGGCGTGGGGTTCCCGTGCGTTGGCCGGTGGCGTGCCGCCCTGCATCTGCATGGTCCCGTGGTCCATGGCGGCCGCCCCCACCGCCGATGGTTGCCGCGGCTCCATCGGCGCCGCGGTTTGCGCCTCGGCTGCGGGCCCCGTCGCCGATGGCTCGTGCTGGTGCCCGGGCTGCGCGGCCACATGGCTGGAGATCAGTGCCAAGGCCGGGATCGACAGGGCCGCTGTGACCATCCTGAAGGCTGTTGTCTTCATGCCACCACCACCTCGCGGAACATGCCCGCATCCATGTGGAACAGCAGATGGCAATGCCATGCCCAGCGGCCGAGGTCGTTCGGTGTGGTCAGGAAGCTGATGCGCTGCGCAGGCTGAACCGCGATGGTGTGGCGGCGCACCAGCAACTCACCGTTCGGGCTTTCCAGCTCGCTCCACATGCCGTGCAGGTGCATCGGGTGGGTCATCATGGTGTCGTTCTGCAGAATCACCCGTATTCTTTCCCCGTGCGGCATCGACACCGGCGTGCTCCTGCCGAACTCCAACCCGTCGATGGACCAGCTGTAGCGCTCCATGTTGCCCGTCAGGTGCAGCTCGATCTCCCGCGTGGGCGTGCGCGGATCGTCGAGCACCTCCGGCCTGGAGCGCAGGTCGGCCAGCGTCAGCACGCGCCTGCCGTTGTCTCTGAGGCCGATGCCCGGGTCGTCCAGGTTGGTTCGAGGCATGTCCACGCGCATGTCGACCGACGGTCCGTACTCGGTCCGTGCATGACGAACCGCCGGGGAAGGTATTGCCAGCGGGTCCGCGGACATGGCGTGGTCCGCATGATTCATGGCCATAGCGCCGTGCTGCCCGTGACCGGATGGCTGGGCATGTTCCATGGACCCGTGGCTGCTCGTGCCATGAGCCATGGTGCCCATCATGTCGGCCATCGTCAGCCATTGCACCGGGTCGAGATCCGGGACCGGCGCGGCGAGACCGGGGCGTACGGCCAGCGTGCCGCGGGCGAAGCCGGTGCGATCCATGCTCTGAGCGAAGATCGTATGGGCCTCGTCCTTCGGCTCGACCAGCACGTCGTAGGTTTCTCCCGGACCGAAGCGGAACTCGTCCACCGTCACCGGCTCGACGTTCTGGCCGTCGACGTGCACTACGGTCATCTTCAGGCCCGGAATGCGCAGGTCGTAGAAGGTATTGCTGGTGCCGTTGACGAAGCGCAGCCGCAGTCGTTCGCCGCGTCGGAACAACCCCGTCCAGTTCTGTCCCGGCGCCATGCCGTTCATCAGAAAGGTCAGGGTGGCGTCGGACAGGTCGGCGAGATCGGTGGGATTCATGCGCATCTCGTTCCACATGCGACGCCTCGCAACGGCATCCTGGAGTCCCATCTGTGACGCATCGCGCAAGAAATCGCCCGCGGTCGGCTGGTTGAAGTTGTACACGTCGGACTGGATCTTGAGCTTGGCGAAAACGCGCATGGGATCTTCGTCGGTCCAGTCGGACAGCACGATGGCGTGGTCTCTGTCGGCGCCGATCGACTCGCCGCCCCGCGGTTCCACGATCAGGGCGCCGTACATGCCGGTCATCTCCTGGAAGCCGCTGTGCGAATGGTACCAGTAGGTGCCGCTCTGCCGGAGCTTGAACCGGTAGGTGAACGTTTCACCGGGCGCGATGCCGCTGAAGCTGATGCCGGGCACGCCGTCCATCTGGAACGGCAGCAGAATCCCGTGCCAGTGAATGGAGGTGGCGACCGGCAACCGGTTGGTGACTCGGATCACCACGTCGTCGCCCTCCCGCAGGCGTATCGTTGGCGCCGGGATCGAACCGTTGATGGTCGTGGCGAGACGTGTCACGCCGTTGTAGTTGACGGGTGTTTCCGCAACCAGAAGCTCGATCTCCCTGCCGCGAATCTCCGCGGGGGTTCCCAGCCGCGTGCTCCCGGCGCTGCGCCCGGAGCCGGCGTGGAGCAACCCCGGTCCGGCCGCGAGCAGCGCCGCGGCGCCGGCGCCCTGAAGGGCCCGGCGGCGGGTGATCGTTCGATGTCTCAGTTCCATGCCGTGTCAGCGCCTCCTTCGGCCGCGTCCGTCGATGGCGACCAAAGCTAACGGCGGAGCGCTGTCACCTCGATGACCGGCAGATGACAATATCGTAATGTTGCGGTCATCTGGACGTTGGCGCGGGCGCTTTAGGCTGGTGCCAATGGGTCGACAGGAGGAGCCGCCGATGCGCTTGCTGGTCGTCGAGGACGACAGGAAGACCGGAGACTATCTGCGCCAGGGGCTGGCGGAAGCGGGATTCACCGTGGCACTGGCACGCAACGGCCTGGATGGACACCACCTGGCTGTGTCCGAGCGCTTCGATCTCGTCATCATGGACGTGATGCTGCCCGATGTGGACGGTTTGAGCATCGTCCGGGCGATCCGGGACGCCGGCCGGCAGGTCCCGGTGCTGTTCCTGACCGCGCGCGACAGCGTGGAGGATCGGGTGCAGGGACTGGAGCTCGGCGCCGACGACTATCTCGTCAAACCGTTTGCATTTGCCGAGCTGCTCGCCCGGGTTCGCACGCTGTTGCGCCGCGGCACCGCGCCGGTGCTCGCCGACCGGTTGGAGATCGCGGATCTATGCCTCGATCTGCCACGCCGGCGGGCCAGTCGTGGCGGCAAGCGCATCGCGCTCAGTCAGAAAGAGTTTGCGCTGCTCGAGCTGCTGGTGCGACGCCAGGGCGAGGTGCTGCCGCGTTCGCTCATCGCCTCTCAGGTGTGGGACATGAATTTCGACTCGGACACCAACGTGATCGATGTCGCGATCCGCCGGCTGCGTGCCAAGATCGACGACGACTACCAGCCGAAGCTGATTCATACGGTGCGCGGCATGGGTTACAGGCTCGATGTGGAACAGGACGATGTCACGGATTGATCTATGGCGGGTCTCACTCACAGGCCGGGTTGTGCTGTTTGTGGCCCTGGCCGTCGGTTCCAGCCTGCTGATCAGTGCGGCCCTCGTCCTGGCGGCGGTGGAGCGGCATTTTGCAGAGCAGGACCTGGCAGAGTTGCGTATCGCCCATGAGGCCATCGCGCAGGCACTCGCCGGGCGCGGGTCCGGAGCCAAGGGGCGGGCCGCGGCGCTGTCCAGGGCGATTTCAGGGCACCATGGCGTCTACTTCCGGGTCGAAGACGGCAATGGTCAGTTGGTGTATCGCACAGACGGGCCGGACCTGGCAGAGGCGGCCGACGCGTTCCCGACTCTGGCATCGGTTCGAGCGCACGATCTAGCCATCCGGCAGGTCGGCGAGCGAGCGCTCTCGGGCGTCGTGGGAGGAACGTCGGTAGATTCGCGTGATTACCGGATCGTCATCGCGATGGATGCGGAGTTTCACCAGGCATTTCTGGCCGCATTCCGCCGCAGCCTGGGATTGATCATGCTCGGCACCGGCGCTGTCACCCTGCTCGCCGCCTGGTTCGGCATCTATCGGGGGCATCTGCCGCTACGCAGCCTGAGCCACGGCATGCGCGCCATCCGCGCCAATCGATTGAACGTGCGGCTCGATCCGGGGTCCTTACCATCGGAATTGCAAGAGCTCGCCGCGTCCTTCAACGACATGGTCGGACGGCTGGAACGGGGCTTCGAGCGCCTGTCGCATTTTTCCTCGGACATTGCGCATGAGCTGCGCACGCCGCTCACCGGCTTGACGACCCAGACGCAGGTGATACTCAGCAAACCAAGATCCGTGCAGGAGTACCAGGAGATGCTCTATTCGAGCCTCGAAGAGCTCGAGCGGCTGACGAAAATGGTTTCCGAGATGTTGTGGCTGGCGAAGAGCGACAACGAGCTGATTCGGCCGGATCGGACCGATCTCGACCTGGAACGGGAGGTCAGAGATCTGTTCGAATTCTTCGAGGCGCTGGCCGTGGAAAGTGGCATTGCGCTCGCGATCGAAGGATCGGTGCCCACGGTTCATGGCGATCGCGCGCTGATCCGACGGGCGCTTTCCAATCTGCTGTCGAATGCCATACGGCATACACCTGCCGGCGAGACGGTGCTGGTCCGATTGTCCACGGAAGGGGCCGGTGCCAGGGTGGCGGTCATGAATCCGGGCGACGCGATCTCCGCGGAACACCTGTCGAGGGTTTTCGAGCGGTTCTACCGCGTGGATCCGGCGCGTCAGCGCGATGGCGAAGGCGCCGGGTTGGGGCTCGCGATAGTCAAGTCCATCGCGGAGTCGCACGGAGGTCGAGTCGATGCGCGATCGAGTGGCGGAACCACCGAGTTTTCGCTGATCCTGCCGGTCGTCTAACAGGATGGCTCGACAACTCCAATTTCGCCTTTGTCTCTGGCCGCTCAAGGCGCTGTATCTTGGACGCAGTCCGGACAACGGTCTGCATCGTCACCACGCCGCGCAGATCTGCGTGTCCCTTGGGGAACCATTGCGGTTCAGGACATCGACTGTGTCCTCGTGGTCGACTGTGCGGGCCGTTGGTATCCCGCCTGATTGCCTGCATCAGATCGATGCGGCAGAGCAGCCGCTGCTGGTGATGTACGTCGAGCCCGAGAGCAGAGAATATCTGGCGCTCAGCGCATCCCTCGACAGATCGGTGGCGCAGGGCGGATGCCGTTTCGAATTGCCCGACAGCGTGCCGCAAGCGCTGGGCGCCGCGCTCGGTAACCTCCTGGAAGACGGGGCGCGGCCGGAGAGGCTCTGGTCCGAGTGCCTCGAACAACTGGGGCTCAATGCACCGCCAGTGTCCGTGGGCTTCGAGGACCGGCGGGTCCGGACGGTCATCGACCTCATCAGAGCCGAGCCTGGGCGTTCGTTCGGTGTGGACATGCTTGCCCGTCAGGTGCACCTGTCTTCCAGCCGGCTGAGTCATCTATTCAAGTATCATACCGGCGTGCCGATTCGTCGGTACGTGGTGTGGGCGCGACTCAGGACGGTCATGGCCGAGACCGCGGCGGGCACTTCGTTGACGCGCGCGGCTCATGTGGCCGGTTTTTCCGATGCAGCCCACCTCAGCAGGACGTTTCGCCAGACCTTCGGGTTCGCGCCCTCCGTACTTTTCTCCGCCGCCGCAAGCGCCAACGTGACGCTGGTGGACGTATGACGGCGAGGGCGCCGCGATCCGCGAGATGTACCCCGTCGCGGGCGTAGTCTCAGGGTTGTCGTTGCCCCTTCCTCAGGTGCCGGGTGGCAAGGTAGAGGGCGACCTCGCCATCTTCTATTCCCATACGCCTGAATCCCGTGCTTTCGTACAGCGAAAGTGCGGCCCGGTTTTTTGCAATGGCCGATATGCGAACCAGGTCGACGGCGGGGTGGAACGTGTCGATCCACCGCAGAGCCGTTTCGAGCAGCTGTCGACCAAAGCCGCGCCCTTGCCAGCGCTGGTCGATCGCCAGCCGGAGGATGCTGACCACGCGGTAGCCGTCGACGTCTTTCGGCAGCAACAGAAGGTATCCCACAGGTCGCCGATCGACGATGGCCAGGCGGAGCAGGGCGGCCTGATCGGCCTCGGCGTCCGCCAGCGTCTTCTCGAAAGACGCCACGAACCCCTCCTGGTCCGGCCGCACGGTGAGGCCTTCTGCGGACGCGCGGGAGGCGTTCGTGACGGGTTCCAGTTTCATGCGGCCGGCCTGGGCTGCAGATCGTCTACGTCATCGTCCGATCAGAACCAGGCCCGGATGCCGACGACGAGTGAAGTTCTCGACGGATCGCCGCCGGCGGCACGCGCCATGTCGCGGGTCTCACCGTAGAGTCGTTCCCAGCGCACGCCGATGTAGGGTGCGAGTTCCCGGCGGATCTCGTAGCGCAGGCGTAGGCCGGCTTCCGTGTTGCCGAGCCCGCGGCCCAGATTGCGCTCCGGGATGTCCTGTGCGTATGCGTTGAACTCCAGGCGCGGCTGGAGTTTCAGCCGCTGGGTCAGCAGCAAGTCGTACTCGAACTCGCCGCGCAGGCTCACGTCGCCCTCGTCGCTGAGGAACAGGGCGACGTCGGTTTCGAACCATTGCGGCGCCAGGCCTTGCAGACCGACAACGGCGTGAGCCACGTCCTCCTCACCGGGCCTGACGTCGTAGCGTACGCCGGTCTGCCAGCCCCAGAACGGCGAGAACGTCCGGTTGTAGAGCAACTGGGTTTCTGCCGCTTCGAGCGACTCCCCGGTGGCGCCTTCTCCCTCGGTCTTCACCCACAGCTTGTTGTAGTCGCCGCCATACCAGCCCTGGGCGTCCCAGAGGCGCGAGTTGCCGTCGTCGCTGTCACCGTACTCGAAGCGGTCGAGGAGCAGCAGGCTGAACGGGCTGGCATCCTTGAGCGGATAGGGCCAGTCGGCCGGGGCGCCGGCCGGACTGCCCGCCATGGCCGCGTGCGTGCCTGCTGCAAGGGTTGCTGCTGCCAGCAGTTTCGTCATCGATGTGTTCATTGTTCAGGCCTCCCCGTTGCGAATTCGTACGACCCGGAACATGCCCATTTCCATGTGGTAGAGCAGATGGCAGTGGAATGCCCAGCGCCCGGGTTCAACGGCGGTGATCAGCAGGCTCACGCGTTCCGAAGGTTTAAGCGCGATGGTGTCCTTGAACGGCAACCGGTCGCCCTGACCGTTCTCGAGTTCCATGAACATGCCGTGGAGGTGAATTGGATGCTCCATCATGGTGTCGTTGACCATGATCAGCCGAACCCGCTCCCCGTAGGGGAAGTCGATGGGCCCGCTTACCTCGTGAAACTCCTTGCCGTCGAACGACCACATGTAGCGTTCCATGTTGCCGGTCAGGTGCAGCTCCACGGTGTGCGTCGGTTCCCGGGTGTCCTGCATGGGCAGGACGTTGCGCAGCTGGGCATAGGTCAGAACGCGGTGGCCGACGTTCTCGAGCCCGGTACCGGGTTCGCCGAGCCGGTTGCGCTGCACCTCGGCAACCGAGATGTTGCCCGGGCCGTGCCAGTCCGGACCGTGGCGCGCGACGATGGGTCCGGCAGAGGGCATCATGTCGTCGCCGCCGGCCATCTGCATGCCGCCGTCGTGGTTGCCGTGCTCCATACCGCCCATGTCTGTACCACCCATGTCCATACCGTCCATGTCCATGCCCATGTCGACCATGGTGCGCACGGGCGGTTCGCGCAATGGCGGTACCGCGGCGATCATTCCCTGGCGCGGGGCCAGCGTACCCCGGGCGTAGCCGCTGCGGTCCATGGACTCGGCCATCACGGTATAGGCCTGGTCGTTCTGCGGCTCCACGATCACGTCGTAGCGCTCGGCCACGCCGATCTGGAACTCGTCCGTCTCCACCGGCTCTACGTACTGCCCATCGGCCAGCACCACGGTCATGGGCAACCCGGGGATACGCACGTTGAAGAAGCTCATGGCCGACGCATTGATGATACGCAGCCGGACCCGCTCGCCCGGTTTGAACAGGCCGGTCCAGTTGCTCGCCGGGTGCAGCCCGTTCATCAGGTAGGTATAGGTATGCCCGGTCACGTCGGCGATGTCGGTGGGACTCATGCGCATGTTGCCCCACGCGATGCGGTCCCGGAGCGTGGCCTGCAGCCCGGACTTCTCGACATCGTCGAAGAATTCGCCGACCGTGCGGCGGTTGAAGTTGTAGTAGTCGCTCATCTTCTTGAGCTTGGCCATGACCCGTTTGGGGTCTTCGAACGTCCAGTCGGAAAGCACGATCACGTAGTCGCGGTCGTATGCGAAGGGCTCCGGATCTTTGGGATGTACGATCAGCGGGCCGTACACACCGGTCTGCTCCTGCAGGCCGGAGTGACTGTGGTACCAGTACGTACCGTACTGGCGGACGTTGAAATTGGCCTCGAAGGTGTCGCCGGGGCGGATGCCCGGGAACGTGACGCCAGGAACCCCGTCCATCTCGAATGGCAGCAGAATGCCGTGCCAGTGGATGGAGCTGTCCTCGTCGAGGTGGTTAGTCACCCGCAAAACGGCCTGTCTGCCCTCCCACAGCTCGATCAGCGGTCCGGGAATGCTGTGGTTGATCGTGGTGGCCGAGGCGCGGTCACCGGCAATGTCTATGGTCTCGCGCCGGATGGCAATGTCCATCGTGACGTCGCGCGCTTTGCCAGCGGGAACGTTCCCACGGTTCACGGCGGCGGATGCTGCGTAGTTCGGCAGCACCGGACTGAGTCCGGTGATCAGGCCGCTCGCTGCCAGGGCCTGCAGCAGGCGGCGTCGGGTTGGGTCGGGTTTATGATCCATGTCTCACTCCGCTTGGCTGCCCGGCGCACGAGCAGCGGATTTCCCGTTGGTGGCGGAGCGCAAGGCGAAGGCTGGGCGCTCCGGCGTGCTGGGGCCGCCCGTCGGGCGGCGGGGTCAGGATGCTGGGGGCCTGTCCGGGCGCCGGCCATGGGCGGGCAAAGGCGGCTTCACGGGAAGTCGATCGACGCCGGGCGTCGCGGTGAAGCTGGAACACAGTGGCAGCGGGCTGGCGGCTACCGCCGTCGCCGGCGGGCAGTGGAGACCCGCCGTGCACGTGCACGCACAGCCGTCGTTCGCCGCCTCGGGCGAGCTCTGATCCGGCGGCGCGTGATCGTGCGCCGTGTGGCCGGCCCCGCGGACCGGGCCGGATTCGGCTGGTTCCGGCAACGGGCCGCAACCTGTCGAAGCCTGCACGGAGGCGCCGAGCACGAGCTGGCTGACGAAAGCCAGCAACAACAGTGTACGGATCAAGCCAGGCATCAAGGTCATTGTTGAGTGCGTGCGCTTGGGTTGCAAGTCAGGTCGGTCGTGTCGCGTCTGTGATGGCGTCGACGGCGCTCAACGGTGATGCGACTGAAAAACCTGCGTTCCGTCATCCCCGAAGGCCACGACGTCGAAGGGGTCTTTTCGGTCACCCATCTCCATTCCGGGGGAACCGACCGGCATGCCGGGCACGGCGAGGCCGCGCACGCCTTTCGGGCGTTCGAGCAACAGGCGCCGGATGTCGGTGGCAGGAACGTGTCCTTCGATCACGTAACCATCCACTTTTGCCGTATGGCAGCTGCTCAGGGCGAGCGGTACGCCGAGGCGGGTACGCACCGGTGCAAGGTCATCGTGCTCCTGCACGGTGACGTCGAATCCTTCGACGCGAAGGTGGTCGACCCAGTCGCCACAGCAGCCGCACCACGGTGTCTTGTGCACCGTTATGGTGTCCTCCGGCGCCGCGGGCGCGGGGGCAGACAGCACCACGCCTGCCACCACCGCCGCGCTGACAGCGGTTCCGATCAGGACGAGCTTCATCATGATTGATATCTCCAGTTGCTGTTCGGGTTGTATTCTGGTTCGACCCTCCGCGCTCAGATGTTCGCGCTGCGCAGCCGCAGAGCGTTGCCGATCACCGACACCGAGCTCAGGCTCATGGCGGCCGCGGCGATCATGGGGCTCAGGAGCAACCCCAGCCACGGATACAGCACGCCAGCGGCGATGGGCACGCCGAGGCTGTTGTAGACGAACGCCAGGAACAGGTTTTCGCGGATGTTGCGCATGGTGGCGCGGCTCAGCGTGCGAGCCTGGGCCACCCCGCGCAGGTCGCCGCGCATCAATGTGATGCCGGCACTTTCCATGGCGACGTCGGTGCCCGTGCCCATGGCGATGCCGACATCCGCCTGGGCAAGCGCCGGCGCGTCGTTGATGCCGTCCCCGGCCATGGCGACCACCGAGCCGGCCTGTTGCAGGTCCTGAACGATGCGGTGTTTGTCCTCCGGCGATACGTCGGCGTGAACCTGGTCGATACCGACCTGATCCGCGACCGCCTGGGCGGTGCGCGCGCTGTCGCCGGTGAGCATCACGACCTTCACCCCGGATTCATGCAGCCGGCGGATGGCGTCGCGCGAACCCTCCTTGATGGGATCGGCGACGCCGACCAGGCCGGCGAGGACCTCGTCCACCACCACGAACATGACCGTCTGGCCCTGGGCGCGCAGCTCGTCAGCCCGTTGTGGCGCAGCATCGTCCAGCTTCGTGAAAGATTCGACCAGCTTGCGATTGCCCACCGCAACGCGCCGGCCCGCGACGGTCGCAACGACGCCCTGGCCGGTGATCGAATCGAACTCGCTGGCCCGGTCCGGCTCGGTGTCACGTTCGCGGGCGCCCTCGACGATGGCTGCCGCCAGCGGATGCTCGCTGGCTGTTTCTACGGCAGCGGCGAATCGCAGCAGTGTGGCGTCGTCGAGATCGCCGAAGGTCTCTACCGTCACCAGACGGGGCTTGCCCTCGGTGAGCGTGCCGGTCTTGTCGACCACCACGACGTCGACCTTTTCCATGGTCTCCAGGGCTTCGGCGTTGCGGATGAGTACGCCCTGCTGGGCACCCTTGCCGGTGCCGACCATGATCGACATGGGGGTCGCCAGGCCCAGCGCGCAGGGACAGGCGATGATCAGCACGGCCACGGCGTTGACGATGGCGAGCGCCATGGCGGGCTCGGGCCCGAACATGGTCCACACCACGAAGGTGACGACGGCAATGAGCACGACCGCGGGCACGAACCAGGCCGCTACCACATCCACCAGGCGCTGGATGGGCGCGCGACTGCGCTGGGCCTCGGCCACCATCTGGACGATCTGGGACAGTGACCTTTCCCCCAAGAAGGTAGCCATTGCGACTAGGACGTTTCCCTGTAGATTGACCGTAGGGAGGTCCAGTCATGAAGCGCAAACACTACACCGAAGAGCAGATCATCGGGATGCTCAAGGGCCACGAAGCTGGGGTGACGATCGAGGATCTGACCCGCAAGCACGGCGTGGCGAAGAGCTCGCTCCAGCGCTGGAAGTCGAAGTACGGCGGCATGGAGGTCTCCGAGGCGAGGCGGCTGAGAGATCTGGAGAGCGAGAACGCTCGGCTGAAGAAGCTGCTCGCCGACACCCTGCTCGAGAAGACGGCGATCGAGGAAGCCCTGCGCCGAAAGTGGTGAAGCCATCAGCCAGGCGCGAGCTGGTTGGCTTCTTCCAAGCGCATTTCGCATTGTCGCAGCGGCGGGCGTGTAGGATCGCCGGGATCAGCCGGAAGGCCATGAGGTACGTCCCGGTGGACCGGGGTGACGCTGACCTGCAGGGCCGGCTGAAGGCGCTCGGTGAGCAGTACCCCCGGTATGGTTATCTACTGCTGCACGCGATGCTGAAGGCCGAGGGCCTGGTGACCAACCGGAAGCGGACGTACCGGATCTACACGGGTCTGGGCATGCAGGTCCGCACCAAGCGACGCAAGAAGCTGATCCGGCCTCGTGTGCCGATGCCGGTACCGAGCCGTCCGAACGAGCGCTGGTCGATGGATCTCGTACATGACCAACTCGGCAACGGCCGACGGATCCGGGTTCTGAACATCGTCGACGACTACTCGCGGGCGTGTGTTGGGCAGCTGGTGGATCTCTCCATCTCTGGCGAAAGAATCAGCCGGTATCTGGACGAGATCAGTACCACACGGCCGCTGCCGAAGACTCTGGTCATGGACAACGGCCCAGAGATGACCAGCAAGGCGATGTTCTTCTGGAGCCAGCGGCGCGGCGTAAACCTGCACTTCATCCAGCCAGGTAAGCCGACCCAGAATGCGTTCGTGGAAAGCTTCAACGGGCGCTTCCGGGACGGCTGTTTGAATCAGCACTGGTTCAGAGATCTGGCTGACGCCAGAGAAATCATTGCCGCCTGGCGTCGCCACTACAACGAAGTCAGGCCACATAGCTCGCTCGGATATCGGCCACCCGCTTTATTTGAAGAGCGGGTGGCCTAATGGAAACGACCGATCGTCGTTGGCTACCTAGCAGGGCAAAGGTCACGTCGATGTGAGCCACATCATCTCGAATCAGTTCGATAAACGCCGGATCCGGGTCATGGACACCAAGGTCTGTGAGGATCGTAATTGCGTCCTCTGGATTTAAGAGGTTCAGATCGAGAACCTGACCCTTTCGAACATTGAAGCGGGGGGTGGGTTTTGCCACTGGGCTCCCGGCCTATTCTGTGGGGATCTCTAGACGACGCAGCAATCGATGGAAGTTGCTTCGATCCATGCCCAATGACCTGGACGCTGCGGCTTTGTTGCCTCCATGCATTCGAAGTCGCTCCATCACCAGCCGGCGTTTGAAGTCTTCCACAGCCGCATTCATATCGAGATCCTGATTGAAATCGAAGGTCTCTGCCGCCGGGGTGCCTTCACTGAGGCGGGGTTTTGGTGCGATCGGGTCGGCCCCAAGGTGCCATAGATCCAGCTCGATGACCCTCCGCTTGTCATGTCCGCGGCTCAATGCGCGAATGATGGCACGGGACAGGCAGTGCTCGAGTTCTCTCACGTTGCCGGGCCATGAGAATTCGGTCAGCCATTTGCGAGCCTTTGAGCTCAGTCGCACTCCGCGTAATCCGAGCCTTCGCTGATCCCGTTCGAGCATGTAGCCAGCCAGGATAAGAATGTCGTCCGCACGTTCCCGAAGCGGCGGCACGACGAGCGGATAGACACTGATCCTGTGGTACAGATCTGCTCTGAAGTGACCGGCTGCAACTTCGGCCTTCAGATCCCGGTTCGTCGCGGTAATAAGGCGGACGTCGACCGTATGAGATTGATCGCTGCCGATTCGTTGAATCTCACCGTTCTGTAGGGCACGCAATAGCTTGGCCTGGACAGTGAGGGGTAGTTCGCCAATCTCATCGAGGAACAGCGTTCCCTCGTGGGCCAGCTCGAATTTGCCAGCCCGGTCATCGGTAGCCCCGGAAAACGCGCCACGCACGTGCCCGAATAATTCGCTCTCGGCGATATTCTCCGGCAATGCAGCGCAATTGACGTGAATCATCGGCTCGCTGGCACGGGCAGAGTGCCGATGAATGTGGCGAGCGATCAGCTCCTTGCCGACACCGGTCTCGCCGAGAATCAGTACCGTCAGGTCAGATGCGGCAACCGTTTCAGCCTCCACCTGCAGCTGCTTCATGAGCGAGCTTTCGCCAATGATCTCGTCGGGTGTTCCAGAGGGTTTTTGGCTGAGTTGAATGACCTGTCTGCGACTCAGGCGTTCCTCGAGCTGGCTGATCCAATCGGCGGCCCGCACTGTCGCTGCGGCAACAGAGAGAAAGGCCTCGAAGACATCCGGGTCGATGACCGCAAATGTATCTGGCGTCATAGCGTCGAGCGTGATGGCGCCCCACGGGCAGCCGTCGATATACAGTGCGGCACCCATGCAGTCATGGACGTACAAATGGGTGTCGTGGCTATCGACGAGCCCATCATATGGATCAGGCAGCGCAGAGTCCGCCGGAAACCGGACCGGCTTGTTGCTGTTCATGATCTGCGCGAGTCGCGGCTGGCTGTGGACCGTGAATCGTCGACCCAGGCAGTCCTGGCTTAGGCCTGAGACAGCTCGAGGCACCAACTGATCTCCCTCCAGTTCGAGTAACGCGATGGCGTCACACGGGAAGCTGCGCTGAAATGCGCCGAGAAGGCGTTGGAAGCGATTCTCTCTTGGTAGATGTCTGGAAAGGTCCGCGACGATCCCGCCGAGGTTGGCGAAGGCGTCAGCTGTTGTCATTCAAACCTCGTGTTGTTCTGCCGACACCCATTGAAACGTTGTTGTTATGACACTCTGTGCTCGTAACCTACTGACACAGAACGAATCCCAATATTGGCACGCAAGTTGATCTTGATCAATTCCGAACCCTGGTTGGAACAAGGAATGATGAAGACTTTGACTTGTATTGCCCTCGGTGCCGGCCTTTTCATCGGCTCCTCATCGGCCTTCGCCGAGACCGTCGACGTGGCGCTCACGGTCAAAGAGAAGGACCTGGTTATCGATAATGCCGGGACCACTCAGCGCATGTGGACGTACGAGGGCCAGGTGCCTGGGCCTCTCGTTCGGGTTCGGGAAGGGGATGTTGTCCAGTTCAAGTTGACGAACCACCCGGACAACAAGCAAAGCCATTCCATCGACTTCCATGCTGCCCGCGTCGACGTGCTCGATGAGTTCGAGTCGATCAAGCCTGGCAGCACGAAGGAATTCACGTTCAAAGCCGAATACCCGGGTGTGTTCATCTATCACTGTGGCTCGGATTCTATGGCCGAACACATTGGGCGCGGCATGTACGGGGTCATCATCGTCGATCCCAAGGAAGGCTACACGAAAGCGTTTCCGAAGCCGGATCGAGAGTATGTCCTGGTTCAAGGGGATCTATTCGAAGCTGGAACGTCCGCCGACGACATGAAGATGAATCAGGGCTGGAAGGCCGCGTTGGTGAACGGGAAGGTGTTTCACTACGACCCGGTCCATGACCCGAATGCCGGTCAGGTGCTCGAGTCTGAGCCCGGCGAACGCGTCCGCATCCACTTCGTGAACGCCATGATCAATGAGGCGGCTGCCTTCCATCCGATTGCGGGAATCTGGGAGCAGGTCTGGGACAACGGTAACCCGAAGAACGTCTCCTGGGGCTTGCAGACCGTCGAAGTTCCCCCCGCTCACGGCCTGACTCTGGATCTCATCAGCCCGGCGGATCGGGCAACGAACAACGCCCTCGTCGACCACCGGATGAAGCATGCCCTCAACGGAGCTATCTCCGTGCTTATGAACTACGAGGGCGCTGACCCGGACAAGGGCCGGGGCGAGCACGTGCTGCTGCGCTAACAGAGGGAGATCAGTGGTGAGGACTTTAGAGACTATCCTGGCAATCGCGTCCTTGGTGGTGGCGACTGAAATGGTCTTCGGAGCCGAGGCCGAGTTTGTTCAGGAGAATTGCGCCAGCTGTCATGCGCTGACCGAGCCCGATTTTGAGGCCCTCGGAATCGAGGCCCGTGCTGAACGCAAGGCCCCGCCGTTGTACTACGCCGGAGACAAGTACCGACGGGACTGGCTCGTCGAGTGGCTGCAAGCGCCTGAGCGAATCCGGCCAGCCGGCGTCTATCCGCCGGCCCACATCAGCTCGTCCCCGGATGGAGACGAGATTGATGAGGCTTCGCTGCCGACTCACGTAGTGCTGGATCAATCTCAGGCAGAGCGGGTGGCGGACTACTTGTCTTCTCTTCGCCCCTATCAGGAGCGAATCGATTCAGTGACCTACGAGCCCGGATCTATCTCGTGGCGGATGGGGCAGATGAACTTTGTCAAGTTCAACAACTGTATCGGCTGCCATCAGGACGAGCCCGGCTATGGCGGTGTGTCCGGCCCCGAGCTCCATACAGCCTGGGACCGGCTGCGTCCGGAATTCATCTTCTCCTATACCAAGGACCCGGTGAGTTGGGATCCGCACACCATGATGCCTGGGGGAGATCTTAACGACGGCGCAGTCGAGAAGCTGGCGAATTACCTGAAGGCCGTGTCGGAGGAGGCGGAATGAAAACAATGGTCGTTCTGGGGATGCTGGCCGCACTGTGCACCCCCCTGAGTTATGCGGAGACACGGGGTGAACAGCTGTACGAAACCTACTGTTCGCAGTGCCACGGCCTCAATGGCGCGGGCGGAGGCATCAACGTGCCGGATATGGCGGTGCAGCCGCGAGATCACACGGACACGGCGGAAATGTCCGCAAGGACCGATGAGGAGCTGGCGAAGGCTATTCGTGAAGGCGGCAAGGCGGTCAACAAGTCCGTGCTCATGCCCGCGTGGGACAGCAACCTAAGCGATCGTCAAATTGACGATCTTGTCGTCTATCTGCGTCACCTTTGCTGTGAACAATGAAGGAGTGTGTGGTGAGAGTCTTTAGTCTGCTGATTGTGCCTTTCCTATGCATGTTCGCCGGAACCTCCTCGGCCGAACTCCGTCAGTTTGAAATGACGATTGAAGAGGTCGATCTCGAGGTAGCCCCGGGTTTCACCACGAAGGTGTGGGGCTTTAATGGGCAGGTACCCGGCCCGTTGCTGCACGTGAAGGAAGGCGATGAGCTCGAGATTGTTGTGCAAAACAACACCACTCTGACGCACACCGTTCATTGGCACGGCACGCATCAGCACGGAACCTGGCGGTCAGACGGTGTGCCGGACATCACGCAGCTCGCGATCGAGCCCGGAGATTCTTACACCTACCGATTCGTAGCCAGCAAGGTCGGTAGTCTCTGGTACCACTGTCACGTCAATGTGCCCGAGCACGTCGGTACGCGTGGCATGTGGGGGCCAATGATCGTCGAACCGAAGGATCCGCTGCCGATCGAGAAATCGGTCACGAAGGAAGCCGTCGTGATGTTCTCTGGGTGGAACCCGGAGGTTGCAGATACCTATGGTGAAGGGGGGCATCCCAATGAGCCGATCAGTTACTTCTCGATCAACGGGAAGTCCTTTCCGATGACCCAGCCTCTGCGGGTCAAGAAGGGAGACATCGTGCGGCTTCGCTTATATGCCGCCACGATTCCAGTGGCTTTCCATCCTCATGGTCACGATGCGCTGGTCACACATAAGGACGGGTTGCCCCTCGAGCACCCTTACCTTGTAGACGTATTGAACATGGCGCCGGGGGAGCGGTACGACGTGATCATTGAGATGAACAACCCGGGCCGGTGGATCAGCCACGACCACATCGAGCATCACGTCTCCAATAATGGAAAGGCGCCTGGTGGAGCCATTCTAATCATCGAGTATGAGGGCATCGAGAACGACGACTGGTATGTCTGGAAAGACAAGGCCTATGAGCCCGATTTCTACATGTCCGAGACGCTGAAGAAGCCTTTCGGTCTCCACGATGTGGCGGTCTTCAAAGGCGTCGATCCATTTGCCTCCCGCCGTCGTCGGCGGAATTAGTATTCTCCAAAGGAGTTGAACAAATCCCATGAACAAAGCGATCAGCATCCTGGCCTTGTGCGTGTTGCCAACGATCTCGTATGCCCACCAGTCCGGCTCAGGAGACGTAGACGCATCAGGCTTTGCGGACCGTCATGCCCCCATAGGGGTTATGGGGGACCACAGGCATGATGCCGGTGAGTGGATGGTTTCCTATCGGTACATGGATATGGAGATGTATGGGCACAAACAAGGTGACGACAGCATCGGGCGCCAGGCTGTCGCGAGCCTTCCTGGGGTTCGCGTGGTCCCGCGGGAGATGCGCATGGAAATGCACATGTTCGGAGTCATGTACGCACCGTCCAACCGCGTAACCCTGATGGCTATGGCCAACTACGTCGAAAAGGATATGGACCTGGTGACGTACCAGGGCATGTCGGGCACGGAAGAGCTCGGTGATTTCTCGACCAGTAGTCGGGGCTGGGGCGATTCAAGCATCACCGCTCTGATTGGTCTTCTGGATTCGGTCTCCCAGAACGTCCACCTGAATCTGGGTCTCAATCTTCCCACTGGTGACATAAAGAAAACTGACACGGCCCTCACGCCGATGGGGACAATTGCCGAGATTCGCCTCCCTTATGGCATGCAGCTTGGCTCCGGCACATTCGACCTCGAGCCCGGGGTTACTTACACCGGCTATCGCGGCGCGCTCTCCTGGGGAGGTCAGTATCGTGCGACGATTCGACTCGGGGACAACTCAGAAGACTACAAGCTCGGTGATCGTCATCAGGTATCGACTTGGGCCAGCGTGCGTACACAGCCATGGCTGAGCGCATCGGTTCGTCTAACCTATTCGCATGAAGGGGACATTCGTGGCCACGATCCCCGTATTGTTGCGCCGGTGACCGCGGCGAATCCGGACAATTACGGGGGCGAACGGGTCGACTTCGCGTTCGGCTTTAACCTTGCGGGTCAGCATGGTCTCTTCCGCGGTCATCGCCTGGCGATAGAGTATGGAGCGCCTGTCCATCAGGACGTCAATGGCGTTCAGCTGGAATCCGATGGGACCGTGACGTTCGGCTATCAGTACGCGTTTTGAGGCGGGCCAGGCGATGAAGGATTTCGGGCGGTATAGCCCGGGGGCGGCGTTGCTTGTGGCCTCCATTGCGCTGGTGTGGGCCGGGTTTATCGTCGGAGGGGCGTTTGTCGCTGTGCCCGCGAAATTTGAAGCGGCACATCTGACGATGTCCGTGGCTCTCGAGGTTGGCCGGGCTCAGTTCGAGTGGATTGGCGCCGCAGAAAGTGCGCTGTGCTTTGCGTTCGCGGTGGCCTTGGTGAATTGCGGTGGTGTCCGGTGGCCGATTGCGTTGCTGTCTATGCTGGTGTTCTTCCTACAACGTGTCTACTTGTTGCCGGTACTTGATGAGCGTGCGCTAAGGATCATTGCGGGTGAAGCTGTGCCGAGCAGCGATCTGCATTTTATATTTATCGGCTTGGAGGTTGTGAAGCTTGCTGGATTGGTTGTGTTCGCCTGGTTGCTGATCTCAGCCCAGGCTAAAGGTCCTACAGAGCAACAGCCATGAACCCGGCTGAAAAAAGATGCCCGGCTTACGATACTGCCAGTCACGGTACGGAACGGGGCGTTCTAATGCCGTGAGCTGATCGAAAACCGGGCAAAAGCGATACTTGAGCCTTGGTCATGCTTCACATGCTATGGCTATTCCATAGAAAGTGTTGAATCCTTGCCATTGGATCCGTCGATGCAATGGCGTTCTCTCTATTTGATGCCAGAGACCGACCCCTTATCGGCCCTCTGCTTCTTCCGTTTGTCGTTCCTCTTTTCCTTCAGAGTGCGTTTCGCCTGCTTTCCCGGATTCTCTTTGCTCATAAGTCACTCCCAGCGCCTGTTATGTGCTTGGCGATTGCCAGCA
>CEVF01024175.1_pt1 | contig 36766 bp, 36 predicted proteins | sample 356441 | NCBI WGS metagenome assembly CEVF01 (sample SAMEA2622765, study PRJEB7988) | marine metagenome | biome: marine biome (ENVO:00000447); feature: surface water layer (ENVO:00002042); material: "saline water (ENVO:00002010), including plankton (ENVO:xxxxxxxx)" | depth 5 m | reverse complement strand
GGTTGCCCAGATGCCGATGGTGATGGTGTTGCCGATAAAGACGATGCCTGTCCGAACGAAGCTGGCCTTGAATCTTTGGCTGGTTGCCCAGATGCTGACGGTGACGGTGTTGCCGATAAAGATGATGAATGCCCGAACGAGGCCGGTCCTGCTGAGAACAAAGGTTGCCCATGGCCTGATAGCGACGGTGACGGCGTTCTTGACAAAGACGATGAGTGTCCAGAAATTGCTGGTACTGTTGCCAACAATGGTTGCCCAGAGGTTACAGAGGAAGTACAGAAAGAATTGAACGATTACGCTAGAACTATCTTGTTTGACACCGGTAAAGCGACCTTGAAGCCAGAATCTACCAGTGTATTTGTTGACATCATCAGAATTCTTAACGAATATCCAAACGCTAAGTTTACTGTTGAAGGACACACTGATAGCGTAGGAAGCGCTAAATTGAACCAGCAACTTTCTGAGAAAAGAGCTAATTCAGTACGTGATTTCTTGATCAACGAAGGCATTGCTGCCGACAGATTGACTGCCATTGGTTACGGTGAAGATAAGCCTATCGCCACCAATAACACCAGAGCTGGTAGAGCCCAGAACAGAAGGGTTGAAATCAACTTGGTGAAGTAAGGAACTAAAAATCTTTTTCGATATATTAAAAAGCTCCGCAAGTGCGGGGCTTTTTTTATTTTTAAGAATGCAATCTTTTTTAGAGGACGTAGCCGACGACATTCAAAAAAACCACCCCTCCCTTCAAGGATTGGTACTTGTCTTGCCCAGCAAACGAGCGGGGATCTTTCTGAGAAAGTACCTTTCAGAACGCATTGAAAAGCCCGTCTTTTCGCCAGCCATTCTCTCGATCGAAGAGTTCATCGGTCAAATTTCGACATTAGTCCCCATTACTGAGCACAACCTGTTGTTTGAGCTGTACGGTGCTTATTCCGAGGTGGTGAAAAAAGACCGTGACGACTTTCAAACCTTTATGGGGTGGGCACCCACACTTTTGCAAGATTTCAACGAGGTTGACCGCTATCTACTGGATCATGAACGGCTATTTGGTTACCTGGCAGAAATCCATCGAATCAAAAATTGGAGCCCGACCAACGAAAATACCCCATTGGTAAGTGGTTATGTCAAATTTTGGAAAAACGCACTGCCCATCTACATACGTTTAACGGAAAGGCTGAAAGAAAAGCATTTGGGCTATCAAGGGTTGATCTATAAAGAAGCTAGTAAAAAGGTTGGCGAATACATGGCCTCCTACCACCAAAAACACATTTTTATCGGGTTCAATGCCCTAAATACGGCAGAAACTAAGATTATCCGGGCGTTTCTGGAAAACGGAAATGCCGCTATTTACTGGGATTTGGATACATACTTTCTAAATGATCCCATACATGATGCCGGTTTGTTTATAAGGCGTTACAAAGCCTCTTGGCGCTATTTTGAAAAAACCCCAATACAGGGTGTTTCGAATCACTTCTTAAAAGAACGACCAATCAAAATTACAGGGCTCCCAAAGAATATAGCACAGGCCAAGTACGTCGGTGACCTAATACAAAAAATGACTGCCTTCAATGGAGGGGTACTGAACAAGACCGCCATTGTACTGGCCGATGAAAGCTTATTGACCGCAATATTACATGCCTTGCCCAACAGTATTGACAAGGTAAACGTGACCATGGGCCTGCCCTTGGCCCAGACCCTGTTGTCAGATTTCTTTTTGGCCCTTATGGATTTAGAAAAAGACCGTTCACATAATGGGTGGTACTATAAGAACGTTCTCGCATGGTTAGATAACCCCTATGCCGAGATACTGCTCGAATTGGAGCAAAAAGGCTACGTGGATTCAATTAGGTCATCCATCCATTCCCAAAACTTGGCGTATCTCAACGCCTCCCATTTCAAAAAACACTTGAAAACTGGGCCACAAAAAAATTTTGTTTCCACCTTCTTTGCCGAACGGCCTGCCGGTCTTCAAACGTTTATAAGTACATGCTTGCAACTAATTGAGAAGCTCTACGCCCATTTTAACGAAAATAACAGTCCTTACGAATTAGAACAGCTCTCATACTTTCATGAAATTTTCACCGACCTGAAACAAACAGTTTTGCAGCACGACTTTCTTACGGAAATAAGTGTCTTGCGCCAACTATATTCAAGACAGGTGGCCGAAAAAAAACTTGATTTTCAAGGCGACTCAACCGAAGGCCTGCAAATACTGGGCATGCTTGAAAGCAGAAATCTCGATTTTGAAACCGTTATTGTCGTTTCGGTCAATGAAGGTATCTTACCCTCAGGAAAGAAGAACAATTCGTTCATCCCCTTCGATGTTAAAAAAGAATTTGGCCTGCCCACACACAAAGAGAAAGATGCCATTTATACCTATCATTTTTATCGGTTGCTGCAAAGGGCCCAAAACATTCATTTATTGTACAATACCGAGGTCGATGTGCTAGAAGGTGGCGAAAAAAGTCGGTTGTTGACCCAATTACTATCAGACAACAACATCAACCATTGTATTGCCCACTCTATTGTGGCCCCCGCAGTGGCCGTTACACCAAAAATCCTCTTAGAGGTACATAAGACAAAAAGTCTGCTCGAAGACCTTGGTGTACTGGCAAGAAAGGGACTTTCTCCTTCATCACTGGCCAATTACATCAGAAACCCTCTGGATTTCTATAGAAAAAACCTGCTGAAAATTACCGACAGGGAAGAAGTTGAAGAAAATATTGCGGCGAACACTTTTGGCACCATCGTGCATGATGCTTTGGAAGCCATTTACAAACCTTTTGAAGGCTGCTTGTTGGACAAAACGGCTCTTTTAGAGGCCAAAGAAGGTATTCGGCCTATCGTGCACCAACAATTCACGAAGTTTTACGCAGCAGATAGCCTGAAAAGCGGACAGAACCTATTGGTGTTCAACGTAATCGTACAATACTTGCAAAACCTGGTTGAAAATGACCTCTTGCACATCAAAAGTCACGAAATCAAGATTTTGGGCATTGAAAGAGAACTATTGACCACCATAGATATTCCTCAGCTCGGCTTTCCAGTGGTTTTGAAAGGTAAAATAGATAGGATCGACATGGTAGATGGTCAGGTGCGTATTTTAGATTACAAAACAGGACAAGTAAATGCTTCGGAAGTGGCTATTGTTGATATGGTTGATGCGGTCACCGAACCAAAATACAACAAGGCCTTTCAATTGCTCTGTTATGGGCTACTATATTCGAAGACCACCGATCCAAAGACTCTTACCGCAGGAATCATCCCTGTAAAAAAGAGGAATCCAAATCCCGTTTTGTTTGCCGTTAAGCCAAGCACCGACAGCAAACAAAAAAACCATCTGATACATTCAGAGCTGTTAGAAGAATTTGAAAACAAGCTCAACGGCTTGGTTTTGGAATTGTTTGATCCCAATGTTCCCTTTATTGAAAAGGAGGTCTGATTATTTTAGGTCGGGCCTGGTTGGGCGCACCTCAATCTTACTGGGCAGTGTTCTGGGGTGTATTTTTAATAGATCAAGAACAATTTCGCCAATATCCTCCGGTTGAATCTTCCATGCATCTTTTTCTGAGGGTTCGTTGCCATTGAAATGTGTGGCCACCGAGCCGGGCATGATGGTTGTTACCTTGATATCGAACTTTCGAAGGTCGAGCATGGCCGCTTGTGTAAAACCGACCACCCCGAACTTTGTGGCATTATATCCCGCCCCATTTGCAAAAAAATTAGTACCTGCCAGACTTGCCAACGACATAAAATAGCCTTTTGATCGCTTCAAGGGTTCAATGGTAGCTTTCATGGTATAAAACACCCCGGTAAGGTTGGTATCGACCATCTGTTGCCACTGTTCTGGGGTCAACTCATAGACCGGTGCAAAATGTCCCACCCCCGCATTGGCCAGAACCACATCTAAAGTGCCCCATTTTGCAAGTATTTGGTCTACGGCTTCCTCTTCGTTCTCGAGCTTTGTAACATCCGATTGCAGTGGCAGTACGGTATCTGCATCTCCGAGCCCCGAAGCCGCTTCTTGAACGGTTTCCAATGTTCTTCCACTGATGGCCACCTTCATTCCGGCCTTCAACAGCGTCTTGGCAACACCATATCCGATGCCCTTGCTGCCTCCTGTGATATAGGCCACTTTTCCCTTCAAATCCATATACTGCGTTTTAGAACAGGAAAGATATGAACCGCTTTGCTTTATTTGAAAAAAAGGAATGTTATTGTTTTCAAAAAAAACTAACGAATGGAAACGGCAGAAACAAAAAAACCATCCCGTAGGATGGTTCAAGTGGAGCATATCGGAGTCGAACCGATGACCTCTACGCTGCCAGCGTAGCGCTCTAGCCAGCTGAGCTAATGCCCCAAAACTAGTAACAAAAGGCAAATACCTTTGGGAGCGCAAAGGAAATACATTTTGCCCAAGTTTCAAAATGTAAGCCCCCTAAAACTAGTCTTTTTTGACGCTCAGTACCAACACTGGTATGGGCGCATAGAACTCTGATTTGAGAATGGTGTTTTTTTCTAAAAGTTTTTTGAAGAAGCCCCGTTTTCTGCGGAAAACACACAACATATCTGGGTGCGCTTTTTGAAAATGTTCCAACACCCCGTGATAGGTGGTCGGATTTTCTGAGATGGTCACATTCTTGCTCAAATCCAACAAGGCAGTGTTGATTTTAAGGTCGTCTTCAGAATAGCCCGGAGTCTTTACCAACAAGAGATTGATTTCAGAACCATATTTATTCTTTATTTCGATCAAAGGGTACAAAATTTTACTCCTTTTTAAAATGCCCGATCGAAAAGCGCACAAAATTTTCTTAATTGGGGCATGCTTCGTTCCCTTTGGCACAATTAGGGTGGGTATATCGGTTTGTTTTATAATGCGGCCAGAGGTATAGCCTAAATAAAATTCTTCATTGATGTCATTGCTCCTGGGCGCTATAATGATCAAATCAATGCCAAGCTCTTTTTCTATATCGATCAAACCATCTATGATGTCTCCATTATACGAGGCTATTTTAATGTCAATACCTTTGGTGTCAACCTTTGATATGACTTGCTTGATCTGTTCTTTACCGCTTTGGGCCACTTTTTCGGTAACCTTTCCAAGGGCTCCGGCGCCAGTGCTAACGGTAAAAACATCCATCACGTAAATCTGTGCGCCAAAATCGGAGGCAAAATCTACTGCATATTGGAGCGTTTCATGGGAATCTGGCGAGGTGCCCACGGGCACCAATATATTGTTCATAAGCTTGGTTGTTATGATTATGACCTAAATTTACAATTTAATCGCTTTCTTGAATGATCCGACAGGCAAAGTTATCTGAAATACCTGAAATTTTGGCGATTACAAAGGCCTGTTCGCTAGATATGCAACGAAAGGGCATCTACCAATGGAACGAAAATTACCCCTCGAGAGCCGCTTTCATAAAAGATATCAAAAGACAGGAACTCTATGTAAAAGTGCTTCGTGAAGAGATTATTGGTGCCATTGTCGTTTCTACCGTCAAGGATGAAGAGTACAAGGCCATCGAATGGTTGGCGTCGAACGACAACAGCATATATGTACACCGCCTTTGTGTACACCCCGATTTTCAAGGCCAAGGGCACGCCCAATCGCTAATGGACTTTGCCGAAAAGTTGGCCCGAAAAGGTAACTTTGCATCTGTTAGGCTTGATACCTTTTCGCAAAACCTACGAAACCAACGTTTCTATGAAACAAGGGGGTACAAACGATTGGGCGATGTTTACTTTCCAAAACAGAGCAAACATCCCTTTCACTGTTACGAGCTGCTGCTATAAAAGCTATGATTACACGAACCGCAGTTACTTTTAAGAACATTAACAAACTAGCAATTCCGGCAACCATTTCCGGCATTGCCGAACCTGTCCTGTCCATAACCGATACCGCCATTGTGGGCAATATTCCCGTTGATGGGTTAGAGTCGTTGGCTGCGGCAGGTATCGTGGGCTCATTTTTATCGATGCTGATCTGGGTGTTGGGCCAGACACGAAGCGCCATTTCGGCAATTATTTCACAATATCTAGGGGCGGGCCGTATACATGCGGTTGAAGACCTGCCTGCCCAAGCCATTTTTTTGAACCTTCTGTTGAGCTTGGTGGTTTTGGGGTCCACCATATTCATTGTTGATGATATTTTTAGGCTTTTCGAGGCTTCGGGCAAAATTCTTGATTATTGTATCAGTTACTATTCGATTCGGGTCTGGGGTTTCCCGTTGACTTTATTCACTTTTGCCATATTTGGCATTTTCAGGGGACTGCAAAATACCTTCTACCCCATGATAATAGCCGTAGTGGGGGCCGGTCTCAATATTATTCTCGATTTTGTTTTGGTATATGGTGTCGAAGGCTTCGTTCCGGCCATGTACCTTGAGGGTGCCGCGTGGGCAAGCCTCATTTCGCAGGGGGTAATGGCCATTATGGTCTTTTTTCTCTTGAAAAGAAAGACCCGTATCAGTCTTAGGCTTCGGTTTCCTTTGAATAAAGAACTAAAACGATTGGTGTACATGAGCCTAAACCTGTTTGTTAGGACCTTGGCGCTGAACGTGGCCCTTATCATTGCCGTGAGGGAGGCCACCTCATTGGGCGACCGGTTTATTGGGGCCCACACCATCGCCATCAACCTTTGGTTGTTCGCGGCATTTTTTATAGATGGTTACGCCGCTGCGGGCAACAGTATGGCAGGCAAGTTGTTAGGGGCGAAAGACTATAATGGACTTTGGACATTGGCCAAGAAAATAATGGCCTATGGCATGGTGGTCAGCTTTGTGCTGATGGCTGCCGGCTTTCTGTTCTACCAGCCGCTCGGCCGTATTTTTTCCAATGAGGCAATTGTTTTGTCTACTTTTTACAGCGTTTTTTACCTCGTGATCATAGGATTGCCCGTCAATACCATCGCCTTTTTGTTTGATGGTATCTTCAAAGGGCTCGGCGAGATGAAGTATCTTAGAAATGTATTGCTCATGGCCACATTTTTAGGGTTTGTGCCCACCCTGTATATCGGCAAGGCATTGGGCTGGGGCTTTTATGCAATTTGGATTGCCTTTCTGGTATGGATGATGGTCAGGGGCGGGGCGTTGGTCTGGAAATTCCATCGAAAATTCAGTCCCTTGCTTCAAAAGACTTAATTTTGGATAAAACAAGATTATGGGAACAGACCGCCCCAACGGAAGTCTATACACCAAAATTGAAAACAGGGTCGCCACCATTGAATTCGCACACCCGTCAAGCAATTCGTTCGTATCGGAAATGTTGAAACGCTTGGCCGATGAATTCAATACGCTCTCCAAAAACCCTGAAGTATCCCTTGTACTTTTGAAATCAGAGGGTGAGCGTGCCTTTTGTGCCGGGGCATCTTTTGACGAGTTGTTGGCCATTTCAAATTCAAGTGAGGGCAAGGCCTTTTTTAGCGGTTTTGCGCACGTAATCAACGCCATGCGAACCTGTAAGAAGCCCGTTATTGGCCGGGTGCAGGGCAAAACCGTTGGTGGGGGCGTAGGGCTGGCCGCCGCCTGTGATTATGTGTTTGCCACAGAGGCCGCTGCCGTCAAGCTGTCTGAAATTTCCATTGGAATTGCACCCTTGGTCATTGCCCCCGCTGTTGAGAGAAAAATTGGAAAGGCTGGTTTGGCAGAGCTTGCCTTATCGCCGACCGAGTGGAAAAATGCCTACTGGGCAAAGGAAAAAGGCCTTTATGCCAAGGTTTTTGAATCCATAAAGGAAATGGACAAAGAGCTGGATTTCTATCTTCAGAAGATGGCGTCCTATAACCCCGAAGCATTGGAAAAGATGAAAAGGGCCCTATGGATCGGAACAGAACATTGGGATGCATTGTTACTGGAACGGGCAGAGCAATCAGGGCAGTTGGCCTTATCAGAAGACACCAAAAAAACCCTCGCCGCCTTTAAAAAGTAATCTATGGACATCCTATCCATTTTAAACAGTGACCTTCTGCTGCCCCTGCTGGCCATTTTGGTCATTGCCGTTTATATAGTTACCCGTATTAGAAATAACCAGCGCTTCAAACGTTAATAGCAGAACATCCCAAACTCCTTAAGATGACCCAATTTCTTCGACCGATCGGCTTCGCCATTTTCTTGGCTATTTGCATGGGCCACACAGAAAAACCATCGCTGAAAACTGAAAAGTCAAATCATTCAATACAAGAATCTGCCCAAAACCGGAAAGAGCCCCTAAAAGTGGCCGTAATCGGTCTGACACACACCCATGTGCACTGGATATTGGGCAGGGAAGAACAAGGCGATATCGAAATCGTTGGGATTGTGGAACCAAATCGAGCGCTTGCAAAACGATATGCAGAACAGCATGGGTACTCGATGGATATCGTTTTTGATTCTATGGAAGCGCTTTATGAAAAGGTCAGACCAGAAGCGGTTACCGCTTTCAACCCTATCTATGGGCACCTAGAAGTGGTGGCGTTTTTTGCGCCAAAAGGGGTTCATATCATGGTCGAAAAGCCCTTGGCGGTCAGTTGGCAACACGCACAGAAGATGGCGTCCTTGGCCCGAGAACACAAGGTACACCTGCTCACGAATTATGAGACCTCTTGGTACGGTTCTAACGAAAAAGCATATGAACTGGTCAAAAATGACAAGATAATTGGCCCTATACAGCGGCTAGTTTTTCACCATGGCCATCCAGGACCAATTGAGATTGGATGCAACGATGAGTTTCTAGAGTGGCTGACAGACCCCATATTGAACGGTGGGGGCGCACTGACCGATTTTGGGTGTTATGGCGCAAACCTCGCCACATGGCTTCTTGAGGGTCAGGCGCCCGAAAAGGTTACCTGTGTCACCAAACAGTACAAGCCCCAATTGTACCCGAAAGTGGAAGACGATGCCACCATTGTACTTGACTATGCCGATGTACAAGTAATCATACAGGCCTCGTGGAACTGGTCCCACAACCGAAAGGATATGGAAATATATGGCAAGAACGGCTATGTTATCTGTAAGGATGCCGAGCTGATGGAAGTACTCGAAAATGAAAAGGAAGGCCCCAAAGCCTTGCGCGCCCAACCAATTGCAAAAGGCGTGCATGACCCTTTTGCCTACCTGTACCAAGTGGTAAAGCATGGGATGCCGGTCGACTCGTTCGGTGTATCTTCCCTCGAGAACAATTTAATCGTGACACAGATTTTAGAGGCGGCCAAACATTCGGCCAAAACGGGAAAGACAGTGATATGGAAAGACTTTTTCACAGGTTCTACCCCCTAAGTTTGTATTTTTGACAACTAGATGGACCCAATAACTCTTTCAAAAGGCAAAAAGATTTACTTCGCCAGTGATAACCATCTTGGGGCGCCTTCGGCAGTAGAGAGCCTTCCCCGCGAGAAAAAATTTGTCGCCTGGTTAGACCTTGTAAAAAAAGATGCCGAGGCCATCTTTCTAATGGGCGACCTTTTCGACTTTTGGTTTGAGTACAAAAAGGTTGTGCCCAAGGGCTTTACCAGAACCTTGGGGAAACTGGCCGAGCTTACTGATTCTGGCATTTCTGTATTTTATTTTGTGGGCAACCATGACCTGTGGATGAACGGTTACTTTGAAGAGGAACTGAACATTCCCGTATTTCATAGGCCACAAGAGCTAACCATCAACAATACTGCTTTCTTTATCGGGCATGGCGATGGCCTTGGCCCCGGCGACAAAGGCTTCAAGCGAATGAAAAAAGTATTTACCAACCCCTTTGCAAAATGGTTGTTTCGTTGGCTGCATCCTGACCTAGGCGTACGGTTGGCACAATATCTTTCCGTCAACAACAAAATTATTTCTGGAGAAGCCGATGCGCAGTATTTGGGTGAAGAGAAAGAATGGCTCGTTCAGTACTGCAAGCGCAAACTTGAAGGGCGACACTATGATTATTTTGTGTTTGGTCACCGCCATTTGCCGTTGGAAATCGACCTCAACGGAAAATCAACATATGTTAATCTCGGTGATTGGATAAAATACTTTACCTACGGTGTTTTTGACGGGGAGGAGATGAAGCTTTTGACCTTCAACGATTAGGGTGCCAATCCAATACATTATGTAATCTTTTTCTTACAACAAAAAGATGGCTTTTCACAACATTTTTTTATGCCCTTTCTGGGCATACATTACTTTTATATCGTTGTTCATAGAAAGAGGCCCAAATCTTTCTTAACCTAAAAACTGAGTGCAAACATCTATGCTGGGGCAAACCCGAATCTTTAGACCTACAACCAGAAAAAAAGATCCTTTTTCAAGGATCTTTTTTAGTTATGTTCTTCCACATCTGCTGAGAGATCGAGCTTTCTAAAATTAGGAGCGAACATAGCGGTCGCCCCTGCGGTCAATATGGTCATACACCCCCCAAAGACAACCGCAGTGACCGTGCCCATCAATTTGGCCGTCACACCACTTTCAAACGCTCCCAGTTCATTGGAAGAGCCAACAAAAATCGAATTCACCGAGGCCACACGCCCCCTCATGTTGTCAGGTGTCTTTAACTGCAGTATGGTTTGGCGTATAATCATCGAAATCCCATCGACGGCCCCACTCAAAAACAACGCCACCACAGAAATCCAAAATATTCTTGAAACCCCGAACACTACTATGCATAGGCCAAAGCCAAAAACGGCCCAAAGTAGCTTTTTGCCTGCCTTTTTGTGCAGGGGAAACCTTGTAGACCCCAGCATGGTAATCGATGCTCCCACGGCAGGTGCGGCCCGCAAAATGCCAAAGCCCTCAGCGCCAACATGCAAGATATCTTGGGCATATATGGGAAGTAGGGCCACTGCCCCACCGAACAAAACAGCCACCATATCAAGGGTAAGTGCCCCCAAAATGGCTTTTGTGCCAAAAACGAACCGAAGCCCATCTTTTAGGCTTTGCAATATGGGTTCGCCCAATTTCGGATTCAAGATGGGTTTTTTTGAAATCTGAAAAAGAAAAAGCAAGGCCATCAATGAAAAGAAAAATATCAGGCACATTGACCAATGGACCCCCATCCAACCAATTGAAAACCCTGCCAATGCAGGGCCCAAAACAGATGCCAGTTGCCATGTTGAACTACTCCAAGTGGCCGCATTGGGGTAAATCTGTTTGGGAACAATCAATGCGATCAACGAAAAAATGGTAGGCCCCAAAAAGGCCCGGACGATCCCGCCCAGAAAAACCAGGCCATAAATGGTGTATAAAACCGTTTTTGCAGCCAACCTGCCCTCAAGCCCTGGGTCGGTAATGACAAAGAGCCCCAAGCTGATCACGGAAAAACCGAGAATACATTTGACCAAAAGATTGCGTTTCTCTTTTTGGTCAACGATATGGCCCGCGAAAAGCGCCATCGATACCGCAGGTATTATTTCCATCAAACCGATAATGCCCAACGAAAGGGGGTCTTTTGTGAGTGAATACACCTGCCACTCAATGACTATAAACTGCATTGACCAAGCAAAGACCATGGCAAAGCGCACCATCAAAAAAATGTTGAATTCTTTAAAGCGCAATGCTGCGTAAGGATCCATAACGCATCAACGTATATCGCGGAGTTTCAATTGGAGACTTACCTGACCATTCCACTCGTTTTCATCCAAAGAAAAAACTATGTCAAAGCTGTTTTTGTTCTTCACCACGTCCAGTTTATCCCCAAGATTGAAACCGATGGCCCCAATGGGCCTCGACCCTTTTTGGGTTAGTGTCAGTTTCAGGTGTTTGCCATCTTCACCCACGCCTTTTGCATAGCCCGTATCTTGAACGCCCCTGGCCAAAAAAACGGGTGTCATGTTCCCGGGGCCGAAAGGGGCAAATTGGCGGATGATCCGCATCAATTTTGGCGTAATCTGTCGTAGTTCTATTTGGGCATCGATATTGATTTCTGGGGTCAACAACAGGGGGTCTATGGTTTCAGAGACCACTTTTTCGAACCGTTGCTTAAAGGTCTCAAATTGTTCTTCGAGCAAGGTGAGCCCAGCAGCATACTTATGGCCCCCGAACTGCTCTATACAATCTGCGCAACCTTCCAGGGCCTCATAAACATCGAATCCTTTCACGGATCGTGCCGACGCCGCAAGCTTATCGCCACTTTTGGTAAAGACCAAGGTGGGCCGATAGTAGGTCTCTATCAACCGTGAGGCCACAATACCAATCACGCCCTTGTGCCATTGCTCGTTATAGACCACAGAAGTGAACCGCTTTTCTTCTTTGTTGTGCTTAATTTGCTGCAAGGCCTCTTGGGTAATCTCTTGGTCAAGGCCCCTTCTATCGGAATTGAATTGTTCTATTTCTTGGGCAAACCCCTTGGCTTTTTCATAATCCGTTTCGGTCAGTAGGTTGACCGCATGCTGACCATGCTTTATTCGACCCGCCGCATTTATTCTAGGGGCAATGATAAAAACCACATCAGTGATGGTCAATGTGCGTTTTTTGATTTGGTCAATAATGGCCTGAAAGCCAATTCTCGGATTCGAATTGATTACTTGAAGTCCGTAGTAGGCCAAGACCCTGTTCTCGCCCGTAATGGGAACAATGTCTGCACCGATGGCCGTGGCGACCAAATCTAGGTAGGGGATCAAATCATCAATGGTCTTTCCCTTTCTGTAGGCCAATGCCTGTACCAGCTTGAACCCCACACCACAACCACAGAGTTCTTTGTAGGGATATCTACAATCCTGTCTTTTTGGGTCCAATACCGCCACCGCCCCGGGCAACCCATCACCGGGCCGGTGGTGATCACAGATGATAAAATCTATCCCCTTGTCCTTTGCGTAGTTGACCTGCTCGATGGCCTTTACCCCACAATCAAGGGCTATGATCAGCGAAAAACCATTGTCATCAGCAAAGTCGATGCCTTGAAAAGAAACCCCATACCCCTCAGCATAACGATCGGGAATATAGGTAGCGACATTTTCATGGTAGTCCCTCAAAAAAGAGTACATGAGCGCTACCGAGGTGGTGCCATCAACATCATAATCGCCGTACACCAAAATGTTTTCCTTTTCTGAAATGGCCAGCTCTATGCGCTCGGCGGCAGCCGCCATGTCTTTCATCAAAAAAGGGTCGTGCAAATCTGAAAGCTCGGGCCTAAAGAACTTCTTCGCTTCTTCGTAATTGTTGATGCCACGCTGTAGCAATAAGTGCGCAACCAGTGCATCGACCTTGAGTTCTCTTGAAAGGCGCTCAATATCTGATGGTTCCGGTTTTGGTTTGATTGTCCATCGCATTTTTTGAAACTCAGATTAAGCTTCCTCTCCTGTGGGAGAGGACTAAGGTGGGGGCTTTTCCCGTCATCCTAACCTTTTCCCCAAGGAGAAGGGACCCTATTTGTTATGGAAAATAGTATTTATCTCAAGTTTTGCAAAACGCCTGAACATCTCCATCACGCCACAATATTTTTCTATGGAAAGGTCTACTGCCCGTTGCAGCTTGGCCTCATTAAGATCTGCACCGTAAAAATGGTATTCGATCCGAACCTTATCGTAATACTTGGGATGCTCTTCGGTCAAATCGGCAATGGTTTCAATATGGAAATCATCGACCTGTAACTTCATTTTCTTTATCAGTGAGGCCACATCCAACCCCGAGCATCCTGCCAGGGCCGATAACATCAAGGCCTTGGGTCGAAGCCCCGCACCTTCGCCGCCGTCCTCAGGACCTGCATCGATTTTTAAACGCAACCCTGACGGATTGGTGCTCTCAAATGCCATTTGGCCCAACCATTTGGTGGAAACATGATTTGTTGTTGCCATAAAATTTTGTTTCTTGTAAGGACCAAAAATACAATAAAATACCCCCCGATGGCACTAGTAGAACCTTTAGACCCCAACCACGACCCCGAGACCAAAAAACTGGCCGAATTCTTTAACGAGACCTTGGGCTTTTGCCCAAATTCAGTCTTGACGATGCAACATCGACCCGCTATTTCAAAGGCCTTTATCAACTTGAACAAGGCTGTCATGGCCAATGAGGGCAGGGTTACCTCGGCCCTTAAGCGCATGATAGCATGGGTGAGCAGCAATGCCACCGGCTGTCGTTATTGCCAAGCGCACGCCATTCGTGCCGCCGAGCGCTACGGGGCCAACCAAGAACAACTCGACAACATCTGGGAATACAGAACCCACGACGCCTTTTCAGATGCAGAGCGTGCCGCGCTCGATTTTGCGCTGGCCGCCTCACAAGTGCCGAACACGGTAAATGCAGACATCAAAAAGCGGCTGCACGAACATTGGAACGATGGTGAAATTGTTGAAATGCTGGGGGTTATAGCACTCTTTGGCTATTTGAACCGTTGGAACGACTCTATGGGCACCTCAATCGAAGAGGGAGCGGTAGAAAGTGCGGAGCAATATTTGGGGAAATACGGCTGGGAAAAAGGAAAGCATGATGGATCTAGATATTAGATTGCCCCTTTGTTAGGCTTTGGACTTCATTCGGTTATTGCTTGGAAACAATACCATGCAAAACTTTCTATAATATTTTTAAAAATGTACAACTTTATTTACATTTAGTAAAAAATAATGGAAGATGAGTTTTCAAGTTTTGCCAAATTGGTGTAAAAAATTAGGTATTTCTTTGTTCGTTACAACAACGCTACTAACGGCCGGTGACGCTTTTATGGATGGTTTCCGAGCAGTGCCCTCAGGCACCCATCATTATTTTAGGGACTTTTATGGAGAAACGCTTTTCAATGTACTCCATATTCTTCCAACCATATCTCTTGTCATCTATATATTATCAAAAGAAAAAATTGAAGATGATTATATCAATCTTTTAAGACTCCAATCCTACCAAAGCACCGTTTTGATTTTTCTTTTTATAGCCCTTGGGTTTTATATCTTCAATCCGTTACTTGAATTTAGCCTTGATATGGTATTATCGCTTTTTATGGTTTGCTTTCTTATAATCTTTTATTTCAAAAAACGGTACCAACTATGAAAAATCTGGTCAAAGTCGAACGGGCCAGATTAAATTTAACACAGGCCGAATTAGCAGAAAAATTAGGTGTTTCCAGACAAACCATTCATGCTATTGAAAAGAACAAATTCAATCCCTCCGTTGTTTTAGCCATAAAGATGGCCCGCTTGTTCAATTTATCAGTGGAGGAGGTATTCTTTATTGATGAAGAACAATAAATCGCTTTCATGCCGCCCGATGACGAAGTTATTATTTCTTGATTTGTATCAATTTCTTTTTACAGGTAATATTAGAACTTCGCCCTAATCAAAAAACGAACTGTCATGGCAAGCTTGGTATTGACTCCTGAAAACCAAATACAACGACTAAACCATATTTTTGGCAAAGTAAAAAATCTGCAAGGTCTACCTTCTGAAAAGTTGACCGACCCTCCGCAAAAAAAGGCGTGGAGTATCATTGAAATCATCGAGCATTTAATTAATGCATATTCCTTTTATGAAAACAAAATTGAAGTGGCCCTTAAGGCTGCACCCGATGCTGAAAAAGGCTCATGGTCTTTTAAGGCTAGGCCTTGGCAGCGTTTCGTCATCGAAAGCCAGCGACCCAAAGGTACAGTGCGAAAGTGGAAAATGAAGACCCTCAAGCGATTTGAACCGCTTATAGACCGAGGCAGCCTAACACAAGAAAAAACGGACACTATATTTGACCGTTTCCTTACCCTTTATGGCCAACTGAAGGCAAGCATTGTGGCCAGTCGAAGCAAAGACATGAAACAGCAGAGATTCACTTCGGCCGTTGGGCCGATAGTCCGGTTTTACCTGCCCGAAGCCTTTGAATTTCTGATCTGCCACGCCGAGCGCCATATGGTGCAGATTGATGACATACTAGCCTAACACCTTATCGCTATCTTTATGGGAAATCTTTTCTTATGGATGAAGAGACCCTGCAAAAACTGAAAACCTTTTTTAATGCGGTTCCAATTCAGACTGAGGATGAGCCTTATTTTTCTTCACTTTGGAAGGCAAAAACCTTTGGACAGAATGAGCTTATCACCGAGGCGGGAAACATAGAGCGCCATTTTTATTTTGTAGTCGATGGGGTGCAGGCCATTTACCTGTTGAACGAAAAAGGTGAAAAGGTAGTGCTAGGTTTCTCATATTCAGGCAGCCCTTCGGGGGTCTTTGATTCCTTTATACGACAACACCCGTCAGATACCTTTCTAGAAGCGCTTAAGCCATCAAGACTATTAGGCATCAAACTGTCTGATTATCAACAGCTTTTTGAAAGACATCCTAAATTCCATAAATGGGCCCATCATTTTTTTCAGGATATCCTTTTCGGTCGACTGTTCAGAGAAATAGAATTGCTGACTCTCACCGCCGAACAACGCTATATTGCCTTTATGCGGCGATGTCCTGAAGAGTTAAAAGTAATCCCACAAAAATACCTAGCCTCTTATTTGAACATGAAGCCAGAAACCTTTAGTCGATTAAGGGCATCAGTACGGTACTGACCTTCTCTTTTAGTTGAGACAACACTTCTTCTTCAAACCACGGATTCTTGCTCAACCAAAACCGATTTCGAGGCGATGGATGGGGCAGCACAAAATATGTGGGCAAATAACTTTTGAAGCTTTTTACGGTCTCAGTAAGGTTCTTGCCTCTTTTGTCGCCCAAATAATGCTGTTGGGCATATTGCCCTATCAAAACGGTCAACCGTAGGTCTGGCATTTGTTCTAGCAATGGTTTATGCCATAAGGGCGCACATTCGGGGCGTGGCGGCAAATCACCGGATTTCCCCTTTCCAGGGTAGCAAAAACCCATAGGAATCAACGCTATCTTGGTTTCATCATAAAATACTTCATCGGCCACCCCCAACCACTTTCGCAATTGCTTGCCACTGGGGTCGTCCCATGGCACACCGGTTTCATGTACTTTCTTGCCGGGTGCTTGTCCGATGATGGCAATCTTGGCTTTTGAATGGGCAGCAACAATGGGCCTCGGCCCTAGGGGCAGCTGTGAAGCACAGACGGTGCAGTTTCTGATATCAGATAGCAGTTTTCGCATTATTTCTTGCCCTCCACCACAATGACAAGCTCTCCCTTGGGCGGGTTGTCCATAAAATGCTGTAGCACCTCTGAAGTGGTTCCGCGAATGGTTTCTTCATATAGCTTGGTGAGCTCTCTTGAGACCGAAACGCGACGGTCTGCCCCAAAGTGTTCAACGAATTGGCCAAGGGTCTTGACCAGTTTATGTGGCGATTCATAAAACACCATGGTGCGGATCTCTTCGGCCAATTGTTGCAAGCGGGTTTGCCGCCCCTTTTTAATGGGCAGAAAACCCTCGAACACAAAACGATCATTCGGCAGACCACTGTTTACCAATGCGGGCACAAAGGCCGTGGCCCCTGGCAGACAGTCTACCTCTATCCCGTTTTCAATACAGGTACGGACCAGCAAAAACCCTGGGTCAGAAATGGCGGGTGTACCGGCATCTGAGACAAGGGCTAGGGTCTCGCCGGCCAACATTCGGCCAACCAAGCCCTTTACCGTTTTATGTTCGTTGTGCATATGGTGGCTCAGCATAGGGGTATCGATGTCGAAATGCTTTAGAAGCTTTCCACTGGTGCGGGTATCTTCGGCAAGAATCAGGTCTGCCTCTTTCAGCACTGCTATGGCCCGAAGGGTCATATCCTCTAAATTACCGATAGGTGTCGGCACCACATACAGTTTTCCCATTTTCTAAAAATAAAAAACCAACTGCGCACCGGCAATTGGTCTTTTGTTTTTGAACAAATTTTTAATGCTAAGAAAATTTTCGTGAGATAAGGGTTTTGAACCTTGTCTCGTATTCTTCCTTTCCTTCCCAATTATTGTATTCGGGCTTCACCATATTATCGATGAACGATAAGGATCGTTCTTCACTTTCAATGGTATTCAATTGCGAAATGACACGATTGTACTCTTCAACGTTGTCATTGAACAAATGCTTCACAAAGGCAAGGCGGTCGTTGAGCCCAATTTGAAGTTTCTTGGTGTTCAGCTTATCGTTCAGCGATTTCTGCTTGGGTTTTTCGGTTTTGGTGTCGGGCACTTCTGGGGTCAAGATTTCCTTATCGCTTTTCATGTTGCCCGGCTTGGCGATGAAATCTGAAAAAATATGCTCAATGGCCTCGCTGGGCATCTCAGAAACCATGTCTTTGATGGTCTGCATTCCCGGGGTGATGATATCTTCTTCGTGCGGGTTGGTCTCGGGTACAGAGGTATTGCCGCTAAGAACGGAAGTGGCCATTTTTTCAAAGCGGGCCGCCAGCACGTTTTTTGAAACATCAATCTCGACATCGTTCAATTTTTCTTCAATAAACTTTAAAACTGCCAACTTTTCATAAAGATCTCTGGCCCTTTCGTAGAGGTCTGCCAACTGGTGGTCTTCTGTCGAAGTTATGATGTCGGTCGAAAGTTTTACAAGCTCTTCCCTGATCTTTCGTTTCATCTTTCTGGTTCTTTGTATAAATGTACTACCAAAATCCGTGCCCCGTTTTGAATAAAAGGTTAAAATTTACCGTTAACCGCGCATTGATTTTTTAGTAATTTTAGGTTCTTCTTTAATAGAAACGTAAAACGGCTTACTTTCGTTTAAAAGTACAACATGTTTCTCGAAAACACGGTCAATCATAAAGAACAGTTCGGGTGGATAGAGGTCATCTGTGGGTCTATGTTCTCAGGTAAGACCGAAGAGTTGATCCGACGGTTGAAACGTGCCCAATTTGCCAAGCAAAAGGTTGAAATATTCAAACCTATTGTTGATACTCGCTATAACGAGGAAATGGTGGTGTCCCATGATGCCAATGAAATTCGCTCTACCCCTGTGCCCGCTGCCGCAAACATACGGCTGTTGGCCGATGATTGTGATGTGGTCGGCATTGACGAGGCCCAGTTTTTTGATGATGAGATAGTTACCGTGTGCAATGATCTTGCCAATAGGGGGGTCCGTGTGGTGGTTGCGGGATTGGATATGGACTTTAAAGGAAATCCGTTCGGGCCCATGCCTGCCTTAATGGCCACTGCCGAATATGTAACCAAGGTACATGCCGTGTGTACCCGCACTGGAAACCTTGCCAACTATAGTTTTCGAAAATCGAATGACGACAAACTGGTGCTTTTGGGCGAAACCGAAGAGTACGAACCCTTGAGCCGGGCAGCATTCTACAAGGCCATGTTAAAAGAAAAACTGAATAAGATGGATGTCGAGGTCGAAGAAGTGGTAGCCAACAAAAAAGCTGCAAATGGGTAAGATTGGCGAGACCACACTTGAAATTGACCTTACTGCACTTGAACACAATTTCAATCACTTGAGATCGCGCTTGCAACCAAAGACAAAGTTCTTAGCAGTGGTAAAAGCTTTTGCCTATGGCAGCGATATGGTTACCATCTCAAAAAAACTCGAATGCCTCAACGTAGATTATTTTGCGGTGGCCTACGCAAAAGAAGGGGTGTTGTTACGTGAAGCGGGCATCAAAAAGCCCATTTTGGTGTTGCACCCGCAGATAGCCAATTTGAATGAGCTCATCGATAGTTGCCTAGAGCCCAGTCTGTACTCCCCCAGAATGCTTCGCGCATTTTTAAAGGTTGCCTCGGAAAAAGGCCAAAAAGACTACCCTGTACACCTAAAATTCAACACAGGTCTAAACCGGCTTGGGTTCTGGGAGAACGATGTAGATTTCATCTATGAAGAGCTGAAAGGCAGAACAGCACTAAAAATAGTATCGGTTTTCTCACATTTGGCAGCCTCTGAGGATGCCAGCGAGCGCGAATTCAGTCTTCGACAAATCGAGACCTTTAAAAAAATTAGTGATGTACTGGCCCAAAAACTGGCATACCGGCCCATGCGCCATATGCTGAACACCTCAGGCATTATCAACTATCCAAATGCCCAATTTGAAATGGTGCGCAGCGGAATCGGATTGTACGGTTATGGCAACGACCCCGAAGTTGACCCCCTGCTTCGCCCGGTAGCGACCCTAAAAACCATTATCTCGCAATTGCACAAAATTGAGCCCGGCGAGAGCGTTGGGTACAACAGGGGCTTTGTCTCAGATGGCTACCGCATCACCGCGACCCTACCCATTGGCCATGCCGATGGTATCGGCCGCCAATATGGGGGCGGTAAAACATTTGTTCTCATAAATGGTAAAAAGGCCCCGATCATAGGCAATGTGTGTATGGATATGATCATGGTCGATGTCACGGATATCGACTGTAAGGAAGGAGACGAGGTTTTGGTATTTGGTGGTGATCTTTCGGCCGAGCAGTTTGCGAATACCGCCAATACCATTTCGTATGAACTATTGACGGCCATATCACCCAGAGTACATCGTATCATTATTGTGTAAAATCCTTAAAATGAGGGCAGACCGCTTTTTTTTGGTTACATTGCATACCAATAACCATTAATACTTTATTCAGATGCTTAAAGAATTCAAGGATTTTGCCATGAAAGGAAACCTCGTCGACATCGCCGTTGGTTTCGTTATGGGTGCTGCTTTTAACAAAGTGGTGGCCTCATTTACCGGAGGTATTGTCTCTCCATTGATCGGTCTATTGTTCAATGCCGATTTCAAAGATTTAAAATACATAATCAAGGAAGGAACCATGAACGACGCAGGTGAAAAGGTGGGCGAAGTGGCTGTACTCTACGGCGATTTCATCACCAATGTAATTGATTTTATTATTGTGGCCTTTGTCATGTTCATGATCGTGAAAGGTGTCAATAAGATGAAGAAAAAAGAAGAACCGGCACCAGACCCAGGGCCATCAGAAAAAGACCTTTTGATGGAGATTCGGGATGCACTGAAAAAATAATGTCCGTTTGGGCACGACCCTGAAAAAATTAAGGGAAGGCCGCTACATCACGTTTAACCTAAACCGCCCTTCACTTCGACTATGCTCAGTGACAGGCGGTTTTTTTATGAAGCCCAGTGTGCAGTATTCTCTGTAAGGAAAAAGCAGGAGCATTTGTTTCAAATATAACTTATTGTTGTATTTTTCTAAATTATTCAATTTTCATTTGCCCTTTCCGGCTTTGGCAGTACCTTTGGCTTCTCAAATCAAAAAAAGATGAAAGTAGCCGTTGTAGGTGCCACCGGAATGGTAGGCGAAGTAATGCTAAAAGTACTGGCCGAACGTAATTTTCCGATTACCGAATTGCTCTTGGTCGCCTCTGAGCGTTCCGTCGGCAAAAAACTGACCTTTAATGGAAAAGAACATACGGTCATCGGTTTGGCCGATGCGGTGGCTGCAAAGCCCCAAATAGCCATTTTTTCGGCTGGTGGCGATACCTCGTTGGAATGGGCCCCAAAATTTGCAGAAGTAGGAACCACTGTGGTTGACAACTCTTCTGCATGGCGAATGGATCCCAGCAAAAAATTGGTGGTGCCCGAAATAAACGCCCATGTGCTCACCAAAGAAGACAAAATAATCGCCAACCCCAACTGTTCGACCATACAAATGGTCATGGCGCTGAACCCCCTGCACAAAAAGTACAGAATGAAACGAGTCGTTGTCTCTACCTATCAATCCGTTTCGGGTACAGGCGTAAAGGCGGTGCAACAACTCGAAAACGAAATGGCGGGGGTGCAGGGCGAAATGGCCTACCCATACCCCATTAACCGAAACGCACTGCCCCATTGCGATGTATTCATGGAAAACGGCTACACCAAAGAAGAGATGAAACTTGCCCGAGAACCCCAAAAGATATTTGATGACCGCACCTTTTCAGTAACCGCCACAGCCGTACGCATTCCGACTTCAGGCGGGCATTCAGAGTCGGTCAATGTGGAATTCCATAATGATTTTGACCTTTCGGAAGTGCGTCAACTGTTGAGTGAAACCCCAGGGGTGGTAGTTCAAGACAACCCTGATACTAACACCTACCCCATGCCCATCTATGCACATGACAAAGATGAAGTCTTCGTGGGCCGTATTCGTCGCGACGAAACCCAGCGCAATACTCTCAATATGTGGATCGTCTCCGATAACCTGCGCAAAGGGGCTGCAACCAACGCCGTACAGATTGCTGAATATTTGGTTGAGAATAAACTCGTCTAACCACCATTGCAAGGAGCGAAAGTGACAAAGCAGTCTCTTGAAATCTTACGATTGCCCCACTTGGTTCGCAATGACATTGAAAAGTGCCTCTACGTTAAAAAACGTTAACACTTTTTGGTATTGCCCTGACTTTCCTTGCTTTTATGGTATTTTTAGCAAGACTATGAGACTGTTTTGAAATGTGTGGTTGGAATTTTCATAGGTCAATTTTTGATGCCATTTTAGACAAAATTTTACGGCATAGCCATAGCTACCGTGTAAAATTTTAACACAGAATGGCGCAAAAAGGGGCATAAAAAAACAATTGACATATTTCAAAACAGTCTCAAAATCCTGTCGAAAATGAGAAAAATAACCATACTCGCGGCCGTTCTTATCTTTGCCGCCTGTAAAAGTGAAAAAAAGAGAGACCCTATTGTTGTGAACTATCCGGAAACCAAAAAAGTGGATACGGTAGATACGTATTTCGGCACCCAAGTGCCAGACCCGTATCGCTGGCTCGAAGACGACCGAAGTGCCGAGACCGAGGCTTGGGTAAAGACCCAGAACAATGTTACGTTTGGGTATCTTGACAGCATTCCCTTTCGTGATGACCTGAAGCAACGCTTGGAAAAAATATGGAACTACGAAAAACTAAGTTCGCCCTTTAAAGAAGGCAATTACACCTACTTCTATAAAAATGACGGACTTCAGAACCAATATGTGGTCTACCGGAAAAAAGAAGACGGCGAAGCCGAGGTATTTCTAGACCCCAACACCTTCTCGGAAGATGGCACTACCTCTTTGATGGGCCTTAGCTTTACCAAAGATGGTTCAATGGCGGCCTACCTGATATCAGAGGGGGGCAGTGACTGGCGCAAGGCGGTCGTTATTGATGCCGAGAGCAGAGAGATTGTAGAAGACACCTTGGTCGATATCAAGTTCAGTGGCATTTCTTGGAAGGGCAATGATGGTTTCTTCTATTCAAGCTACGACAAGCCCAAGGGCAGCGAACTTTCGGCCAAGACCGATCAGCACAAACTGTATTACCATAAACTGGGAACGCCCCAGTCAGAAGACGAGCTTATCTTCGGCGGCACACCCGAGCAAAAACACCGGTATGTAGGCGGCTATGTCTCTGAAGATGAAAAATATCTTTTTATTTCGGCATCCGTTTCCACTTCGGGCAACAAATTGTTCCTAAAAGATTTGACCGAGCCAAACAGCGAGTTGGTGACCATCGTAGGCGATACCGATTCAGACACTTATGTGATCGACAATGAGGACTCCACCCTTTACCTGGTTACCAATCGTAATGCTCCCAATAAAAAAGTGGTGGTTGCCGATGCTGCCAATCCTTCCCCTGAGAACTGGAAAGACCTGATTCCCGAGACCGAGCACGTTTTAACGGCCGGTACCGGCGGAGGCTATTTCTTTGCCGAATACATGGTCGATGCCATCTCAAAAGTGTTGCAATACGACTATGAAGGCAACCTGGTTCGTGAAGTGGAATTGCCCGGTGTGGGAAGCGCAGGAGGTTTTGGTGGCAAAAAAGATGAAAAGGAATTCTATTTTTCGTTCACCAATTACAAGACCCCAGGATCATCATATAAATACAATGTGGAAACCGGTGAGTACGAATTGTATTGGCAGCCCGAAATTGATTTTAATCCTGATGACTATGAATCGACACAGGTATTCTATACCTCTAAGGACGGTACCAAGGTGCCCATGATCATCACCCACAAAAAAGGGATTGAACTCAACGGAAAGAACCCAACGATCCTATATGGTTACGGTGGCTTCAACATCAGCCTTACGCCCTCTTTCAGTATTGTGAACGCCGTTTGGATGGAACAGGGCGGCGTGTATGCCGTACCCAATCTTCGCGGTGGGGGCGAATATGGAAAAAAGTGGCACTTGGCGGGCACCAAAATGCAGAAACAAAATGTGTTCGATGATTTTATCGCCGCTGCCGAGTACCTTATAGAAAAGGGGTATACCTCAAAAGAATACCTGGCTATTCGCGGGGGATCCAATGGCGGTCTCTTGGTGGGTGCTACCATGACCCAGCGCCCAGACCTGATGCAGGTTGCGTTACCAGCCGTTGGTGTGCTGGATATGCTCCGTTATCATACCTTTACCGCCGGTGCAGGCTGGGCCTACGACTACGGCACGGCTGAAGAAAGCAAAGAAATGTTCGAATACCTGAAAGGATATTCCCCCGTTCACAACGTCAAGGAAGGGGTCGAATACCCTGCCACCCTGATCACAACGGGCGACCACGATGACCGTGTAGTACCCGCCCACAGCTTTAAGTTTGCCGCGGAACTGCAAGAAAAACAGGCAGGCGACAATCCCGTGCTAATACGCATCGAGACCAAGGCAGGGCATGGCGCAGGCACCCCCGTAAGCAAGACCATCGAGCAGTATGCCGATATTTTCGCCTTTACTTTGTACAACATGGGATATGATGAAATACCCAATCAAGCCGTGTTAAAAGAGTTTAAGGATTAGGGATATTTGAAATAATGTGATATTAAAATCCGTTTCTACTAGAAGCGGATTTTTTCATGACCGAACAATGCTCGAACTAAAAAACGTTTCATTCGCCTATCACAAAAAACCGGTGCTCGACACCATTTCACTGCGGCTTGAACGGGGTGGGCACTTGGCCATTATGGGCGAAAGCGGTTCGGGCAAGAGCACCTTGCTCAAGGCCATTTACGGACTTTTGGAGTTGAAACATGGTGAGGTACACTGGAACGGCCATCAAGTATTGGGGCCAAACTTCACCCTTATTCCCGGCGAAAAGTACATGAAATACGTTTCGCAAGATTTTGAGCTCATGCCCTTTACCACCGTTGGTGAGAACATCTCAGCACATCTATCTGCCTTTGATCTCGAAAAGCATGACCAACGGGTTGCAGAACTGTTACAGGTCATCGAGATGGAAGATATGGGTGACGTAAAGGTCAAAACCCTGAGCGGCGGTCAAAAACAACGCGTTGCACTGGCACGGGCATTGGCACAAGAGCCTGAAATATTATTGCTGGACGAGCCTTTCAGCAACATCGATCAGTTTAAAAAGAACAAATTGCGGCATCGCCTTTTTCCATATTTAAGGGAAAAGAACATAACCGTGGCCACGGCCACCCATGACCCGGACGACGTGCTCTCATTTGCAGATGAGGTACTGATCCTGAAAGATGGGGAAGCCCTTGTTCAAGAAGCGACAGCACAGCTGTACCACAACCCAAAATTACCCTACGTGGCAGGTTTGTTCGGCAGGGTGAACCATTTGCCCATAAAGCTCTTAAAAGACTATGCCAAGACCGAACATCAGGTATTGGCCTACCCGCACGAATTGCGGCTGGCCAAAAAATCTGGCTTTAAGGTGGTGGTGAAAGACTGTTTCTTTAAGGGCAGCCATTATCTTATCGAGGGCATTCGAGAAGACTCAGGACCTATTTTCTTTAATCACGATGAGCCTCTCGAAATAGGCCGTCTGGTGTATTTGAACATCGCCCTTCATATTATCAACAAACGATTGAATTTAGGGTAAGATGTAGCTTACGGCCCTATGCCATTGAAGCCAATTGCCTGCCCACCAAACTGCCTATGGCAACCCCCATACCGCCCAGGCGTATACCACAGTATACATGGTCACTATGTTGTTTTACTATGGGTCTCTTTTGGGGGCCAACACCCATGATACCGCTCCAACGGCGATCAATTTCAACCGCCCTTCCCGGTAGTATCACCTCGGCGAGAAGTTGTTCCAATGCTTCTTGAATATGCCCTGTGGTGCCGAACTGGGCCGTTTCTTCTCCTTTCAGGTCAAGGTTGCGGCCACCCCCAAACAGAATTCGACCCTCGATGTTCCTGAAATAATAATACCCCTCGTCAAAATGGAAGGTGCCCTTGATACGAAGGTTTTCAATCGGGTGGGTGACCAACACTTGGGCGCGTGCGGGCTTTACTTTTTCGTCTAGCAACTGTGCCGCAAAGCCGTTTGTGGCCACAAACAGTTTCTTGCTAAAAAGTTCGAGTTGTTCGGTTTTTATGTGCACTCCATTGGGGCCATCCTCAAAGGCATCTACCCCCATTCCGTTTAAAACGGTAACCCCGAGGCATTGTGCTTTCTTCAGTAAGTGAAGCATCATTTTGCCCGTGTGCAACTGTCCCTCAAATCGGTGTGTTATATACGTGTCTTGAACGCCTTTAAATCCAAAGAGGTTAGGCTGTTCCTGAAAGGGATTTTCTTTAAAAATGGGCTTCAATAACATATTTATCCTTGCCATCTGTCCTTTACAGCGGTCATATAGGTAGGTATCCTTCTTTAAAAAAATCTCATGCCCGCCAAGCCGTTCGAATTCTATGTTTTTATCGCCCAACATCTGTCGAAGCAACTGAATGCCCTCAAACCGTTGGCGCACCAATTGTACCACTTCGTCTTCGCTATGGGATCCCAGATCGGCAGTGATTTCAGAAATGCTGCCAAAACAGGCAAAGCCCGCATTTTTGGTACTGGCACCTTGCGGCAAAAGGCCCTTTTCAAGTACAAGTACTTTTGAGCTCGGATATGTTTCCTTTAAAAAAACGGCCGTGGTCAAACCTACGATACCGCTTCCTACTACGGTGAAATCAATATCTGAAAACCATGTCCTATCCTCCCAATAACTTAACTCCATATAAAAAAACCCCGACTAGGTCGGGGCGCTCTTTAATATTGATATTTTGGATCCATCTTAAAGTCTTCCATAAACTTGGTGGTGTAGTTGCCCGCCAAGTAATCGGGGTGCTCCATGAGCTGCCTGTGAAAAGGTATCGTTGTTTTGATACCTTCGATGACGAACTCATCCAACGCCCTTCGCATCTTGTTGATGGCTTCTTCCCTGGTCTGGGCCGTTGTGATCAATTTGGCTATCATGGAATCATAGTTCGGAGGAATCGAATACCCACTGTACACATGGGTGTCTAATCGCACACCGTGACCTCCCGGGGTATGCAATGTGGTTATCTTTCCGGGTGATGGCCTAAAATCGTTATATGGGTCTTCGGCATTGATCCGACATTCAATGGAATGTAGTTTTGGCGTATAGTTTTTGCCCGAAATCGGTACTCCGCCCGCCACCAAGATCTGTTCACGGATCAAATCGTAATCGATGACCTGTTCGGTGATGGGGTGCTCTACCTGTATACGGGTGTTCATCTCCATAAAATAAAAATTACGATGCTTGTCTACTAAGAATTCAACGGTGCCGGCACCTTCATACTTGATAAATTCTGCAGCTTTAACTGCCGCTTTTCCCATTGCATCGCGCAGTTTATCCGTCATAAAGGGTGATGGGGTCTCTTCGGTCAATTTTTGATGCCTCCGTTGTACCGAACAGTCGCGCTCAGAAAGGTGGCAGGCCTTACCGTATTGGTCGCCCACAACCTGAATTTCAATGTGTCGGGGCTCCTCAATCAATTTTTCCATGTACATGCCCCCGTTGCCGAAAGCGGCCTCTGCCTCTTTTACGGCACTTTCGTAGTTTTTTTCAAGGTCTTCTTCCTTCCAGATGGCGCGCATTCCTTTTCCGCCGCCACCGGCAGTGGCCTTTATCATTACGGGGTATCCCATTTTCTTGGCGACCTTTTTGGCTTCCCCAACATCTTTTAGAATACCATCAGAACCGGGAATGGTAGGCACCCCGGCTTTCTTCATGGTCTCTTTGGCCGTGGCCTTGTCGCCCATTTTGTCTATCTGCTCCCCAGAGGCGCCGATGAATTTGATATCGTGCTCGGCACAAATTCTAGAGAACTTTGAGTTTTCAGAAAGAAACCCATACCCTGGGTGAATGGCATCTGCATTGGTGATTTCGGCCGCAGCGATGATATTCGGTATTTTAAGGTACGATTCCTTGCTGGGTGCCGGACCGATACAAACGGCCTCATCTGCAAAACGGACATGGAGGCTCTCTTCATCTGCCTTTGAGTAGACCGCCACGGTTTTGATACCCATTTCCTTACAGGTACGAATAACCCGTAGCGCAATCTCCCCCCTATTTGCAATCAATATTTTTTTGAACATAGCTTCTTGTTTAAAATTCAAATTCCAAGCACCAAAATCCAATCAAAAATGTGGGATTCGGTCCCGATGGCTATCGGGATTTGGTATTGAAATTTTAACTGGGATCAACCAAGAACAATGGTTGGTCAAATTCAACTGGTGAAGAATCTTCAACCAGGATCTTGACAATCTTTCCGGAAACTTCAGACTCAATATCATTGAAAAGTTTCATGGCCTCTATAACGCAAAGTACATCGCCTTTTTTGATAACTTGACCGACTTCAACAAAAGGCGGTTTATCCGGAGACGGCCTTCTATAGAACGTCCCAATTATGGGGGATTTAATCGTTATGTATTTAGATTCGTCGTCTTCGGCCTTTTTTTCCTCTGCCTTGGGCGAAATTTGTGCATCCCCGACAGGAACGGAGGCCTGGGCAATAGGTGCTTGCGCCATTGGTATCTGCTGCACTATCGTGGTTTCCGGGGTAACCGTGTGCGAACCTGTACGAATGGTAATCTTTAACTCTTCGGTCTCAAGTTTTACCTCGCTGGCCCCAGACTTGGCCACAAACTTGATCAGACTTTGAATTTCTTTGAGATCCATGAAATTTGATTTAGTTAGTTTATAATCAATAGGCCCATTTCAAATATACGGAGCCCCAAGTAAATCCGCCGCCAAAGGCCGCGAATATCAAATTATCGCCCTTTTTGAGTTGTGCTTGATAATCATACAACAAAAGGGGAAGTGTCGCCGATGTGGTATTGCCATATCGGTGTATGTTCATCATTACCTTGCTTTCGTCAAGGCCCATTCTATTGGCCGTGGCGTCTATGATTCTTTTGTTGGCCTGGTGCGGTACCAACCAGTTCACATCTTCGTGGGTCAGGCCGTTGCGCTCCATGATCATGGCCGATACGTCTGCCATGTTCGATACGGCGAACTTGAACACAGATTTTCCATCTTGAAAAACGTAATGTTGCTTGTTTTTCACCGTTTCTTCAGAAGCGGGCAAAATGGAGCCCCCGGCATCAATTTTCAAGAATTGGCGCCCTACCCCATCTGACCTCAAGTGCTCATCTTGCACCCCAAGCCCTTCTTCATTGGGCTCAAAAAGTACGGCCCCACCCCCATCACCAAAAATGATACAGGTTGTTCTATCGGTATAGTCAATAATGGAAGACATTTTGTCTGCCCCTATCAACAGTACTTTTTTGTAGCGGCCTGATTCTATGTAACTGGCTGCTGCCGACATGCCATATAAGAAACTTGAACAGGCGGCCTGTAGGTCGTAGGCAAAAGCATTGGTGGCCCCAATCTGTGAAGCCACGTAGGCCCCTGTAGAGGCAACGGGCATATCGGGCGTGGCCGTGGCCATGATCACCAAATCAATCTCATGTGGGTCGAGGCCTTTTTTCCCGATAAGGTCTTCAGCGGCCTTTATCGCCAAAAAGGAGGTGCCCTTGCCTTCTTCCTTCAAGATCCTTCGCTCTTTGATTCCGGTTCTGGTCGTGATCCACTCATCGGTGGTCTCGACCATGGTTTCCAACAATTTGTTGGAGAGTACGAAATCGGGCACATAGCCCCCCACAGCTGTTATCGCCGCTGTCTTTTTGCTCATTTCAGTGTCCTTTTCTAGTCAAAAATGCCCCAATTTGACCCAAAAACAGGGAAAAATAGTGATTTTTTGTGATTTTATGCGGTGTGGCCAAGGCTTTTTGGAAATTTGGTTGCCCCCATAAAAAAACTCCCGAAGTGTTTTCAACGGGAGTCTGGTGTGTCTTTAAAATGTACCGGTCTTAGGCAACGGTCTCTTCTTCGGTTTTATCGATCAAAACCTGCCCACGGTAGTATAGTTTGCCTTCATGCCAATGTGCCCTGTGGTACAGGTGCATTTCGCCGGTGGTCGCATCTTTGGCGATGGTAGGCATGGTAGCCTTGTAATGGGTTCTTCTCTTGTCCCTTCTTGTTTTTGATATTTTTCTTTTAGGATGTGCCATGTTTCCCTATTTATCTGTTAAAAATTTTTTCAGTCCGTCCCATCTAGGGTCGGTATTTTCTTCATTGTTGTTTTGCTCTTTCGGTTGCAGCTCTTCAAGCCTGTCCAACATTTCTGATTTCAACGTGCCATCGGCCACCCCGGGATGAATTCTTTTCTGCGGCATCCCGAGCACCAACATTTCAAACACGTACTGGGCAATGTTGAACTGATGTTCGCCATGGGGAATTATCAAGATTTCATCGTCTTCATCGTTGTATTCTTCCCCAAATTTTACCACAAGGTGCAGGTCTGAGCTAATGGCTTGGTCATACGGTTCATTGGTCAAGTCGCAATCGACATTGATGGTTCCGGTCGCCGCTATGTCCATTTCCATGGTAGTGCTCATCTTATTGAGCACTGCCTTAACGTTGACCTCGGCGGCATTGAACTCGTTGTAATCAAAGGCTTCAAAGAACTCGTTCCCTATCTTGTAGGCAAAACCGTGGTTTCCTTGTTTCAATCCCGAAAACGGAATTGTGAACTCCTTCAGTTTCATTTCTCTACTTTCAGTTTGCCAAATCCTTGATAGGATGCCAAAACGTTTACTTTCTGGCGGGTGCAAAGATACCATTTATTTGCAAATGCCCAACAGTTGGGCCCATATAATTGCATGGGCAAGAACACACTAGGCAGATTTTCTGATTTTTTGCTTTTTCAAGGGATTTTTGGTCAATTCGATGTACTCTTTTCTATTCCTATAAATTTGGATAGCTGTAAAGACCGCCTCTTTGAAAGAGCTTTCATCGGCCTTACCCTGACCCGCAATCTCATATGCCGTACCGTGGTCGGGTGAGGTGCGAACCTTTGACAGTCCGGCGGTAAAGTTTACCCCTTTGCCAAAAGAAAGTGTTTTAAAGGGTATTAGCCCCTGATCATGGTATGCGGCCAAGATGGCATCGAAATTTTGGTACAGGTTAGAGCCAAAAAAGCTATCGGCCGAATAGGGCCCGTACACCAAATGGCCCTTGTGAAAAAGTTCGGTGATTACCGGCTTTACGATTTTGTCATCTTCTTGGCCTATAGTGCCGTTGTCACCGCTATGGGGGTTTATGCCGAGCAGGGCAATCTTTGGCCTGCGGATGCCGAAGTCCATTTTCAACGATTGCATCATCGTGGACACTTTTTCCCGCACCAATTTTTGGGTAATGGCCTGGGCCACATCTTTTACGGCAATATGGTCGGTCAACAGGCCAACCCTAAGGGTGTCGGCAACCATGAACATGAGGCTTTCGCCTTCGAGTTCTTGTGCCAAGTAATCTGTATGCCCAGGAAAATTAAAGTCTTCGGCCTGAATATTGTTCTTGTTGATGGGCGCTGTGACCAGAACGTCTATCGCACCCTCTTTAAGGGATGCCACAGCCGCCCTGAGGGATTTGATGGCATAACGACCGCCTTCTTCGGTGGCTTTGCCAAATTCAATCTTTGGAGATTCGCGCCATACGTTCACCACGTTGACCTTGCCGTCTATGGCCTTTGATGCCTCGTTGATGCCGTTGAAATTTATGTCGATAGACAATTCCCGTTTTTGGTGGGAAATGGTCTTGTTTGAGGCAAATAGCACCGGTGTGCAAAAATCGAGCATACGACTGTCTTCAAAGGTCTTCAGTGCCACCTCACAGCCAATTCCATTTAAATCACCCACAGAAATACCCAACCTTATTTTTGCTTGCTCTCCCATAAATATGGCTACTTTTACACTGCAAAACTAGCTAATTTAAAAGAGACATGTTTACGGGCATTATCGAAACTTTGGGGCGGGTCGCCGCCCTTGAAAAAGAGAACGGCAATCTACACATCACCGTTGCCGCTGCATTGGCCCCTGAGCTGAAAATTGACCAAAGTGTGGCCCACAACGGCGTTTGCCTGACCGTAGTGGGCCTTGACGAACAGACGTATACCGTAACGGCCATCGATGAAACCTTAAAAAAATCCAATCTTGGTGACCTTCAGGTAGGCGATTTGGTCAACCTTGAGCGGGCCATGGTGCTGGGCACCCGGTTAGACGGGCATTTGGTGCAGGGGCATATAGATCAGACGGGCGTTTGCAGCGCTATTGAAGAAAAAGATGGAAGCTGGGTGTTCACTTTCGAATACGACCCCATACAGAGCAATGTAACCATTGAAAAGGGATCCATTACCGTAGATGGTGTAAGCCTGACCGTGGTCAATTCACAAGAAAACCGGTTTAGTGTGGCCATCATTCCCTACACCTATGAAAACACCTGTTTCAAAACCTACAAGGTGGGCAGTACGGTCAATTTGGAGTTTGACGTAATCGGGAAGTATGTGGCGCGGTTGATGAAAGCCTCCCATGACCCCTCCAAAGGAGGAACGTAGTCTAATCAAACCTTAACAAAAATCCCCTTTTTATACATCACATAGGCCAGAAGGCAATAAAAGGCCACTACCGTAAGACCATATAGTAGTGACGACAGTTGTAGGGGCATAAAATCGTGGACATAAATAGTGTCAAACAGCCAACCATGCAATGAGGTGTCGGAGGTCACTTTTATCGAATAAAAAAGTTTGGTGATAAAGCTTGATAAAAAGTACACAACAATAGCGTTTGCCCCCGCATAACGAAAGATGCTGCCAAACTGCAGGCCTTTGACATCGGTCAGGTAGTAAATAAGTGCCAAGAACATATTGGCCCAGCCAGCGGTGACCAATACAAAACTGCTTGTCCAGAGGGCTTTGTTGATCGGAAAGACCAAATCCCATAGATGGCCGATCAAGAGCATTGAACCACCGAGACCGACCATTATCCTGACTTTTTGGGATTGTTTCGAGGTCAAGATCAATCCCGTAAAGATGCCCAAGAGTGCACTGCAGATAGCGGGCAGGGTACTCAAAAGACCCTCTGGGTCGTAGTCGGGCTGCCACATATGGGTGCCCAAAACGTTCAAATCAACATAATTGGCCAGATTGTTCGGTGCCCGATCAAGGGTGGAAGGCACCCCTTCTACGGGCACCAAGGTCATCAATAGCCAATAGCCCACCAAAATGGAGATACAGATGCCCAAAAGTGTTTTCCAATTAAAATTCAAAAAGAGTACCGCGGCAAAAAAGAAAACTACCCCGATACGCTGCAGCACGCCGGGAAACCGTATTTCAGAAAACTCCTTGATAAAGGGGAAACTGATGGTAAAAGCCCCCAAAAAGAGCCCCAGCCCGATCAGCTTCAAGGTTCTGACCGTAATTTTTCTATAGGTGGCCGCATTGGGGGTTTTGTTCTTGTAGGCAAACACAATAGAGGTTCCCACGATGAACAGGAAGAACGGAAACACCAGGTCAGTGGGTGTGTAGCCATGCCAGTCGGCATGTAAAAGAGGTGGGTACACGGCTGACCACGTGCCCGGTGTGTTGACCAATATCATCAACACAATGGTTAGCCCCCTAAAAATATCGACTGAAATTATCCGGTTTTGAAGTTTTGCCATTATAGTATCGTATCTTTCATTTTGTTCCATGCGCGTACAAGCAAGATGCCCGATAGCAGGGCAACACCTGTCAGTATCAAGGCGGCCGTGGTACGGCCGTATATCCAATATCCCGTGGCAAACATGGTGGAATATACCAGGGCCACGCCCAACAACATCGCCACAATGCCCTTGGGTACGCTCCATTGCTCGTTGCCTATCACTACCTCATCATTTTCTTCACGGGCCTCTTCAACAACTTTTGACCAGCCCGGCCCACCTGGCTGTATTTTTTTGTAGAAGTTTCTGAGCACTTCTTTCGACTCGGGTTGTGTCAAGAAAGTGGCCGAAAGCCAGATTACCGAGGTAATCAACATGATAAAGGGCAGTTCACCCCATTCCGGCAACAATCCAGTGGCAGGGTCGAACAACATGGCACGCAACGATGTGGTCTCCAATAAAATGGCAAGGATCCCTGAAGAAAACATCGCGGTAATCTCACTCCACGAATTGATGCGCCACCAAAACCATCTAAGGATAAAGATCAATCCCGTACCGGCCCCGAACGAGAGCAACAGATTGAAAATGCCCATGGCGTTCTGCATGGCCAAAGCCAAAAAGGCACTGAGCACCATCAAAACAACGGTAGAGAGCCGGCCAACCCGTACCATTTGTTTTTCAGTGGCATTCGGATTTATCTGCTGTTTATAAAAGTCAAAAACCATGTACGAAGACCCCCAGTTCAATTGGGTCGATATCGTACTCATATAGGCTGCGATCAACGAAGCCAAGACCACCCCCAACAATCCGCTCGGCAATTTGGTCAACATGGCCGAATAGGCCAGATCGTGCCCTAATTTATCAGCTGGAACATTGGGGAACGCCTCTGAAATACTTGCAATATCGGGGTACACCACCAACGATGCCAAGGCCACCAAAATCCATGGCCATGGGCGAAGGGCGTAGTGCATTATATTGAAGAAAAAGGTGGCCCCAATAGCATGGTTCTCGTTTTTGGCCGCCAACATCCGCTGTGCTATATAGCCGCCACCGCCCGGCTCACCGCCCGGGTACCAAGAACTCCACCATTGAACTGCCAATGGAATTACTAAAATGGTTATTACAGCCTTTGTATCACTCAAATCTGGTAGAATATTGAGCTTATCCTTAACATTTTCGTTATCGATAATGGCCTGAATGCCCCCTACCTCTGGGATGTTGACCAAATAATAAGCGGCCCCAACGGCACCGGCCATGGCCACAAAAAACAACAGAAAATCAGTGTAGACTACCCCTTTGAACCCCCCTAGGGCACTAAAAGTTACGGTGATAAGACCGGCACTGACCACTGTTTCCCAAGGTTCAAGCCCCAACATAATGCCGCCGATCTTGATGGCTGCCAACGTTACGGCAGACATGGTAATGACGTTGAAAAAGATACCCAAGTAGATGGCCCTGAACTTTCTCAAAAACCTGGCTGGGGCGCCTCCATATCGCAATTCATAAAACTCGAGGTCTGTCTTTACGTTCGATTTTCTCCAGAGTTTGGCATATACAAAAACTGTCAGCATGCCCGTGAGCAAGAAACACCACCAGCCCCAGTTGCCCGAAACCCCATTGGTTCTGACCAGGTCTGTTACCAAATTCGGCGTGTCGGTGGAAAATGTGGTGGCCACCATTGACAGGCCCAAAAGCCACCAAGGCATGGTGCGGCCGGAAAGAAAATACTCAGAGGAGTTTTTACCGGCCTTTTTGGAGACATACAAGCCTATTGCCAAAACAATGGTAAAAAATAAAATGATGAAGCTGTAATCTAAAGTGCTCAGTTCCATGGTTTGGTGGTTGTTAAGGGATAAATATACTATTTTAACAAGTACTTTTGCCGCAATTATTAGCTGGATAACACTGTTCAACCCATGAACGAGGTCTCTTTATTGGATTGGTTTCTGGCCTTCACTGCCATCTTCTTGCTCGGCATTTCAAAATCGGGGCTCAAGGGACTCTCTATCTTCAATGTAACCTTGCTGGCACTAGCCTTTGGGGCTCGCGAATCAACCGGAATATTGATGCCACTGCTCTTGGTCGGCGACGTATTTGCCGTGCTCTACTATAACCGCCATACCCAGTGGCGCTATATTCTGCGGTTTTTACCATGGATGATCTCCGGGATACTCATCGGTGTATTTCTTGGAAAAAATCTGCCGGAGACACAATTTAAAATTGGAATGGTCATTGTGATCTTCATTAGCTTAGGGGTTTTGATCTACTGGGATCGACGCAAATCAAAAAAAGTGCCCACCCATTGGACCTTCGCCGGGGGAGTCGGCATTTTGGCGGGTATCTGCACCATGATTGGAAACTTGGCCGGTGCCTTTACGAATATTTTCTTTTTGGCCATGCGCTTGCCTAAAAACGAGTTTGTGGGCACAGCCGCTTGGCTCTTTTTGATTACCAACCTGTTCAAATTGCCCTTTCATATTTGGGTCTGGAAAACGATAACCCCAGAGACCGTAGTGATAAACCTAAAACTTTTGCCCGCCATTTTGGTCGGATTGGCCTTGGGGGTCAGAATTGTAAGGCGCATCAACGAAAAACAGTACCGGCGTTTTATTCTGATCGTTACGGCCATTGGGGCGGTGGCGATTTTACTACGGTAATTATGCCCCCATACCTAATGTTCAGTGTTTGATAATGCATGATTTTTATCGCTTAAGCCAAGGGTTGTGCATAACATTCACGGCCTCGGTTTTCAGACGTTTCGAAAGGGGGTAGAGGACTAATAAAATCATACAAACCTTAATTGGCCAAGATCGCCAGCCTTATCAACACATTTTTTTACAAATTCTTTTGCCGAGCAAACATTGCCCATATAAATGCACTGAACAAAACCCTCTAAAAACAAAAAAGCCTTGGCGCTTGCCAAGGCTTTTGCAGCTGTGGTCCCACCTGGGCTCGAACCAGGGACCCCTTGATTATGAGTCAAGTGCTCTAACCAGCTGAGCTATAGGCCCTATTTTTTTGGTTGCTCTATTGAGCACTCCCATAAAAATAGGCTGCAATAATACGCAATATCTCTTTATCTTGCAATGAAATGAACGATATACTATTGTAAGTTTTTATGTCTTACCACGCTTAATGTATCAAGCGTTTTTCAACCTTACCATTTTCAAAGATGTAGAATAGAAGTATCCCTTTATTATGTTCATTATATTCTCTTCCTAAAATATCTATCATTTTGATTAATTGTTCATTTTCAG
>CEVF01101838.1_pt1 | contig 37104 bp, 36 predicted proteins | sample 356441 | NCBI WGS metagenome assembly CEVF01 (sample SAMEA2622765, study PRJEB7988) | marine metagenome | biome: marine biome (ENVO:00000447); feature: surface water layer (ENVO:00002042); material: "saline water (ENVO:00002010), including plankton (ENVO:xxxxxxxx)" | depth 5 m | reverse complement strand
TGGTTTTTTGAAAATACCCATGGTCGGTTTTTCCGAAAGCCTAAATGTTTCCGTTTCCGCAGCGATAATAATCCAACAATTGACCCAAAAAGTACGTAGTTCCGATGTTGATTGGCAATTGACTGATATAGAGGTTCTTGAAAAACGATTGGATTGGACCAAAAAATCCATTAAAAATGTTGAGGGCATCATAAAAAGATATCTGGTCGAGTAATATTTTTTGTATTTTTAATTGTTAATCAATCAATTACAGTTATGTTAATACTTTATATTGTGTTGGCGATAGTGCTCTTGGCTATCACCTTGATCACTATAGCTCCTAAAAATTATGATGTTTCCCGTTCCATTGAAATTGCCAAACCCAAAGATGTTGTTTTTAGTTATATCAAGTCGTTAAAAAAACAAGATGAATGGTCTCCATGGGGAAAACGAGACCCGAATATGCAAAAGAAATTTACAGGTACTGATGGTGAGGTGGGGGCCATCAACCATTGGAAAGGAAATAAGGAAGTAGGGGAAGGGGAGCAGGAAATCACCAAGATTGTGGAAGGTGAGAGAATTGAGAGCGAACTTCGTTTTTTAAAACCCTTTAAGTCTACTTCCAACGCCTATATAACTGTCAGTGAAGTGGATAAGGACATGACCAAGGTGGTATGGGGCTTTTCTGGCAAGAATAAATTCCCGATGAGCATTATGATGCTATTTATGAATATGGACAAAATGGTGGGAAAGGATTTTGAAGAAGGTCTGGCCAGTCTCAAAGAAATTTTGGAAAAACAGTAAGGTATGGAAAGCAATATGGTAGGCTGGTTCGAGATTCCGGTCGTGGATATGGAACGAGCGAAAACCTTTTATGATACCGTGTTTCAAATTGAAATTCAGTTACACGATTTAGGGGATACAAAAATGGGTTGGTTTCCTGCAGATCATGGGAAACCTGGAGCCGCGGGCTCGCTGATTCAAAATAAAGACTGGTACAAGCCAAGTAACAGCGATGGTGTGCTGGTTTATTTTTCCAGTTTGAATGTCGACAATGAACTAGGACGAATAGAAGCTGCCGGTGGTGAAATTATGCAGTCCAAAACGCTGATTGCCCCAGATATTGGTTATATGGCATTGTTCACGGATACGGAGGGAAATCGAATAGCACTCCATTCTGCACAGTAACAGTAAAATCTACTCCACAAGTTCCAATAGGGCAATGTCGTAATCATTGTCCAGTAGCACTTTTCCATTGACCACTGTAACCTCGGTCTCGGAATAGGTATCGTACAATTTGGTGCCATCGCCAAAGAAACCTTTGACCCAAAGTGACTTTTTACCTTTAGGTAAATCCAGTCCAACCACTACTTTGTCCCTAAAGTCCCCATTTACATAGGTTCTTGAGAACACATAGGGTGATTTTGCCAAACGCTTGTGCTTACCGGCTCCGATGGCAGGGTGGTTTGCACGAAACTGCCCGAGCTTTTGCCAGTGACGGAGTATGTTTTGCGTTTCGGGAATACTGTCCAAATCCTCCCAGTTCATAAACGAACGTAGTGTGGCATCACCCACAGCCCCTTCTATTGTAAGGCTTCTGGAGGTTTCATCGCCATAATAAATTTGAGATGCTCCGGGCGTCAGCAAGAGCACATTGGCGGCACGGTATGGTTTTTTCCTATCCTTGTCATAGGGCTGCCCATCATCATGGGAGGTTAGGTAATTGAGCACGCTCTTATCCTTTAGCTTGGTGTGGAGCAGTTTGCTATATTTTGAAAAAATGGCCTCATAGCTTTTGTCGGCATCGGATTTCAATTCAAAATTGATGAGACTTTTGAATCCGTAATCAAAGAAATCCACTTTTTTGTCACCAAAATCAAACTCTCGCCCACTCGAAATGCCGTAGCTGTACACTTCGCCAACCATGTAAAAAGGATTATCGTCCAAGATTCTATCCTGGTGTTTCTTTTTCCACATTTCAAAGGCGTAGTTGGCCTCTTTGTACAGATCGGCCCAAGCGTCCTCGTTCACATGCTTAACTGTATCCACGCGGAAACCATCAACCCCTAAATCATTGATGTAATCGGTAAGCCATTTGATGATATAGTAGCGAGGAGCCCTTGGGTAACCGGTACGTTCAAAAAAGAGTTGGAGTTCATCAAGTTCCTTGCTCAGTCTCCCCTCATTTTTCCATTTCGCCAAAAGGGCATCGGGCAGTTCGACGGCTACATCGGATTCGGTAAGTATGTCGGGTAGGTTTTCGACCAAGGTACATGCGGTGGTATTTTCATAAGTGCTGAACTCGCATTTGGGACCGGTCCTTACCCAATCATCCGGCCAAACGGGGTCTTCCTCCGTTACTGGTCCGGTATGGTTCAAAACTACATCCAACAGAATTCGAATTCCTTTGCTGTGCGCGGTTTTGACTAAATTTTCAAAATCTTTCCGTGTTCCAAAGTTTGGGTCTATGGAGGTCCAGTCCTTCGCCCAATAACCGTGGTAACCATATGTATTTCCAGTACCTTCGTCCGTTGCGCCATGAATTTGCTCTACCACGGGTGTGAGCCAAATGGCATTGACTCCCAGATCTGTGAAGTAGCCTTCCTCAATCTTTTGGGTAATACCTACAATATCACCTCCTTCAAAACCTCTTAAAACACCTGTTTCTTCGGTTCTATCGAAATTGATGTCGTTGTTTGGATTTCCGTTGTTGAAACGATCGGTGAGCAAAAAGTAAATGTTGGCACCTTCCCACACAAAGGGCACCTCTTTTTTGGGCGTTTCAACTTCAGCTACCTGCGTTTCTTGCTGCTTTTTCTCAATTTTTTTACAGCCAATAAATAGGGGGAGGATAGACAAGGCAACAAGTAGTTTTTTCATGTATTGGGATTTTGTCTAAAGCTATAAAATGAATGTGTAAATATAAAATTTATTTACAGCTGGACAGCCCAATTTTTGAGTTTGAAAATATGGTCAGTTTCTGTTGAGCACCTTATATTCCTCGTAGCAGCTGGAGATGGCGTCCAATATTTGTAGGTCGTTGGCTGTTTTGATAAACGACTTGGAATAGTTGCAATTATTAAGGATGTCCTCAATATCCACTTTTTCCAATTGAAGCAGTTCCGTGAGTGTCTCCCGGTCAAATTTGGATGCCAAAAGATCCCTGATATTGTCATCCTCTTTTATCTGGCGCAACTTTCGCATTTGCCTAGGTTTTTTGCCAAAGAGATTCCGTAACAAATCAGCTGGATTGAGGATGGCCCCCAATACTTTGGTAACGGCACTTGGGCTTTTGTTTCCGGCCTCATAACTGGTCGGAAGGCCAGAAATACTATACTGATATGCATTGTTCACGGGAAGGTTCTTTACATCAATTTCCAAATACCCAGTCAGTTGGTAAGGTGTGACAACAACTTCTTCGAGGGCATAGGCCAACTCCGTCAGGGCTATCTTTGTGTCCCCAAACCTTAACATATCGTTGGTGACCCTTACTTTCTGGGGCTTAAAACCCAGATAGGAGAGATAAAGTGTGTCGTTGACGGCGGCGGGAATGGAGAACTTACCATTCTCGTTAGTAATGGTACCTTTTACTTGATTCAAGTTGATCACGTGGACACTTTCCAAAGGAAATTCCGTTTGGGCGTTGATCACCGTTGCGGTAAATTCCTTTAATTCTTGGTTTTCGTCACTATCAATTTGGGAAAAACCTGGTAGTGAAAATAGGGACAGTATTATAAGTAGTAATCTTCTCATGCAACCTTTGTAGCTATTATAAAAGTACTAAACAAAGAAAAATATATAGGAGAGGCTCGTCATTTAATATAGAATTAACTAATAAAAGCCCTGTTTTTTCTTGCCGCCTTTTTTTCCATAACTTCCTTTTTTTCCACCTTTATAAGAATTATTGCTACCTCTGTGTCCCCCACTTTTTCTGCCACGGCGTTTTTTGCCACCTTTTCCACCTCCGCCACCTCCAGGGCTTTTGGAAACTTCAACGTTGATAAAACGTCCATCCACTTTGAAATCAGTAAAGGTTTGAAGAATGAACTCGGTGAGTTGCGCATCGGAATTGAAGAAAGAGAACGTATCCTTGGTATCCACATTGTAGATGTCCTCTTTTTCCAATTTCAACGTGTCACGAAGGAAATCTTTTAGGGACATCCAATCATAACCATCTCGTTCCCCAACATTGATGAAGTAACGTACAGAGCCTTCGGTCGGGATATCTCCTTTGGAATTCCCTCTCTCTTTACCGGAATCCTGGTTGTTAAGATCTTTGGATTTACTGTAATAGTTATAAAATTGGGTAAACTCTACGGAAACAATTTTTTTGATGAGTTCCTCCCTGTCAATACCTTCCAAAACATCGTTGATGGCAGGTAAGTAACTATCAATTTCTTTATTTACTTTGGTTTCCTTGATTTTATTGGCCAAATGGTAGAGTTGGATCTCGCAGATTTCAATTCCATCCGGAATCTTTTTAGCTACGAACTCCTGTTGGATTTTTTTCTCTATGGCCTTGATTTTCCTAAGCTCGGAACGGGATATGATAACCATGGAAATACCAGATTTCCCGGCACGCCCTGTACGGCCACTTCGGTGGGTGTAGGTCTCTATTTCATCGGGCAATTGATAATTGATGACGTGCGTAATGTCATCTACATCAATGCCACGTGCTGCAACATCGGTAGCCACCAACATTTGGACCTGTTTTTTTCTAAACGATTTCATTACCAAATCTCTCTGGTTCTGACTCAAATCCCCATGAAGGGCTCCTGCATTGTACCCGTCTTCAATCAGTTTTTCAGCAACGCGCTGGGTGTCTCTTTTGGTTCTACAAAAAACCACGGAAAAGATTCCCGGGTTGGCATCGGCCAATCGTTTAAGGGCGGCATAACGATCGCGACCGCCTACCACATAATATTCGTGCTGAACTGTGGATGCCCCGGCATTTTTGGATCCAACAGTAATTTCCACAGGATTGTGCATGAACTTTTTGGCAATCGTGGCCACTTCTTTGGGCATGGTCGCGGAAAAAAGCCATGTGAATTTTTCTTGTGGTGTATTGGAAAGGATATCCTTGATATCTTCGTAAAAGCCCATGTTCAACATTTCATCGGCTTCATCCAGTACACAGTAGTCAATCTTGGAAATATCGACCATTCTTCGACCGATCATATCCTTCATACGACCTGGAGTCGCAACAATGATCTGAGCACCCCTTTTTATTTGTCGGGCCTGTTCCGTAATGCTGGCACCACCATAAATGGCCACCACATTCAGTCCCTTTACGTATTTGGAATAGAGTTTTAATTCGTTTGTGATCTGCAAGCACAGTTCTCGCGTAGGGGAGAGGATCAATCCTTGTGTGGTCCTGCTTTCCGATTGTATTTTTTGGATCATTGGAAATCCAAAGGCAGCGGTTTTGCCCGTTCCCGTTTGTGCCAATGCCACCAAATCGGTTTCTTGGTCCAATAAAATTGGAATTGCTTTTTCTTGTACTTCAGAGGGGGATTCAAATCCAAGATCGGAAATGGCATCCAATAGGGGTTGATCTAACCCCAATGCTTCAAATTTTGTCATAGCGGTGTATATACCTTAAATCGCAAATATGTTTGTGTTGCATAGAGCGATTTTCGTATAACCCGTTTTAGCCCATCGCAACACCTTGCCCATACCGGCGGCGTTAATAAAGCGGCAAAGATACGTTAATTTTAATCAGTGAGGGCTAAGACACCTCGTTTTTTAAAAAATCCACTAATTTTTGAACGGCCCTACCTCTGTGGCTGATGGCGTTTTTTGTCTCAGCAGGCAGTTCACCAAAAGTTTTGTCGTATCCGTTGGGTCTAAAAACAGGGTCGTATCCAAAACCGCCCGAACCGATTTTTTTTTCCGTAATTACGCCTTCAACAACACCTTCAAAGGTATAACGGCCACCATTAAGATTCAAATGGATCATGGTTTTGAACCGAGCTGTTCGGTTGGAATGCCCTTTCATTTCGGACAACAATTTTTCCATATTGTCCAGAGCGTTTTTTTGTTCACCGGCATATCTTGCGGAATGCACTCCGGGAGCACCATCCAAGGCATCGACCAGTAAGCCGGTATCATCCGAGAAACAGTCCAAACCATAGGTTTGTGTCACAAAGTCTGCCTTTATTTTGGCGTTTTCTTCCAAAGTGGCCCCAATTTCGGGAATCTCATCAAAACACTCGATATCTTTTAAGGACAGGAGTTGGATGTTTTTTGGGAGCAATTGCTGAACTTCTTTCAGCTTATGGTCGTTATGGGTGGCAAAAACAAGTTTCAAATCAAAAACGGTTCTATTTTGAGTTTCAAAAGTAGTAATTTCGAACTTTAACCGATATGGTATGAAAATGAAAGTGCCACCAGCTTTGGTGATGTTGTTTTTTGGGGGATTGATGTTTGTCTTGGACGAATTTTTGCCCGTAGGGGAATTTGATTTCTTTGGAAGAAATGAATTGGCGTGGATACTTCTTGGTTTTGGCGTATTGGTTGGAATTATCGCGGTGGTTCAGTTTATGTTTAATAAAACCACATTGGACCCATTACACCCCGATAAAACGTCCCGATTAATAACCAAAGGTGTTTATAATTACAGCCGCAATCCAATGTATCTGGGTCTCCTTTTGGTATTGTTGGCTTTTGGTTTAACGTTGGGCAATGCCTTCAATACACTCGTGGCTGCCGGTTTCGTGTCATATATGAACAAATTTCAGATCAAGCCCGAAGAGGAGGTTCTTGAGAAAAAGTTTGGTAAGGAATACAGTATCTATTGTAAGTTGACAAGGCGTTGGTTTTGATGTTCCAAAGTTGAAAAATGAACTTTTTTAGTGCAATTTGAAACAAATTGTAACGGATTTTTGATTTATCCGTAAATGTGTAAGGTTTTTAATAAGTTCCGATTACAAGGATGGAATTAATGTTTAATTTTACACCTTAATTTTTTAAGTGGCCCATGGTAGAAACGGAACGCAAATATGTGTTCGATTTTGATAGTACCCTCACAAGGGTGGAAGCATTGGACGTTTTGGCAGAAATGACCTTGCAGGACAACCCAAAAAGGGATGAGATTGTAAGCGAGATCCAAAAAATCACCAATTTGGGGATTGACGGGGATATTTCTTTTACGGAATCCTTGGAACGTAGAATCCGGTTGTTGAGTGCCAACAAAAGTGATTTGGAAGCCCTGGTTGTGGAGTTGCGTCAAAAAATATCAAAATCAATTGAAGCGAACAAAGAGTTCTTTCATGAATTCTCCGATCATATCTATGTGATTTCTTGTGGATTCAAGGAGTTTATCGATCCTATTGTTGAAGAATACAACATTCCATCCGAACGCGTTTTTGCCAATACATTTAAGTTTGACGATGAAGGCAATATCATTGGCTTTGACGAAACCAATGTGTTGGCCGCACATAATGGAAAAATAGAATGTTTGAAGAACTTGGATTTAGAAGGCGAGGTCCAAGTTATTGGCGATGGTTATAGCGATTATGTAATGCGCGAGGCCGGTATTGCCGATAAATTTTTCGCCTACACTGAAAATGTGCACCGTGAAAAAGCCACCAACAATGCCGATCACGTGGCACCTAACCTAGATGAATTTTTATTTGTGAACGATTTGCCAAGAAACCTATCATACCCCAAGAACAGAATTAAGATCCTTTTACTGGAAAATGTACACCCAGCAGCATTCAAAAACCTTTCTGAAGAAGGCTTTTCGGTAGAACTGATAAAAACCAGTCTTACCGAGGAAGAACTCATCGAAAAAATCAAAGGTGTCCACGTACTGGGGATACGATCCAAGACCCAAGTTACCCAGAAAGTGTTGGATGCTGCCAACAAATTAATGGTCATCGGCGCATTTTGTATCGGTACCACGCAAATAGACTTGGAATACAGTAAAAAGAAAGGAGTCGTGGTTTTTAATGCTCCCTACAGTAACACCCGTTCCGTTGTGGAGTTGGCCATTGGTCAGATCATCATGCTGATGCGCAGTATTTTTCCTCGTAGTATGGAAATCCATAATGGCGAATGGAACAAAACGGCAATTGGATCTCAAGAAGTCCGTGGCAAGAACCTTGGAATCGTTGGTTATGGAAATATTGGTAAACAAATGTCCGTATTGGCGGAAGCCATGGGGATGAAGGTGTACTATTATGATGTAAACGATCAATTGGCGCTGGGAAATACGGTAAAATGTGACACGTTGGAAGACTTGCTCAATGTATCCGATGTGGTCACACTGCATGTGGATGATAACAAAGCCAATAAAAATTTTATTGGGGAGCGCGAGATCAACCAAATGAAGGATGGGGCCAAACTCATCAACCTATCCAGAGGGTTTGTGGTCGATATTGATGCATTGGCCAATGCCTTGAAAAGCGGAAAACTGGGAGGTGCGGCCATAGACGTGTACCCATCAGAGCCACGGAGCAACGGACCGTTTGAAACTCCGTTACAGGGCTTGCCCAACGTAATCCTTACGCCGCATATTGGTGGAAGTACAGAGGAAGCACAACGGGACATCGCGGATTTTGTGCCCAATAAGATCATGGACTACATCAATTCGGGAAATACGGTGGATGCCGTTAATTTCCCCAATATTAGATTGCCCAAACAGAACAAAAGACATCGGTTTTTGCACATCCATCGAAATGTTCCCGGCATTATGGCCAAGATCAACGAGGTGTTGGCGCAATACGGGCTCAACATTTCAGGACAATATCTTTCTACCGATAGCGAAGTGGGGTACGTGATCACCGATTTGGACAAGGAATATAACAAGGATGTGATCAAGGCACTCAAAAAGATAGAGAACACCATTAAGTTCAGGGTGCTTTATTAATAGACACAAGACCGCTTCACTTTAAGAGAAAAGAACAAGGACAGTTTTATCTTGTCTCTTGTCTCCTTTTTGAAATTACTGATGATGATAGGGTTCGTTCTTTAGAATGGTGAACCCCCGATAAATCTGTTCAATGATGAACAACCGTACCATTTGATGGGAAAAGGTCATTTTGGAGAGACTTATTTTACCAGTACTCTTGGCGTACATGGAATCACTAAAACCGTATGGGCCGCCAATGGCCAACACTAGGTTTTTTATGCCGCTGTTCATCTTTTTTTGGAGAAACTGCGCAAAATCGACAGAGGTATATTGTTTTCCCTTTTCATCGAGCAATATAAGCGTGTCGGTAGGATGAAGTTGTGACAAGATCAATTCGCCCTCTTTTTCCTTTTGTTGGGCTTCAGAAAGATTTTTTCTGTTTTTTATATCCGGAATAATGATCATCTGAAACTTGATATAATGCTTCAACCGCTTTTCGTAAACGGTTATAAGTTCTTCAAGTTCAGACTTGTCGGTTTTTCCAATCGCAATCAAAGTAATTTGCATGCCCAAAAATAATCGTTTCCATGTAAAATTAAGCATACCCATAGCATGGACATGGAACGATGTTTTTACTATTTTCGTTAAAACCCCAATTGGATGATATCCGAAGAACAATTTCAAAACGAACTGGATTTGATCATTGCCAACGCCGTCAGGGAAGATGTCGGCGATGGAGACCATAGCTCATTGGCCTGTATTCCAGCGGATGCACAAGGAAAGGCAAAACTTCTCGTAAAGGACGAGGGGATCATCGCCGGCGTTGATTTCGCAAAACAGGTTTTCAATTATATCGACCCCGGCTTAAAAATTGAAGTTTTGTTGGAGGATGGTGCCCCTGTAAAATACGGTGACATCGTTTTTTATGTGGAAGGAAGCTCCCAAAGTATTTTAAAAGCCGAGCGATTGGTGCTCAATGCCATGCAGCGCATGAGTGCCATTGCTACCAAAACACAGGATTTTGTATCCATTTTGGATGGTACGGACACCAAGATATTGGATACCCGCAAGACCACTCCCGGAATCAGGGCCCTGGAAAAATGGGCGGTAAAAATTGGAGGAGGGGAAAACCATAGATTTGCGCTCTATGACATGATCATGTTGAAGGACAACCATATTGATTTTGCAGGTGGGATTACCAAAGCCATCCAAAAAACCCGGGATTACCTCAAAAAGAATAAAAAGGATCTCAAGATCATTGTCGAAGCCAGGAATTTGGACGAAGTTGACGAAATATTGAAGTCCGATGGGGTATATCGTATCCTATTGGATAATTTTGATTACGAACAAACCCGCGAAGCGGTTAAGAGAATAGGAGGTAGGTGCCTTACCGAATCTTCCGGTGGAATTGCGGAGGACACCATAAGAAAATACGCGGAATGTGGTGTGGACTACATCTCATCCGGTGCATTGACACACTCTGTTTATAATATGGACCTAAGTTTAAAAGCTGTATAAAAAAATGTCTGCAGCCATAGAAGAACAGTTGGAGAAAATACCCGTGATCAATTGGATCGTACGGTTATTGAAAAAAATTAAGCTAAAAGCTTTTGAAGGACTTTCTTTCTATGATCTGATTGAAATGTATTTGGTGGGTATCGTTAAGGGCACATTGTCTTCAAGGGCAAGTTCCATTGCTTTTAGTATTTTTTTGGCGTTGTTTCCCCTGCTCATTTTTTTGGTGACCATGGTTCCTTTCATAATTCCATATGTAAGTGTCGGCAATGAGAATTTCGACGCTCAATTTTTGGATTTTCTGGAATCTTTCCTTCCATCTGCAACCAGTGATTATTTTGGGGAGATCTATCAGCAGATCAAAGACCAAAAACAAGGAGGATTGTTGTCCTCTGCCTTTATTCTGTCCATCTTCCTGATGGCCAATGGTGTAAATGCCATTTTTGGCGGATTTGAAAACTCTTATCACGTGGAACTTACCCGTAATTTTTTCCGTCAGTATGCCTATGCCCTTATGGTGGGATTGATTCTTTCCATCTTATTGATCGTTGGCGCTGTTGCCTTTGTTTATTTTGAATTTTACATTGTGGAGTACACCAGCGAATATTTGGGCAAAACCTTGGGCTATGATGTGGAAAAGGGCGATACGATCGGAATAAAGGTGGCTAAAATTTTATTTTTCCTTTGTCTGTCTTATCTTACCACTGCCATATTGTACTATTTTGGAACAGCGGAAGGAAGGCAGGTTCGTTTTTTTTCTGCGGGAGCATTGATGACCACTCTTTTATTTTTGTTGACTTCCTACCTTTTCGGTATTTATGTTGAAAAGTTCGCTCGATACAACGAACTTTACGGAGCCTTGGGTGGATTATTGATATTAATGGTGTTTATTTGGTTAAATTCCAATATCTTATTACTGGGTTTCGAGTTGAACGCGACCCTTAATTCTTTAAAAAAAAGACATGAAAAGCAGAAAAATACTAAATAAATTTCTTTATCTGATATGTTTTTTGCTTTGTCAAATGACGTGGTCACAGACGGTTTTTGGCAAATGGAAAACTGTGGATGACCGCAATGGGATTACCAAGGCCATTATTGAGGTATACAAAGAAGACGGGTTGATGCATGCCAAGGTCGTGGAAATCTTGGAGCAGGGCAAAGAGGACGCTCGGTGCACCAAATGTAAGGGTGAACTCAAGGACAAACCCATTCTTGGGATGAAGATCATGGATGATTTTAAGAAAAACGGCAAAGGTATCTATAAAGGAGACTGGCTTTTTGACCCAGAACAGGCCATGACCTTTAAAGGTAGGGTTTGGTTGGACGAAGACAATGAAAACTTATTGAAGGTACGGGGCTATTTGGCATTTTTATACCGGACCCAAACATGGCACAGGGTGGTTGAGAATTAGTTTATGGAATATTTTTTGGAGGTTGTCTTGCCAATTCCCATAGAAAAACTATTCACCTATAAAATCTCGCGGGAAGAAGCAGATTTTATTGAGGAAGGAATGCGCGTAGCCGTACCTTTCGGCAAATCCAAGATATACACCGCTCTGGCTTATAGAGTGCATCAAAACCCTCCTGATGCCTACGAGCCCAAAGAAATTTACCAGATCCTTGATGAAAGGCCAGTTGTGGCCCAAGTGCAGTTGAAGCATTGGGAATGGATGGCCAAATACTATATGTGTACCTTGGGAGAAGTTGTCAGAAGTGCACTGCCCAGTGCCTTTATGTTGGAAAGCGAAACACTTATATTGCCCAATAAAAATTCTGATATAGATGAAAAAGAACTCACCGATGACGAGTTTTTGATATATGAGGCACTTCAGCATCAAACAGCCCTGAAAATTTCCGAAGTGGGGGATATCGTGGACAAAAAAAATGTACTGAAGTTGATAAATACCTTGGTACATAAAGGCGTGGTGCTCCAAAAAGAGGAACTGTACGAACAATACAAGCCTAAATTGGTGCGCTACGTTAAACTTTCCGAACAGTATGAAGATGAAGAACAACTCGCAGAACTCCTGAATGAACTTACAAGAGCGCCCAAACAAAGCCAAGTGGTACTGTCCTTATTTCAATTAAAGGCCAGAAGTACCAAGCCCATACCCATTTCGGAACTGGAAAAGGAGAGTGGTGGCTCCCGAGCAGTGATCAAAGCGCTGATCGATAAAAATATTCTGGAAGAATACCATATCCGAAAAGATAGGGTGCAGTATGATGAACGGTCCGATGAATCCAAACATATTGCCTTAAATGAGTACCAGGAAAAAGCTTTGGAAGACATCACAATTGGTTTTGATGAAGGAAAACCTGTACTGTTGCACGGGGTGACATCTTCAGGGAAGACCGAGGTCTATGTAAAATTGATTCAAAAATGTCTGGATGAGGGCAAACAAGCCCTTTATCTATTGCCGGAAATAGCTTTGACTTCCCAATTGATCAATAGGTTAAGACATTATTTTGGCCATCGGGTTTCGGTGTACCATTCAAAATATAGCATCCACGAAAGGGTTGAGGTTTGGAACAATGTGCTGAAAAATGCCGAAAAAGCACAGATTGTGATTGGTGCACGGTCCTCTCTCTTCCTTCCTTTCACAAATTTGGGCTTGGTCGTAGTGGATGAGGAGCACGAGGGTTCCTTTAAACAATTTGACCCAGCACCAAGGTATCACGCCAGGGATGCTGCTGTGGTTTTGGCATCTATGCACAAGGCAAAGATTATTTTGGGCTCTGCCACCCCAAGCATTGAAAGTATGTACAATGCCAGGACAAAAAAATACGGTTATGCCACCATATCACATAGGTTTGGTGATGTTTTGATGCCTGATATCAGTCTAGTGGATATAAAAGAAGCTACCCGTAAACGTAGGATGAAGGGGCATTTTTCTGAAATTCTTATCAAGGCCATTACGGAAGCTTTGGAAGAGGGAGAACAGGTCATTCTTTTTCAAAATAGAAGGGGCTTTGCCCCCGTGGTGGAATGTACCACTTGCGGGCACGTGGCCCAATGCCCCAATTGCGATGTGAGTTTAACGTATCACCAGCACAGGAATCAGCTCCGTTGCCATTATTGTGGTTATCACATGGCTTTGCAGCAGGCTTGTCTGGCCTGTGGCAGCCCTACCTTGGACCATAAGGGGTTTGGTACGGAACAGATTCAGCAAGAGTTGGGACAATTGTTTCCAAATGTTTCCGTGGGGCGAATGGATTTGGATACCACACGCGGGAAGTATGCCTATGAAAAAATCATATCATCCTTTGAAAACCAAGAGATGGATATTTTGGTAGGTACCCAAATGGTGACCAAGGGCTTGGATTTTAGAAATGTGAGTTTGGTGGGCATTATGAATGCGGATTCCATGCTCAATTTTCCCGATTACCGGGCCCACGAAAGAAGTTTTCAGATGTTGACCCAAGTGGCGGGTAGGGCAGGGCGTACCCAAAAGCGCGGAAAGGTGCTCATTCAGACGTATAATCCCTACCATCAAATATTGCAGCAAGTCACCACCAATAATTATGATAAAATGTTCGAGGAGCAATTTTATGAAAGGGAACAGTTTAAATACCCACCTTTGGTGAGACTTATCAAAATAACCTTGAAGGATAAGGATTTCAATAAATTGAACGAAGCCTCGGAATGGTTGGCAAGTTCGCTGCGAAATGTTCTCGGCGCGAACATTCTTGGGCCGGAGTACCCACCTGTGGCAAGAATACGGAGGGATTACTTAAAAAACATATTGATCAAGATTCCAAGAAAACAGCCTTTGGCCCAAACAAAAAATAGCATTAAAAGAATAGAAAAATCTTTTAATGCTATTTCCAAGTATAAAAGTGTTAGACTGGTCTACAATGTGGACCACATATAAACTATACGTTGGCCAGCGCTTCGGCTAGTTCGGTTTTTTTGTTTCTGCTCAAAGGAATCTGTCTACCCCCTACTTCAACATTTTTGCTGTTGAATTTTTCAATCTTCTCCAGATTCACAATATAAGATTTATGGATACGTAGAAATTTTTCGGAAGGCAATTGCTTTTCGAAAGATTTCATGGTGGATAGGATTACGATATTGGCCTCGTCCGTCACCAATTTAATGTAATCTCCCAATGCTTCGATCCATTTAATGTCGTTTAGGATAACCTTACGTTTTTTAAGGTTGCTCTTTACGAAAATGTGCTCTTCATCTTCGTCTACCCTGTTCAATTGCTCATATTTTGCAACAGCCCTTTTCACAGAGGCTTCAAAACGCGCCAATGTAATGGGTTTGTGCAGATAATCGGTAACGTCGTAATCAAACGCTTTCAGGGCATAATCGGGTTTTCCCGTGATCAGAATAACCTGTGGTGGGTTCTCTAGGGCCTCTAAAAGGTCAAAACCGCTGATAATCGGCATTTCAACATCTAAAAAGATAAGGTCGATCTCATGGTTTTTTAGGCCGTTTTTTGCTTCGATGGCGTTGCTGTACTCAGCAACCAAAGCAAGATGTGGATGATTGTTGACCAACTTTGCAACAGCCATGCGCTGCATTGAGGAGTCGTCTACAATTATACTTTTTAATTTCATAGAATGGGGTGATTTGTAGGGTTTTAAATCATCGGCAAAGTACACAAAAAAGACGTTCAGAGGCAACAAAAGATGTAAACATGGTCTATTTTGTTGTGTAAATTACCATATGTGTTATTTAGGTTTACTGGGTTCATCATTGTTGATAACTATTGTACTTAAACGAAGTTTTTTTAGTTTTCTTGCAGGGGGAAAGAAATATTGCTAATTTTGCGCTCCTTTAAAAATATATATTATAATGAACCATTACGAAACTGTTTTCATTTTGAATCCCGTTCTGTCTGAAACGCAGATAGAGGAAACAGTCAAGAAATTTGAGGATTTCTTGATTAAGAATGGTGCCAAAATGGTCTCCAAGGAAAATTGGGGACTTAAAAAATTGGCCTATCCCATTCAGCACAAGAAAAGTGGATTTTACCACTTGTTCGAATTCCAGGCCCCAGGCGAGGTTATTGCCCCATACGAGTTGGAATTTAGAAGAGATGAGCGCATTATGCGTTTTTTGACCGTTAAATTGGACAAGCACGCAATAGCTTGGGCGGAAAAAAGAAGAGACAAACTAAAAGCAAAGGCATAAGGGTATGGCATCTATTGAACAACAAGCAAAATCGAAAAAAGACGGGGAAATCAGATATTTGACCCCGCTTAACATTGAGACCAGCAAGCAAAAAAAGTACTGTAGGTTCAAAAAATCCGGTATCAAGTACATTGATTACAAGGACCCGGATTTTTTGATGAAATTGGTGAACGAGCAAGGTAAATTGCTCCCAAGAAGACTTACAGGTACTTCCTTGAAATACCAAAGAAAAGTGGCGCAGGCCGTAAAACGTGCCCGTCACCTAGCGTTAATGCCGTATGTTGGCGATATGTTGAAATAAAAAACACCAAAGAATGGAACTTATTCTAAAAGAAGATGTACAGGATTTGGGATTTAAGGATGATATCGTCACCGTAAAGAACGGTTACGGCAGAAACTTCTTGATCCCACAAGGTTTGGCCACTTTGGCTACGCCTTCTGCCAAAAAAGTTTTGGCGGAGAACCTTAAGCAAAGAGCTCATAAGGAGAAAAAAGTTATTGATGAGGCTACCAAGGTTGCCAATGCATTGAAGCAGTTGGAAATCCGAATTGCCGCTAAAGTAGGCGCAGGTGACAAATTGTTTGGATCTGTTACCAATATCGACCTAGCCAGTGCTTTGGAGAAGGAAGGACACCAAATTGATAGAAAATTCATAAATATTAAAGGTGGAGCCATTAAAAGGGTTGGTCCTTACGAAGCAATTATTAGATTACACAGGGAAGTAATTGTTGATTTCCCATTTGAAGTTGTTGCGGAAGCAAAATAAACTTCGGATACTTTATTATATAAAAAATCCCGAGCAATTAGCTCGGGATTTTTTGTTTGCATTACATTATAATAATTTTTTCCTATTGCTGTTGTTCAGTCAGCTTGGTCCTTAATCTCCCTTGAAGTTCCGTATCACTTTGCAAAGCCATTGCTATGGTTTGGTATCGTTCTATGCTCATCCCTTCATTGGTGATTATTTCTTCAATTTTTTCCGTAAATCCAACCTGCATCTGTTGTATTTCACCCATAACTTTTCCAAAACGTTCTTTTTCCTCATCAGTGGCATCAACCGTTTGTTCTGGAGATGCAGAGGCTAGGTATAGTTCATTGAACCTATTGGCGTCAAAACCACTTTCCTCAACCTTTTGCATTACTTGCTGTTGAGCTTCCATATTCACTTTTTGGATACCTTGGAACGCAGAAGCAATTTTATCCAGTTCTGCATCGGTGACCTCTACTTGTTCTTGTGCGTTGATTTGCGAGAAAGCACTTGCGCCTATGGTCGCTATGCAGACCGTCAAAAGTTTAATTGATTTCAAAAATCTCATTCTGTGTGTGTTTTATTAAAAATAATGTTAGTTTCCGAAACTACGATAAATTAAAGGGCTTGCCAAAAATCAGTGGAATTTAGCGTGTTAATCTAAACTTAAAGAAATTACGGTATATTCAAGGATTTGATGGTTTTCTTGACCCCAAAAAGCTGTTGTTCTGCACAGCCTTTTATATTTTTGCAGCATGAAATACAAACGATTGACCAAGGAGCAATTGGAGGAGCTCCACCCTGAATTCATCAATTTTTTGGCCACCCAATCCATCACTGCCGATGAATGGGATACCATAAAAAAAGAAAAGCCAGAAGTTGCCGAGGAAGAAATTGATGTTTTTAGTGATTTGATATGGGAGGGCGTATTGAGCAAGGTGGAATATTTGGAGAATATTTCCGAACGCCACATGCACCTGTTCCATTTGACGGATAAAGAAATGAAACTTCTTTCCGTTAAGGTGATGAACCCGGATATCGATTTAAGGACCGAGGTGGGCTTTGGTTGGTTCAAGCGTAATTTCCAATCCGATTTCGTGGAGTACCTGTCCGCCTCCAAAGCGTATGGTGAGGATAAGAACTTGGACAAGTTTGAGTTGATCAAACAAGGTGCGGTAATCACCAAGGGCGAACTCTATAAATGGTTTGAACAGATCATGGAGCATTGATTAGGGTCAAGATAAAAAGCCTGGAATCTAGAGAGAGGAACATTCTGAAAGTACAAGGAACGTGCTACAACAACATGCCGATATGGATTTCCCACATTGGTTCGAAATGACCGTCGTTGAATACCTGCAAACATTCAACAAACCCCGTATATTTGCACGAGAATTTTACACACATGGCAAAGAAACCATCTATACCTAAAGGAACGCGAGATTTTTCACCTGCAGAGGTGGCCAAGCGCAACTATATTATCCAAACCATTAAAAAGCATTTTGAAACCTATGGTTTTCAGCCGATTGAGACCCCGTCTTTTGAGAATTCGGATACGCTTATGGGCAAATATGGGGATGAAGGGGATCGTTTGATCTTTAAAATATTGAATTCTGGGGATTTTATTTCCAAAGTGGATGATGTCACATACAGCTCCAAAAATTCAGCTTCGTTGACCCCGAAAATCTCCGAAAAAGCCCTGCGCTACGACCTTACCGTGCCCTTTGCCCGTTATGTGGTAATGCACCAGAACGAGATAGATTTTCCTTTCAAGCGGTATCAAATCCAACCTGTGTGGCGTGCTGACCGTCCACAGAAAGGGCGTTTCCGTGAGTTTTACCAATGTGACGCCGATGTGGTAGGAGCCAATTCTTTGCTTCAAGAGGTGGAGTTTGTGCAGTTGTACGATGCGGTTTTTACCGATTTGGGCCTAAATGGAACCACTATAAAAATCAATAACCGAAAAATACTTTCTGGAATCGCCGAAGTTATCGGAGCCAAAGATTTGTTGGTTGATTTTACTGTAGCCTTGGACAAGTTGGACAAAATAGGTGAGGAGAAGGTGAAGGCGGAGATGGTGCAAAAAGGTATTGCCGAAGAAGCTATAGCAAAGGCACAGCCCTTGTTCGATATGAGTGGAACTGCTTCCGAACAATTGGAAAAACTAAAAACCATCTTAGCAGACTCCGAAATGGGAATGTTGGGTGTTTCCGAGCTGGAAGAAATTATTTCAATGGTTGATATGATCGGTTTACAATCTGCCAAACTTCAGCTGGATGTAACCCTTGCCCGTGGTCTCAACTACTACACAGGGGCCATTTTTGAAGTTGCGGCACCCGATGGGGTAAAAATGGGTTCCATTGGTGGTGGTGGCCGTTATGATGACCTTACCGGTATTTTTGGACTGAAAGATGTGAGCGGCGTTGGAATTTCCTTCGGATTGGACCGTATTTATTTGGTGTTGGATGAGTTGGGCTTGTTCCCGGACAGTTTGGACACATCATTGGATGTACTTTGCCTCAATTTTGGCAGGAAAGAGGGTATGGCCGCATTGAAATTGGTTTCCGGGTTACGCAAAGAAGGACTCAGGGCCGATTTATATCCAACGGATGCCAAAGTACAGAAGCAGTTTAAATATGCTGATAAAAGAAGGGTTCCTTATGTCATACTTTTGGGAGACAAAGAACTTGCCGAGGGTAAATTTGTGGCCAAAAATATGAAAACCGGTGACCAGAAGGATTATGCATTGGATTCCATTGGGGAATTTGTGGAAAAAATCAAGTCCGACTTTTAATTGCTTTGATGATGGTTTTGTAATACGTGGGGCCGTGCGGAACATATTTCCCCACAGTCGCCAAACCCCATGTTTCCTCAGCAAATTTAAAAAGAGGGACCAAGGCCAAATTCTCGACTTCGCTTTCTTGTTTGGTAAGCTGATTTAACGGGACATTCAACTTGCACAAAAAAATATGGTGCAACTCCGCGTCAATAAAATTTTCAGAAATTTTGTGGATGGCCTTGAACGTACCAAGGGATTCCAAATCGGTCTCAGTGATTGCAAGGCCAATTTCCTCTTCAACCTCTCTAATGGCCGCTGCAGCTATTTTTTCACCCGCAGAAACATGTCCTGCTACCGAAACATCCCACAATAAGGGGTGGGTGGCTTTGTTTTTACCACGTTGTTGGATTAAAACACGTCCATCGGAGGTGTACAGCCAAACATGTACGGTAGGGTGCAATAGACCTTTTTGATGCGCTTCGGACTTTAAACAGGATTTCCCTGTTGGGTTTCCTTGCTCATCCAATATGTCAACTCGCTCATCCATATGATATAAAGATAAAAAAAAGTCACCCCGAAAATATTTCAGGGTGACATAATTTTAATAGCTGAAAGTATCAATCCGGTTCAGTTAATCAAAATAACTAAAAGTTTCTCCGTCCTTAATGTTCAACAGTGTTTCGTAGATCAATCGGATAACGTTCTCCACATCGTCCTTGTGGACCATTTCTACCGTGGTGTGCATATAGCGCAAGGGCAATGAGATCAAAGCAGAGGCCACCCCACCATTACTGTAGGCAAAAGCATCGGTATCCGTGCCCGTGTATCGGGAAGAGGCATTGCGCTGGAATGGGATTTTATGGGATTCCGCAGTCTCCAGAATACGCTCCCGAAGTTTGTTCTGCACCGCTGGGGCATATGAGATCACCGGGCCGTCGCCAATCTTGGTTTCTCCCTCTGTTTTTTTGTTGATCATTGGGGTAGTGGTATCGTGGCAAACGTCGGTAACAATGGCAACGTTTGGTTTAATGGTCTGCGTGATCATTTCGGCACCACGTAGCCCTATTTCCTCTTGTACCGAATTGGTAATGTACAATCCAAAAGGAAGCTCTTTTTTGTTCTCCTTGAGCAATCGGGCCACTTCGGCAATCATAAAGCCACCCATTCGGTTGTCCAAAGCCCTGCAAACAAACTTATCCTTGTTCAAGATCTGGAATTGATCGGGGTAAGTGATCACACAACCTACGTGTACCCCCATCTTTTCAACTTCTTTCTTGTCCTTGGCACCAATATCGATAAAGATATTGTCCAATTTTGGCGGCTCTTCCTTGGCCTTGCTCCTGGTATGGATGGCAGGCCATCCGAAAACACCTTTTACAATGCCATTTTTGGTATGGATATCCACCCATTTGGAAGGTGCTATTTGATGGTCACTTCCTCCGTTTCGAATGACATAAAGAAGACCTTCGTCCGTAATATAGTTCACATACCAAGAAATTTCATCGGAGTGCCCTTCGATGACGACCTTATATTTTGCATCTGGATTTATAACCCCTACTGCCGTACCGTAAGTGTCCGTGATAAATTCGTCCACATAAGGTTTTACGTAGTCCATCCAAATTTTTTGACCTTCCCATTCATAACCCGTAGGCGATGGATTGTTCAAGTATTTCTCTAAAAATTCAATGGATTTTTCGTTGATGATTTTCTCTTTTGACATGTATCTGATTTAATACACAAACATAAGAATATTCACTATTATTTAATAGCCAAATCATACCTTTATACTTACTTTTGGCAAGACTATTGAGGAATGAATGTTATGCTACGTAACTGTTTTCTTGTTGTTTTTATGGTGATTACCGCTTTGGGATTTGCCCAGGAGCCACAAAAGGATTCCATTGCCACTGATTCCATTGAGGATTATTATGTGCGGTTTGAGGGCGATTCCATTTTGATGAGTTCCATTGAACTCGAAGAAGTCTATCTTTTCGGAAAACTGGATTTTGCCAACCGTGAGGAGAAGTTACGATATTATATCCTCCGTAGGAAAACAATTAAGGTGTACCCATATGCCAAATTGGCTGCGGAACGATTGGTGGAACTCAAAGACAGTTTGCAACTGATCAAGAAAAAAAGACAGCAAAAACGCTATACCCGTAAGGTCCAAAAATATATTGAAGGGGAGTTTTCCGATGAATTAAAGAAACTGACCCGTACCGAAGGACAGATTTTGGTAAAGCTGATACATAGACAGACGGGCACCACGGCTTTTGATCTGGTAAAGGAACTCAGAAGTGGTTGGCGGGCCTTCTGGTACAATACCACGGCAAGTATGTTCAAGATCAGTTTAAAAGAAGAATTTCGCCCCGAAGAAATCCATGAGGATTATTTGATAGAAGATATTTTACAGCGTGCTTTTGCCGCCGGTAGGTTGGAGCGTCAAAAATCGGTCTTGGATTATGATTATGCACAGCTTACCAATAAATGGAAACGTCAACCTCCCGGTGCGGGCAACTAATTTTTGGGCTTTTTCCCAAAAATGGCCTCCATTACAATATTTACCGATCTAAACCCTAAATAGATAGCTGAAATGGCGCATATAATGCCTAAGATCAGAACGGGCCAGTAAAAGGGATGTCCATCATTTTTGAACGCTTCATAAATCAAAAATGGCCCCATGAACATAGCCAGTACGGTAAAGCCAAAAGACTTTATTCCTTTTGCCAGAAGTTCCTTGTCAGTTCGCCTCATGGGACCAAAGTAGTAATATTAGCTTATATTTAGAGGATTTTGTACTAAAAATAAACCATGGAAATACTTGTTCTCGGGGTGGTCGTCCTCTTCATTATAGTTGCCACTGTAAAATTTAATATGCACCCTATTTTTTCACTGACCATTGCTGCTGTGGCCTCCGGTTTTTTATTGGGAATTGCACCACAAGATATTATGTCAACTATGGCCGATGGTTTTGGGAAAACGCTTTCCGGAATCGGATTGGTGATCGCATTCGGGACCGTTATTGGCATTTATTTGGAAAAAACGGGGAGTACCCAGGTCTTGGCCAATAGTATTTTAAAAGTTATCGGTTTAAAGCGTTCCCCGTTGGCCATCAATCTAGCGGGTTTTGTAATTTCCATTCCGGTTTATTGTGATTCAGGTTATATCATACTTTCATCTTTGAACAAGGCCATCAGTAAAAAAACGGGGATTCCTGTATTGGTTTTTGCCATTGCCCTTGCCACAGGGTTATACTCGGCCCATGTATTTGTTCCGCCTACACCGGGACCCCTGGCTGCTGCGGCTATTTTGGACGCCGATTTGGGAATGGTATTGATTTTTGGGCTTTTGGTCGCCATACCGGTTTCCATATCAGGTTATTTTTGGGCACGCTTTATTGGTAAATCACTGATAGAAACCGAGGGCGAAGAAAAAGAAGAAGTTGAAAAAGAGGTGGTCCAACCTTCCATAAAACCTTTTCAGGCCTTTTTACCCTTGCTTGTCCCCATTATATTGATTGCGATGAATTCGGTGGTCAATTATCCTACCCATCCATTTGGAGAAGGTTGGTCTTATAAGATCTTTGATTTTTTGGGCAGTCCTGTAATAGCTCTTTTAATTGGTGTATTTTTCGCCTTTGCACTGGGAAGGAATGTTTCTGCCAAAGATAAGGCTGATTGGGTTCCAGAGGCCTTTAAACAGGCAGGTTCCATTGTTTTGATCACTGGTGCGGGCGGTGCTTTTGGAGCAATTCTCAGAACCATGGATATTGCTTCCATCATCAATTTGGAATCGAGTACGGGAATTGGAGGACTTTTGATAGCTTTTGTGATTGCGGCGATACTTAAAACGGCCCAAGGTTCATCGACCGTGGCCATCATAACCACCTCGGCGATTATTGCACCCTTATTGGAAACCTTTGGTCTGCTCTCCATCACCGACAAAGCTTTTGCCGTTTTGGCAATAGGGGCAGGGGCCATGACGGTATCCCATATCAATGATAGTTATTTTTGGGTGGTTTCACAGTTTTCCAATATGAATGTAAAAACTGCTTTGCGTGGACATACCATGGGAACATTGGTTCAAGGAACTATCGGTATTTTGATGATTCTTTTATTGTATGTTATTGTCTAACAGTTGACTATTCAATGGTGATGGATCGGCTGTATTCCTGGACAACGGCAAAATAACCCAAGGCATAGTCGTTGGGACGCTCTACATTGTCCAGAATGGTAATATTGTCAAGCCCCGTAACATCAAATACATTGCCTCGAACGGTCGCTACGGGTGTTTGGAACACCCCGCCGTTGTTTTGGGTCTGCTCCAACACCAAATCCATATAATTATAGAAATCTTCGGTGGCACCAAGAATGCTTACGGTAACTTTATCACCAGTTGTTAGTTTATCATCATAGAAATATGAGAATTGGAACTGTTGGCCTTGAAAAAACTCATCTTCCACGGTCAGAAACTCCCCGTTCATAAAATCGAACACGTAGAAATTATCCGTACCCCCGTCATCGGTAAAAGTTACCTTTATCTCTGTATCATCATCATCTATAAATGTATCTTCTCCCTGTTCTAGATTATCGATTGGTACGGTGGGGGCATACTCCGTTTGTGCAAAGTATTTTTTTCCGTTATGGGTGGCTTGGAGAATGAAAACGACGCCAGGTTCGGCCGCGGAAGTCCGTATCCGCTGGTCCGATGAAAAATTAGGGTCGGGCACATACACGCCAGTCCCCGGTTCTTCCTCAACAAGATTGGAAAAGGACAGGGTTTCAAAAACACCTTCATCCGTCAGAACACCATAGCTGATCACCGGATTTTCAACTTGGGTGGGCTGGTTTTCATCGAAAAAAATGCTGGTTTCCCGCATGGTGATCCTAACATCCACAAACTCTTCACTTTTGTCCACGCGTAGCAGGCCATCCACAACCAATCTTGTTTCCAGCTCTGGTAGGTCAACATCTATGGTATCCTCGCACGATGCAATGATGAGAGTGATAAAAACGTAAGTTAGAAGTTTCTTCATACCACTAAAATTTAAAATTATAGGTCACCGAGGGGACTATTCCAAAAATAGCCGTACGGACCGCTTCGTTACGCCCAGTATCCTCATTTTCCCTAAAATTGATGGATGCTGCATTTTTTCGGTTGTATGCGTTATAAATACTGAAAACCCATTCTGACTGTACTTTTTTTCTATTGTTCTTCTTTGGGGTCAAGATGGCGGAAATGTCCAATCTATGATAATCGGGCAGCCGCTCTTTGTTCCTTGACCCATAATAGGGAACATTGATCTCTTCAAACTCAAACTGCCCAATGGGGTAGTTGGTAGGTTGTCCTGTCTGATAGACGAAATTGGCGTTAATGCTCCATTTTTCATTAAGATCAAAACTTCCATATAGCGAAAGGTCGTGTGTTTTATCGTAGGGAGTACTGTACCAATCACCGAAATTGATTCCAGTCTCCAGGTTTGACCGTCCCGAATCAAAATTCAAATCCCTTCCAGGGGTCCGTTGCTCTGATCTTGATAGGGTATAGGCCAACCAGCCTTTAAAACGGCCTTGATTTTTTCTGACCAATAGCTCCAACCCGTATGCCCTTGCCTCTCCGTTCAATATGACCTGTTCAATGGCATTATTGGCAATCAGGTTGGCCCCGTCTATGTAATCTATTCTATTTTGGATATCCTTATAAAAGGCCTCGGTTTCTAAGCTGTATTCCCCGTCCTTAATATTTCTAAAATAACCTACGGCATACTGGTCCAACAATTGTGGTTCTACAAAAGGTCCACTGGGAGTCCATACGTCCAAAGGGGTAGGGGAGCTGGTATTGGAAAGTAAGTGAAGGTATTGTGCCAACCGGGTATAGTTTGCCTTTATGGAATTATTCTCTTTAAAATTATAGGATATGGAAACCCTGGGCTCCAAATTGAAAAATGTTTGGAGGGTTTCACTTCTTCCAGGGCTAATGGTGTCGATTGGACTGGCTTCACTGTAGGTCAATGTAAAGGGGTCAAACTCAACAGGGTTGTTGTTCTGGTAAACAAAAAACTCGTCTTGTCCAAAACGATTGAACTGGCTCGCCCTTAAACCATATTCAACACTTAGACCGTCTGTTATTTGATGTTCGATATCAATATAAGCGGCATTTTCATTGGCATATTTTTTTGTCAACTGGTCCTCCACGATGCCCGAATCTGGACTATTGGGGACAATTTTTCCGGGGTTAAAGACATAATAGATGCTATTTACCCCATAATTGAGCTGAAGTTTATTGTTGAGATAATGCTTTAAGTCGTATTTGATATTAAAGTTTTGAATACCAGAGTTCCATTCAAATCCCACAAAATCAAGTTCTAAGCCATAATAATAATCCGAATAGATCAAAGAAAGATTGGAGAACAGCTTGTCCGAGAACAGGTGGTTCCATCTAAAATTACCAACAGCATTGCCATAGACGTTCACAAATCGCTCACTTACATTAAAAAGATCGCGACCAAAGTAACCGGATAGGAACACACTATTGTTTTTGTTGATTTTATGATTGATCTTGGTGTTCAGATCATAGAAATAGGCCTTACTGTTGATATCAAATAAAGGCAAAAACAAATGTGCGTAGGATGCTCTTCCGCCAATAAGGAACGCAGTTCTATCCTTTTGAATGGGGCCTTCGACCAACAATCTACTGGCCACGGCACCGATACCACCGTTTACCTTAAATTCCTTACTGTTCCCTTCTTTTTGGAAAATTTCCAGTACCGATGAAACCCTTCCCCCATATCTAGCAGGTATTCCCCCTTTAAAGAGTTTTACATCCTTGATGGCATCGGGGTTGAATACGGAGAAGAAACCGAATAGATGGGAAGAGTTGAATACGGTTGCCTCGTCCAAAAGGATAAGGTTCTGGTCCGCGGCTCCACCCCTTACGTTGAATCCTGATGATGCTTCACCGGCATTGGTGACACCTGGAAGAAGGACCAAGGATTTTATCACGTCCGATTCGCCTAGGACCACGGGGATTTGTTTTATGGTATTGGAAGCTAGGGAGGTTACACTCATTTGAGGCTTTTTGATATCCAAACGTTCAACATCTTCGGTCACCACCACCTCCTGCAGTTCCTCGGTTTTCTCCACAAGACTGAAATCCTGTCTTAGGTTTTGGTCCAAATTTATGGTCTGTACCACCTCTTGAAAGCCAAGATAGCTAATGATCACCTGATATTCCCCTTTGGGCAGGGTAATGGAATAAAAGCCATATTCGTTTGTGGTCGTCCCTGTTTTTAACTCAGCAATGGCCACGGTTACCCCAATCAACGATTCGTTGCTGCTTGCTTCGGAAATCGTACCGCTAAGGGTGTACCGCTGTTGGGCCTGAAGCATGAAAAAATGCCCAAACAGGGCTAGCAGTATTGCAAGTAAATGTCTGGGCATTCGATTGGTTTTTTTAAAAATACATATTTATGTATAAGGGGAAAAATGAAAATCGGTCACCTTGATTTTTTTAACATATGATGTATAAAAACAAAAGGGCGGTCGTGAAAACGACCACCCTTTAAATGGTTCTATGTGTGATTTTGATCAACCAATGGAACTCAAAATCTTGTTAAATGTTTCACTGGGTCTCATAGCTTTGGATGCCAATTCTGGGTTTGGCAGGTAGTAACCACCTATATCGACCGGTGAACCTTGGGCATCTAATAGTTCCTGTGTAATTTTCTCCTCGTTGGAAGCCAACTGGTCATATAATTTACTGAAAACAGATTTTAGTTCTTCGTCCTTGTCTTGTTTTGCCAGTTGTTCGGCCCAGTACAATGCCAAGTAGAAGTGGCTCCCTCTGGTATCAAGTTCGTTTACTTTTCTGGAAGGCGACCTGTCATTGTTCAAAAACTCTTCGGTGGCTTTGTCCAGAGCATCGGCAAGTACCAATGCCTTTTCGTTGTTGTTCTTTTCTCCAAAGAACTCCAAAGAAACCGCAAGCGCCAAGAACTCACCAAGGGAATCCCATCTCAGGTGACCTTCTTCCAAGAATTGTTCTACGTGCTTTGGAGCTGATCCTCCGGCACCGGTCTCGAACAGTCCACCACCGTTCATCAATGGAACAATGGAAAGCATTTTTGCACTTGTTCCCACTTCCAAAATAGGGAAGAGGTCGGTCAGGTAATCCCTCAATACATTTCCAGATACTGAAATGGTATCTTTCCCTTCCTTCATGCGCTTCAAGGTAAACTTGGTGGCTTCGGTAGGGGAGAGGATTCTAATATCCAATCCATCGGTATCGTGATCTTTTAAATAAAGTTTTACTTTTTTGATCAATTCAACATCGTGGGCTCTTTCTTCATCCAACCAAAAAACGGCTGGAGTGTTGGTTGCCCTAGCTCGCGAAACGGCCAATTTCACCCAATCTTGGACAGGTGCATCTTTAACTTGGCACATCCTCCAGATATCTCCTGCTTCCACTGGGTGCTCAATCAAGGTCTCTCCAGAAGAAGCGTCGACCACTTTTACGGTTCCTGCCTTTTCTATTTCGAAAGTTTTGTCATGGGAACCATATTCTTCTGCCTTTTGGGCCATTAAACCTACATTGGGAACAGTTCCCATAGTTTTTGGATCAAAAGCACCATGTTCCTTGCAAAAATCAATGGTAGCTTGGTATACCCCGGCATAACTGCTATCCGGAATAATGGCCTTGGTGTCCCGAAGCTCTCCGTTTTTGTCCCACATTTTACCGGAGTTTCTGATCATCGCCGGCATGGAGGCATCAATGATTACATCGCTGGGAACATGAAGGTTGGTGATTCCTTTGTCAGAATTCACCATGGCCAAATCAGGACCGTTCTCTATGCTTGCCTTAATGGCCTCTTCAATTTCTTTATGTTGGTCTTCGGGCAGTTCCCCAATTTTGTCCAATAGGGTTTCAAGCCCGTCGTTCGGATTGATTCCCAATTTTTCAAAGGTGTCCCCATAGTTTTTGAACAATTCGGAGAAATATACCTCCAATGCATGGCCAAAAATGATGGGGTCTGAAACTTTCATCATGGTAGCCTTAAAGTGCAGTGACAATAAGATATTGTTCTTTCTTGCATCAGCGATTTCCTTGGTGAAGAATTCCACCAAAGCTTTTTTGCTCATTACCGTTGCATCGATTACCTCGCCTTTTAACAGGGATAGTTTGTCTTTAAGGACGGTTGTGCTTCCATCTGCACCTGCCAGTTCAATACGGATATCACCGGCACTGGGCATGGTAATGGATTTTTCGTTTGATTTGAAATCGCCGTGGGACATGGTGGCCACGTGGGTTTTGGAATCCGGGGACCATTCGCCCATGGTGTGTGGGTGTGCCTTGGCATAATTTTTAACGGCCTTTGGAGCACGTCTGTCCGAGTTTCCTTCCCTGAGGACGGGGTTTACGGCACTTCCCTTTATTTTGTCGTATTTGGCCTTTATGGCCTTTTCCTCGTCTGTTTTGGGTTCATCCGGGTAATCAGGAAGGTTGTATCCTTTTTTTTGTAGTTCCTCAATAGCTTCTTTCAACTGTGGAATGGAAGCACTGATATTCGGAAGCTTAATTATGTTGGCTTCGGGATTTTTTACAAGTTCACCTAAAATGGACAGGTCATCTGGAACTTGCTGTTCCTCCGTCAACAATTCCGGAAAAGCAGCTGCAATTCTACCGGCCAAGGAGATGTCCTTGGTCTCCACGGTAATGTCAGCGGTTTTTGTAAATGATTCAACAATGGGTAAGAAAGATAATGTTGCTAAGGCAGGGGCCTCATCTGTTTTGGTATAATAAAGTTTAGCCATTTATATGTATTTGTTTGAGCGGTTGCAAATATACGATTTATGGACGGTGAAGTACGAATGGAAGTGACTAAAAGTGTGGGTTTTTAATGCAAATTTGTTAAAAAAACAAAAGCCATATCCCCGATTTAACGAACGATATGGCTTTCAGATAGAACTTAAGATTTGTTTTGTTTCCAAAACCGCAATCTATAACGACTGCATCTTACGTTCCTTCGACGTTTACCTTGCTATGTTTTAATTTTTCAACTAAATACATGTTGCAAAGTGGTACTGTTTCTTCCTAAACTTTATCAAAATAGAAAATTGCTCTTCTATTTGCTCATAAAATTTATTATTTCTCATAAGGTTTTGCCTAAGCTCCGCCTTATTTGAAATTCCTTTTGTGATCAGTAGTGTTACCAATTAAAAGGGAATCCACAGTTTTAAAGAACGTCAACTTTAAATCAATATAACCGTGATGGTATCACAATCATATCTTTGACTAAAGTAGACTGAAAAATCAAATTTCGCAACTTTTTAAAGTATTAAAAATCAACACAATATAAACATGGGTTATTAACAATTGTTCATAAAAAAAGCACCCTTATTGGGTGCTTTTCCTTGTTGTATGGGATATGGATTATCCCTTGATTTCTTTGATACGGGCCTTTTTACCGGTAAGACCTCTAAAGTAGAAGATTCTTGATCTACGTACTTTACCTCTTTTGTTTACTTCAATTCTTTGCAAAGCAGGCATGTTCACTGGGAAAATTCTTTCCACACCAACGGTACCGGACATTTTGCGAATAGTAAAAGTTTCTGTGGCCCCACTTCCCCTGCGCTGTATCACAACACCTTTAAAGAACTGGGTACGTGTTTTTTCACCTTCCTTGATTTCGTAATAAACAGTGATGGTGTCACCAGCTGAAAATTGTGGAAATTCTTTTTTTGGAACAAATTCGTCTTCAACAAATTTTATTAAGGATTCCATTTATGTTTTTTTTAATGTGTTTTTCAAGACCAACTTTCACGGACTTCGTCAGAGGTTGATTTTGAGATTGCAAAAGTAATCTAATATTTAGAAATGGCAAGTGGTTTTTTGCGTTTTTGAATTTTGTTCCAGATTATTCTTCCAAAAGGTCCGGTCTTCTTTCCCGAGTACGCTCCAAGGCTTGTTGCTCACGCCACTTCTCAATCTCGGGAAAGTTACCGCTCAATAGGATCTTGGGCACTTCCATACCTTTATATGCTGCTGGACGGGTGTAAACGGGTGGAGCCAATAGGTTATCCTGAAAAGTATCGGTCAGGGCAGAGGTTTCGTCATTCAATACTCCGGGCAGTAATCTGATCACGGCATCGCACAATACGGCTGCCGCCAGTTCACCACCGGATAGTACATAATCACCAATGGAGATTTCACGAGTAACAAACATGTCCCTTACCCTCTGGTCCACACCTTTGTAGTGGCCGCAAAGTACAATGATGTTTTTTTTCATTGAAATTTCGTTGGCCGTTCCTTGGTTGAGGGTGTCGCCATCGGGGGTCATGTAAACAACTTCATCGTACGCTCTTTCTGATTTGAGTTGAGAGATGCACTTATCGATGGGCTCTACCATCATCACCATTCCAGCACCACCACCAAATTGGTAATCATCCACTTGTTTATAGTTTCCAGTGGCATAATCCCTTAAATTATGTAGATGGACCTCAACCAGCCCTTTTTCTATGGCGCGCTTTAATATGGATGCTTCAAAAGGACTTTTTAACAGTTCTGGAAGTACGGTAATAATGTCTATACGCATGGACATTGTTGCTTGGAAATTAATTTGCCCCAAAAGTAATGAATGCGGGCAACAACTGAGGCATAAATAAAAAAGCTTCCTTTAAGGAAGCCTTTCCACTATTTATTTTTTCTGCTTGTTGAGCTCGTCCTGAAGCTGTCTGCTTATTTTTTGCTCACGTTCCAAGGCACGGCGCCTATGGTTTTGATATTCTTCCTCTAGATCGGCAAGGGAAGATTTGGCTTGCTGCGTCAGGTAATTACTGTTTCTGTAACGATAGATAAAGAACAACAAAAGGAGGAACAGTCCAAAAATAATGGACCACAAAATAAAGTTATAGGCTCCTTTACTGATCATTGCGCCAAAAAAGGAAATGCTATCCTTTTCTTCGGTAACGGAGTTCAATTTATTGGTGGTATCCTGTAATTTTTCATTAAGATCGTCTATTTCAGCCTTGTTAGCGGCAATGGTGGCTGACAGCTCCTTGATGGATTCGTTGGCCGTATCCAGGGAATCAAATATGTTTTTCTTTATCTCGTAGAGTTCTGACAGCTTGATTACCTCATAACGAATACCATTGGCGCGGTAGTTGCCCGATTTTCTTTCCAGTTCTTCAAATTGTCCTCTTAATGTGTTGTCCTCATCATTTGTGGTGTTTTCCTCCTGGGCATGGATGGTTAGGGATGGGGTGAGTAAGGCTAAGGCAAATAAAATGCGTAAATACTTCATGTTCAATAATGTTCTCGTATTAAATTAGATTAAGGGTGGGACGAAATTACACCAATATACCCAATTTCAAAAAAAAAGAAGGCCAGTTCTTTGAACAATTCGTCATCCACTAATAATACGTATAACGCCTAACTTTTGCTATATATTTTGCCAGTCGAACCACTTGGTGTGAATATCCATATTCATTATCGTACCAAATATAGAGCACTACATTTTTTCCGTCGGGCGAAACAATAGTGGCGTTACTGTCATAAATGGATGGTGCTGTGGTGCCTACAATATCCGAAGAAACCAGTTCGTTGCTCAATGCATATTTGATCTGTTCCACCAAATCCCCTTCCAAGGCATACTTTTTAATTATGGTGTCTATGCTCTCCTTGGAAGTTTTGTTTTTCACCTCTATGTTAAGGATTGCCAGAGACCCATTGGGCACGGGCACCCTGATTGCGTTTGAAGTGAGTTTCCCCTTTAGGGAAGGAAGTGCCTTGGCCACGGCAGAACCTGCCCCGGTCTCGGTAATCACCATATTGAGGGCGGCCGCACGACCTCTACGGTACTTTTTGTGCATGTTGTCCACCAAGTTTTGGTCATTGGTATAGGCGTGGATGGTTTCCAAATGGCCTTTTTTGATCCCAAGGGAATCCTCGATTACTTTTAAAATAGGGGTGATGGCATTTGTTGTGCAAGAAGCAGCCGAATAAATATCGGTTTTATCCGGGTCAAAATCCGTATGGTTGACCCCGTGTACGATGTTGGGCACTTCTTTTCCGGGAGCCGTCAGCAATACTTTACTGGCCCCTTTGGATTTCAAGTGTCTGGAAAGCGCAGTTTTGTCACGGAATGCACCAGTGTTGTCTATGATCAAGGCGTTATGAATGCCGTATTTGGTATAATCGATATCTTCAGGTTGGTTGGCACTGATAAATTTCACCGTAGTTCCATTGACAACAAGTGCTTGTTTGTCAGTATCAATGTTAACAGTCCCTGTAAAAGGCCCATGTACCGAGTCGGTTTTAAGCAGTGCAGCCCTTTTTTCCAGAATCTCTTTGTTGATTTCTCCCCGAATCACGACCGCTCGTAACCTTAACTGACTGCCACGGCCCGTTTTTGCCATAAGCTCTCTTGCCACCAATCGGCCAATACGTCCAAAACCATAGAGTACCACATCTTTTGGTTTTATCGCTTTGGATTCTTGTGCATCTCTTAACTTGTCGATTACAAAAGCCTTTACATTAAGGTTGTTGTTTTGGTCGGAATGGTATTCGTAGGTCAATTTTCCTATGTCCAGTTTGGCAGGAGGGAGGTTGATATCGTTTATCGCCCTCAATATTTCCACCGAATCAAAAATAGACATGGGTTTCTGTACAAATTCGCCAGCATACTCGTGCAGGTTGATGATGTCGCTTACATTTTTATCTATGATTTGGTTTTTGAAGAGCACCACTTCAATGGCCTTGTCGTACCATAGGTCACTGATGATTTTTATAAATTCGGTAGTAGCTTTTCGTCTGTCGGCTTGGAAAGCAAGCTCTTTTTCGTAAGATGTAATTTCGCTCATGGATGATCGTTGCGCTTGTGCAGTTTAATTTTCGGCTAAATTAGATATTTCAAACGTTTTCGTAAAACTTATTGGTCATAAAAAAAAGCGCCTTTGACAAAAGGCGCTTTTATAAGTTTTTTATATCGTTTTTACTGAAGAATCATGTGTTCCTTCTCACCATTTTCGTTGATCATGGTGAAACTTGTCCTTCCATATCTCGGTAGTTCACTGAAACGTTCCTTGGCATCTTCAATATCACTGATAGGTTCTCCATCCAACTCAATGATTACTTTGTTGGTCAGACCATATCTGGCATAAGATTCCGGAACATTGGTGATTTTCACTCCTTTTGAGACCCCGAATTTTTTCTTGTCGGCTTTGGATAAATTTTTGACCGTGAACCCTGTCCCCGGCAAAATAATGCTAAGCTGTTTTTTTAGGATGACATTTTTGACAATTTCATTTCCATCCCTTTTCAATGTCACTTCGACCTTGTCACCGGGTCTTTTGGAAGATAGATAGCCCGAAAGTTCCGAAAACTTATGTACTTTAATATTGTCTATTTGCTTTATGATATCCCCTTCCTTTAAACCGGCATCGTACGCACCGGACTCTTCTTCCACACTGGCAACGTAAACACCTTCCAAGTCATCGATGCCCATTTCCGTGGCGACTTCAGGGTTAAGGTCTCCACCTCTAATGCCCAACAGGCCTTTTTGCACGTTGCCATATTCCATAATATCCTCCACTACTTTTTTGGCAATATTACTTGGAACGGCAAAGGCATAACCGACGTACGAACCCGTTTGTGAGGTAATCGCCGTGTTGATACCTATAAGGTCCCCATTGGTGTTCACCAACGCACCACCACTGTTTCCGGGATTCACAGCGGCATCGGTTTGTATAAAGGATTGTGTTCTTGTGGGTGAAAGCGATCTTGCCTTCGCACTTACAATTCCTGCGGTTACAGTGGATGTAAGGTTAAAAGGGTTTCCTACGGCGAGTACCCACTCTCCAATCTTGGTATTGTCGGAATTGCCAAAGGCCAAATAGGGGAGTGCCTCCTCAGCTTCAATCTTCAAAAGTGCAATATCGGAATCCGCATCGGCACCGATTATTTCGGCTTCGTAGGTCTTATTGTTGTTCAAAGTAACTTCCAATTGGCTTGAATTGTCGATTACGTGGTTATTGGTGACAATATATCCGTCAGGGGAAATAATAACTCCCGACCCAGTCCCCACTTGTGGGGTTTGTTGACGCCCAAAACCATAAAAGAAGTCCGCAATACTGGATGGCCCTTTGCTTATGGTCAGGTTTTTTACGTGGACCACCGAATTGACCGTTTTTTCGGCCGCCAAGGTAAAATCAACTTCATTGATCCCCGCACCTTTGGCACTGGTATCCAAATTACTGGTCGTCAAAATGGGTGTAGCCTGTTCGCTGGTCACCAATCTGTAGTTTTCTTTTTCAAAGAATAATTTATAAGCTCCCAGCGTAATTGCCCCCGCAAATACCGATACTAGGAATAAACTTGCTAATTTTTTCATAATTCAATAACTATTTAACAATAAGTCGAGAACAAAATTAAAAGAATTCAATTTCAGCTTATGGCTGTTTAACGCTGTTTTAACTGCAAAAAAAAACTTAAAGAATCCCATATATTTGTTCCTTTGTAGCTTATTATGGAATTACAGTTTTTTAAATATCAAGGAACGGGAAACGATTTTGTCATTATTGACAATCGCCAGAACATATTTCCCAAAAACAATACCAAGCTTGTTGCACAACTCTGTGATAGAAGATTTGGCATAGGAGCGGACGGATTGATACTTCTGGAAAATGACAATTTGTCGGATTTCAGGATGGTCTATTATAATTCTGATGGTGCTGAAAGCAGTATGTGTGGCAATGGGGGGCGTTGTTTGGTTGCCTTTGCCCAATACCTGGGCATTGTGGACAGGGAAGCTACTTTTAACGCGGTAGATGGTTTACATTATGCCACTGTTGATGGGGAAGAGGTCAATCTAAAAATGATAGATGTGGACCAAGTCCACGAAAAACAGAACCACAGCTTTTTGGATACAGGTTCCCCACATCACGTACAGATAGTGACGGAGTTGGATAAATTCGATGTTCAAAAAGAAGGTAAAAAACTCCGTTATGGAATTTATGGGGAATCTGGGAGCAATATCAATTTTGTGGAACAAAAAGATGATAATGTTTTCAATGTAAGAACATACGAAAGGGGAGTAGAGGCAGAGACCCTATCTTGCGGTACGGGAGTTACCGCGGTGGCATTGGCCATGCATGAATCCGGTAAAACCAACGATAACATAGTCCATGTCCACACCATTGGTGGTGATCTGACCATTTCTTTTGAAAAAAAAGATGGAAAATACACCAACATCTTTTTAAAAGGACCGGCCATACAAGTATTTAAAGGAACAATAACATGCTCAATCTAAAAGGGGAACAAGTATATCTACGAGCGTTGGAGCCGACCGATTTGGACTTTTTGTACAAATTGGAGAACGACACATCGGTCTGGGAGGTAAGCGGTACGCTGAAACCATATTCCAAAAAAGTATTACAATTGTATTTGGACAATGCCCATCGGGATATTTATGATGTAAAGCAATTACGGCTGTGCATCAGTAACCATCAAGACCATTGTATTGGTTTGATCGACCTGTTCGATTTTGACCCCAAACACCGTAGGGCAGGCGTTGGCATTATAGTGGCCGACCCAAGTGAAAGAAATAAAGGAGTGGGAGCGGAAGCTTTGTCACTTTTATGCGATTATGCTTTTTCCACGTTGGACCTTCACCAATTGTACGCCAATATAATGGAGGGGAACCAAGCGAGCGTCCATTTGTTTGAAAAAATGGGCTTTGTGGAAATTGGCATCAAAAAAGATTGGATCAGAACCCGTGAAGGGTTCAAGAACGAAATAATGTACCAAAAGATAAATCCTGATGAATCTTAAAAAAGTACTTTGGGCAACGGCCGTTCTTGGGCTGTTGGTTTGTGGCTTTATCGCATATCAGATCTATAGTGCCATTTTTAGCCCCAATACGCAGTTCAATAATGACGAAGCTTACGTTTACATTGCCTCGGACGCTACCTTTTCCGATGTAAAATCCTCATTGGAGCCTTTATTGAAGGATTTGTCCACTTTTGAAGCCGTTGCCAAACGTAAAGGATATATCACCAATGTTAAAGCAGGAAAGTATGCGCTTAAAAAGGGGATGAACAACAATGAGATCATCAATACGCTGCGCAGTGCCAATATTCCTGTCCAAGTGTCTTTCAACAATCAAGAATCACTGGCTTTATTGGCTGGGAGAATCTCAGAACAGATTGAGGCTGATAGCCTTTCCTTGCTTCAGGCCTTTAACGATCCTGATTTTTTGGAAGAGAACAAATTTGATGAAGATACCAAGTTGGCCATGTACATTCCCAATACGTATGAGTTTTTCTGGAATACCGATGCAGAAGGTTTCAGGGACAGAATGCTTAAGGAATATGAGCGTTTTTGGAACGATGAGCGTCTTAAAAAAGCTGAAAGATTAGGTCTTTCACCAAATGAGGTCACTTCCTTGGCGGCCATTGTGCAAAAGGAGACCGCCAAGGTAGATGAGCGACCACGAGTTGCAGGAGTGTACCTTAACCGTATACGCAGAGGTATGTTGCTACAAGCGGACCCCACGGTTATTTATGCCATCAAAAAGGAAACAGGAAATTATGACACCATTATAAAAAGAGTACTTTTTCGTGATCTGGAAATGGATTCACCATATAACACCTATAAATATGCAGGAGTTCCACCAGGACCGATCACGATGCCGGACATCACTTCGATAGATGCGGTATTGAATCCTGAAAAACACGATTATCTCTATTTTGTGGCCGACGTTTCCAACTTCGGATACCACATTTTCGCCAAAACTTTGGCGCAACACAACCGAAATAAAGTGCAATACACCCGTTGGCTAAATCAACAAAAAGTACTCAGATAATACTCTTTACCGTTGATTTTCATCACTTTAACGGATTTTAAGGCTGATTTAAGAAATCTTTAGGAGCTTTAAGGTATCCGTTAAAATAACTCCCCCTATATTTGCCGGCCAATTTGTTTTTTGATACGTACATGTATTGAGAACATAAATATGAACATTATGAAAAGATGGATAGGTTTTATACTGCATCTTGCCATGATCGTAGTTTTGACAAGTTTTGGTTCCTATACC
>CEVF01095584.1_pt1 | contig 37933 bp, 29 predicted proteins | sample 356441 | NCBI WGS metagenome assembly CEVF01 (sample SAMEA2622765, study PRJEB7988) | marine metagenome | biome: marine biome (ENVO:00000447); feature: surface water layer (ENVO:00002042); material: "saline water (ENVO:00002010), including plankton (ENVO:xxxxxxxx)" | depth 5 m | reverse complement strand
AGTTCTGATAACCGTAGGTATTGGTGTTATGGACTATCGAGGTTTGAAAGCCATCCCTTACATGCCAAAAGACATTAAACTAGGGCCCATTAAACTCAGTTCCGAAGTAATTGTAATGCTCGTGGTCCTGGTTCTTTCATCTGTTTGGAACCTTGTTTATGCTGTGGGCATAGGATTGATAATGGCATCTTTGATGTTCATGAAAAAAATCGGTGATCTTACCGGGCTACGATCGGATGTTAAACCTCTCAATGAAGAAGTATGGTCCGATGAACGAAATCTGCCCCAAAAAATCAAGGACGAAGTTTTCATCAAACATATTAAAGGACCATTGTTTTTTGGATCCACCAGTCAATTTCAGCAGTTGGCCTCACAAATTCCCGACTCGGCATCAACAGTGGTCATACGAATGGGAAGAATGCAATATATGGACCAATCTGGGCTATATGCCATGGAAGACGTGCTCCAAAATCTAAAAAAGAAGAACATTCCCGTCCTTTTGGTAAATATCATGGACCAGCCCAGATACATGATGGAACGCATAGATATTATTCCCGATCTGATTCCAAGGGAACATATTTTTAAAAATTTTAAATCCTGCATGGATTGGGTGGATGACAATTTAAATAAGAAAACAGACGATCGATCACATTGAGATGCCCTTAAAAGGGGTTTGGGAAATCAGGATTCATATAAATTGTTGAAAGATGGTCATGATCGGCCTTTCAGTAGTTGTTTTACTTTTTGGGCATTGATTTTGAACAAAATTTATCCCCACGGAGCAGATATTGACCATGGTCATATTATATGGAATTGCAGTACATTTCCTTATTCCTTATATATTCAATGACAATTTGCTAAATTTGTCCGCCAATAGCGCAAGCAACCATGATTGATACCATAAAGGAACACATCGCTGAAGTAGAAAAATTTACTTCGACCTCAATAGAAGAAATTGAAGCCTTCCGAATTAAGTATTTAGGAAAAAAAGGGCTTTTGAACAGTTTCTTTGCCGAATTTAAAAATGTGCCCAACGAGCAGAAAAAAGATTTCGGCAAGGTGGTCAATCAATTGAAAGATGCAGCCACCCAAAAGGTGATTGAACTAAAGGAAGCCTTGGAAAGCCAAACAGAGGCCACTGGAAAATATGGTGACTTGACCAGACCCGGTGAGCCCGTTGAGATTGGTTCCCGGCACCCAATCAGTATTGTGAAGAACCAAATTATCGATATTTTCTCCAGAATTGGTTTCAATGTTTCCGAAGGTCCGGAAATTGAAGATGACTGGCATAACTTTACTGCACTCAATCTTCCGGAATACCACCCCGCTAGGGATATGCAGGATACTTTCTTTATCCAAACCGATCCAGATATTCTTTTGCGTACCCATACCTCTTCGGTGCAGGTTAGGTATATGGAGGGCAACAAACCTCCCATCAGAACCATTTCTCCTGGTAGGGTTTATAGAAACGAAGCCATTTCAGCTCGTTCCCATTGCTTTTTTCATCAAGTGGAAGGATTATATGTAGACAAAAATGTATCCTTTGCCGATCTTAAACAGACCTTACAATATTTTACTTCTGAAATGTTCGGTAAATCCAAAATCAGGTTGCGTCCTTCTTATTTTCCATTCACGGAACCTAGTGCAGAAGTGGATGTATACTGGGGCCTTGAGACCGAAACCGATTACCGGATGACCAAAGGTACGGGCTGGTTGGAAATTATGGGCTGTGGTATGGTAGACCCAAATGTGCTCAAAAATTGTGGGGTAGACCCTGAAGTTTATTCCGGTTTTGCTTTTGGAATGGGTATAGACCGTATTGCACTATTGTTACATCAAATTTCAGACATTCGACTCCTCAGCGAAAATGATGTTCGCTTCTTGGAGCAGTTTAAGAGCGCACTATAAAAACGTCGCTTTATGAGAAAGGATATTGAAATTCCGGTGGCCAAGGATGTACATGTGGCAGTGATACGTGAGTGGAACGATGAGTTTCTTTCCAAAGATTGGAATGCCTACCTCATCAATAACAGAACCGATGCCATTGAAATGACCATTGTGGTTTCCAAAGGTTTTGACGGGGATACAAAGACTTCTACCATGCGCCATGGTATTGGGGTTCTTGAACCAAAGTCCTTTAAAAAAATTGAATTGCTACAAGAGGAGGTCTTGTCACTCAACAATGAATTCTTTGTTACCTTTTTTGCCGAAAACAAGCTGTTTGAAAAAAGGTTTCTATTCCCTAAATACACTATTGCGGAAAAAAGCCTGACCACAATCCCGATCATAGATAAGGAAGGGATACTTTCGGAAGCTTAATCGGCTTTTTGCACACAGAAAATTTCTTTTAACATAAATTTAGTTCTTATTGGTTCGGTAATTACCGAACCGATACTACATTTGCGCTTTATTTTTCAAAAATGTCCAAAGAAGAGGAAAAAAATAAATTGATAGAAGAGCTTGGTGTCCATTTGGAAAATCAGCATGATATTCCACCATTGGCTGCCCGGATCTATGCGTCTTTAATAGTCACCGATCAGGAAGGGTTAAGTTTTGATCAATGTCAAATGAGCAGGTGTGCTAGTAAAAGTTCTATCTCTACTGCTATTAACCTCCTGTTAAAATTAGGTTTGATCAGCTATTTTACCAAGCCGGGAGATCGAAAAAGATACTTTAGGACCAATACTGCCAGTGGGTTTTACATCAAGAAATTAGAGGAGAAGCTTAAAACAATTGAACTAGAAAACAAAGTTATTTCAAAAATCAGGATCTATAATGCCACCTATAATCCTGATAAATACAAAATCAATAAAGAGTGGGGAGACATCTATTATAATTTCATCATAGAATGTGAAAACCTACTTGCAAAGACTTTAAAAGATTTAAAAAAAATAGACAATCACAATTAAACAACCCCAACTATTATAACGATGAAAAAAAATTCATTAGGCCTTATCACCGTCAGTCTTGTACTCTTAGCTTCCTGTGGGGGCAAAAACCAACAACAAGCTGCTGCACCACCAGCGCCCTCACTTAAAGTGAGCACCCTAAAAAAACAGGATATCACCCTATACAATTCCTATGCTACCAACATTCAAGGGGAACAAAATGTAGAAATATGGCCCAAAGTTTCAGGATTTGTGCAAAAAATCTATGTTGAAGAGGGACAACAGGTAAAAAAGGGACAATTACTGTTCAAATTGGAAACCGCTACGCTTTCCCAAGATGCAGAAGCTGCCAAAGCTGCTGTTAATGTGGCCCAAGTAGAGGTTGACAAATTGATTCCCTTGGTAGAGAAAAATATAGTCAGCGAAATTCAATTGGAAACCGCGAAAGCCCAACTGAAACAGGCAAAAAGCAATTATAGCAGTATTGCCGCCAACATCGGCTATTCCAATATAACAAGTCCAGTAAACGGTTACATCGGTGAAATTCCTTATAAAGTAGGGGCATTGGTAAGCAGTACCATGGGAGAGCCGCTCACCGTGGTATCCGACATTGACAGAATTCGAGCTTACTTTTCCATGAACGAAAAGGAGTTGTTGCAGATGAAAATGCAAATGGCAGATAATGGGAACCTTGTTTCTTCTGAAAGTTCCCCAGAGGTTGAGCTGGTAATGATCAATGGTGAGACCTATCCACTTAAAGGAAAAATCGCCATGGTCAACAACATCATCAATTCCACTACCGGAAGTGTGACCCTTAGGGCTGATTTTGACAACCCTGACCACTTATTGAGCTCAGGGAGCACGGGCACCATAAGGGTTCCCTCAACATATCGGGATGTTTTTGTAATTCCCCAGTTTGTCACTGTTGACCTTCAGGGAACCAAAATGGTTTTTGTATTGAACGAGGACAACACAGTATCTACAGTGCCTATCAATATTGTTGCCCAAACGGATACTGAATTTATCATAAAGGAAGGTTTAGAAGAAGGAACAACCATAGTTTCAGAGGGAGTTTCCAAATTAAAAGATGGCCAGACCATCAATCCAGTAAAACAATAATTACAATCAATTATTTATAGAACAATCAACCTATGTTCCAAAAATTTATAGATCGTCCTGTACTTTCCACAGTTATATCCGTTATCATAGTGATTTTGGGTATATTGGGACTAAGTACATTGCCAGTTGAACAATATCCGGAAATTGCTCCGCCAACTGTTCAGGTAACGGCAAATTATACAGGTGCCAATGCAGAAACCGTACTGAACAGTGTGGTTATTCCGCTCGAAGAGCAAATCAATGGTGTTGAGGGAATGACCTACATGACCTCGTCTGCCAGTAATGATGGTGCGGCCAATATCAGTGTGTATTTTGAGCTTGGCGTCGACCCCGATATTGCAGCGGTAAACGTTCAGAACCGTGTTGCCAGGGCCAATAGTTTGTTGCCACAAGAAGTGATAAACACTGGTGTTACCACACAAAAAGCGCAAAACAGTGCCTTGCTGTTCTTTTCTATTTTTTCTGAAAATGAGGATTACGATGCCACCTTTGTGGAGAACTACGCCAAAATCAACCTTGTTCCAAGGTTACAAAGAATAAACGGGGTTGGTAACGTAAATGTTTTCGGGGCCAAAGATTATTCCATGCGGATATGGATCTCTCCAGATAAAATGGCCGCATACAATCTAGTACCGGCAGATATTCAATCTGCGTTGAGTGAACAGAACACCGAAGCGGCAACAGGTAAAATCGGTGAGAACGCAGATGGTATCTTTGAATATGTGATGAAATACAAGGGCCGGTTGTCCGAAGTAAAGGAATATGAGAACATCATATTAAAAACGACCGAAGACGGAGGGTTCCTTAGGTTAAAAGATGTTGCCGAAATTGAACTAGGTGCATTGAGCTATGTTCGGAAAAACTCTGGTATGGGAAATCCCGGAGTTGCTGTTGGGGTTTACCAAACGTCAGGTTCAAATGCCAACGAGATAATTGAACAAATAGAAGGCATTTTGGAAGAAGCAAAGGCCGATTTTCCAAAAGGCATGGACTATGTCATCCCGTTCAATTCCAAAGACTTCCTTGATGCTTCGATCGATCATGTTGTGCAAACCTTGATAGAGGCATTTATTCTGGTGTTTATTGTAGTGTTCCTGTTCCTTCAGGATTTTAGATCTACATTAATTCCGGCCATTTCCGTGCCCGTGGCCATTGTAGGTACATTTTTCTTCCTGCAATTGTTCGGATACTCCATAAATATGCTTACCCTTTTTGCCATGATACTGGCCATTGGTATTGTAGTGGATGATGCCATTGTGGTTGTGGAAGCAGTCCATGCCAAGTTGGAGGAAGGGGCAGAATCGGCCAAAACGGCCACCAGAAACGCTATGAGCGAGATTTCTGGGGCCATTATCTCCATAACCTTGGTGATGTCTGCCGTGTTTATCCCGGTATCGTTTATTCAAGGTTCCTCTGGTGTGTTTTACCAACAATTCGGTATCACATTGGCCGTGGCAATTTTGATCTCTGCCGTAAACGCCCTAACATTGAGCCCTGCCCTGGCGGCCCTGTTCCTTAAACCGCACAACCCGGAAAAAGGCGGGAAATCCAATTTCTTAAAACGCTTCTTCAAGGCCTTTAATATCGGATTCACCGCAATGACCAATAAATACACCAACACTATTGGATCGTTGGTCAAAAGAAAGTGGGTCACCTTTGCAATTCTTATTGGTTTTAGTGTCGTTGCCATTTACCTGTTTAAATCCACTCCTTCCGGTTTTGTTCCGGATGAGGACCGTGGAATGATCTTTGCCAATGTGAGCATGCCGCCCGGCACCACCATCGAAAAAACCGAAGAAACCATTATGAAGCTCGATTCCATTTATGAGTCCATGGATGTGATCGATGCAAGGATGAGCGTTGCAGGTTTTAGTATTTTGAACCGGGTCAGTGCAGGTTCCTATGCTTTTTCCATTATGAAATTAAAGGATTGGAGCGAGAGAGAGGCAGATTCACTATCGGTAGAGGCGACCCTAAAAAAGTTGTATGGAATCACTGCCGGTTTTAAGGATGCCCAGATAATTTATTTTACTCCACCAAGTATTCAAGGATTTGGTACAAGTTCCGGTTTTGAAGTGCAGCTTCAAAGCAAAACAGGAGAAGATTGGAACGCCATCAACGATGTTAAAAACCAATTTTTGGGAGCCCTTAATGCCAGACCTGAAATACAATATGCCATTTCGCAGTTCGACCCAGGTTTCCCTCAATTTGATTTGGACATTGATATGGAAAAAGTAAAAATGGCCGGGTTATCCGCCACCGATATCTTTAATGCGCTCCAAGGATACTATGGGGGTATTTATGCTACCGATTTCAATAAATTCGGAAAACAATACCGAGTTATGATCCAGGCCAAACCCGAAGATCGTGCCAATGAAAATTCGTTGAACCACATTTTTGTGAGGAACAGCGATGGAGAATCGGTTGCCGTGAGCCAGTTTGTGACCCTTAAAAAGATTTATGGCCCAGAAGTCGTACAGCGATTCAACCTATTGAGTGCCGTGAATATTACCGGAGCCCCCAATCCTGGCTATAGTACAGGTGATGCCATTAACGCCATCGAAGAGGTTGCCGCCCAAGTATTGCCAACTTCCTATACTTATGAGTACTCAGGTCTTACCCGGGAAGAGAGTAATGCCGGTTCACAGACCATTCTCATATTTATCTTGAGTTTGGTGTTCGTATATTTCTTGTTGAGTGCGCAGTACGAAAGTTATATTCTACCGCTTTCCATATTGCTATCGCTCCCTGTTGGTATTGCGGGTGCCATACTTTTCATCAATCTGGCAGGGTTGCAGAACAACATCTATTTCCAGATTGCCCTTATTATGCTGATAGGTCTGCTGGCCAAAAATGCAATCTTGATCGTTGAATTCGCGCTTCAGAGAAGGAGGGCGGGATTATCCCTGTATGATGCAGCCGCAGATGGAGCACGGGCAAGGTTACGTCCAATTTTGATGACATCGTTCGCATTCATATTTGGTCTCTTGCCTTTGGCGCTTTCGTCAGGCATCGGAGCCATAGGAAACCGGTCAATCGGGGTGAGTGCTGTCGGAGGAATGCTCATCGGAACCATTTTTGGGGTTTTTGTGGTACCCGTGCTATTTGTGGTGTTCCAAGCACTGCAAGAACGTATGTCGGGAAAACCGGAACCCATTGAAGTAAACAACGCTTAATTACAAAGCTTAAAAGCATGAAAACAAGATCCATATACAAATTCATTCTGTTGCTCTCAGTTGCTTTGCTGTTACAATCCTGTTTTGTGGCAAAAAACTACTCCAGACCAGAAATAGAGACCGAGAATCTTTACAGAACGGACAATTTGCCAAAAGACAGTATTTCCATGGCAGATGTCTCTTGGAAAGACCTTTTTAAGGATGAGCAATTAAAATCCTACATTGAAAAAGGCCTTGAGAACAATATAGATATTAGGGTCGCACTACAAAACATTGTTGCTGCGGAAGCCTATGTTAAACAAGGAAAGGCCGGATACTTTCCCACATTGTCCGGAACGGCAAGTTTTACCAGGACCAAAAATTCGGAAAACAGCCAGTTCGGAAGCTTTTTTACAAGTCCTTTGGAACAATATGAACTATCCGGAGCCCTTTCTTGGGAAGCTGATATCTGGGGGAAAATACGGAGTAATAAACGTGCCTACACTGCTGCTTATCTACAGAGCGTGGCTGCACACCAAGCCGTAAAGACCAATTTGATTGCGGGCATAGCGGATAGTTATTATCAACTAATGGCACTTGACAAACAATTAGAGGTGGCCAAAGAAACCTTGGAAGCTAGAAAGAAGAGCCTTGAAACCACAATTGCCTTAAAAGATGCCGGCCAAGTGACCGAAGTTGCCGTAAAACAGACCGAGGCACAAGTGCACACCACCAAAATTATTGTGATTGAACTTGAAAACAACATTAAGCTTTTGGAAAATGCATTTAGTATTCTTTTGGGTGAAGCTCCACAGAAAATTCAACGCGGTAGTCTGGACGACCAAACCATTGATACGGAATTGAGTACCGGAGTGCCATATTTGCTTCTTGCCAATCGTCCCGACGTGATGCAAGCCGAATACGGCCTTATCAATGCCTTTGAACTCACGAACGTGGCCAAAAGCAGCCTGTATCCCTCTTTGAGCTTATCGGCTTCAGGTGGTTTTCAGAGTTTGGAATTTGAAAATTGGTTGGATGCAAGTTCCCTTTTCTCATCCTTGGTTGGCTCTTTGACTCAACCCATTTTTAATGGAAGACGTTTACGTACCCAAATGGAAGTCGCCAAAGCGCAGCAAGAGCAAGCACTTTTAAATTATAAGCAAGCATTGCTCACGGCTGGACGAGAAGTAAGCGACGCTTTGTATACCTACGATGCGGAGACCCGTAAATTGGAGGCCCGCTCCAAAGAGCTCGAAGCCTATACCAAAGCAGAAGATTATTCCGAAGAATTGTTGAACAACGGTCTAGCCAACTATTTGGAAGTGTTGACCGCAAGACAAAATGCCCTGAACTCTGAGCTTAATTATGTGGATTCAAAATATGCACAACTCAGTGCTATTGTGGAATTGTACAGAGCACTAGGTGGGGGTTGGAAATAATATCCCATGGAAAACTTTGCCAAGTAGTCGGTAGAGGGAACCCTAATGTTGGATTGCCCAAACAAAAGGGCCCAATGGAGAACACCGCCATACCATAATAATTATACACAAAAAGGGTTGATTACTTTTTAGTAATTCAACCCTTTTTTCTTCGTGGCCTTAAAGTGTGGCCAAAAGGCCCATCAAGAATATTCCCACCAAAAAACACAAGAATTGGCACCGGTTTAAAAATGGCCAAGATTCAATTGATTTCCCCATTTTATGCTCCCAAATGGAAAAAATTGTCAATTCCAAGACCCTTTCTTCCATCAATACGATATCAACGGGCGGCTAGACCATATCATTATCAATAACCTAGACAGTAAATCCTGTTGCTATTTCTTCAAAAAAGCCCCTACAGCCGCCCCTGCCACTATCATATTTTCAACCATACCCATCATATTTTAATATATTCTTATATAATGAACTGATTTTTACATTATTATCGTTGATTTTCCCTGATTGATCACATAATTTTAAATTCTTCTAAAAACTAAAAAACCAATGGGAACTACAACTAACATCAACAGACGCGATTGGATAAGAAAAAGTGTGCTCACCGCGGGTGGTGCAATGGCCTTGCCCTATATAGGATTGGCCGAAACACCAAAGGCTCCATTAACTTTGGACGCCCAAGGAAATGCCGTATATAGTCCATTCTTTAAAGAATATCTGCCGAAACCTGATGCCATGCTGCCTCAATTGGCCGCAAAGCTAAACGCGAATGAAAATCCATATGGCCCATCCCCGATGGCCGTGGAAGCATTTAAAAACTCCGTAGCTGGAGGGAATAGATACGCTTGGAAGGAATTGTTCCAACTCGTGGACAAGATTGCGGATTTTGAAGGAGTTGAGAGCAAAAATATTATGATGGGCCCCGGGTCCTCCGATCTGTTGGAAAAAACCGCCATGGTTTTCTTTTTGAATGGGGGCAACGTTGTTTCCGCCGACCCATCATACATGTCGCTCATTAGGGTAGCTGAATCCGTTGGGGCTTCATGGAAACCTGTTCCGCTAAAAGATGACTGGTCACACGACCTTAAGGCCATGGAAGAGGCTATTGACGACGAGACCAAATTGGTCTATATCTGCAACCCAAACAATCCAACCGGTTCTATGACCGATCATGAGGAGTTGGTGGACTTTTGCTCACGAGTATCAGAAAAAGTTCCAGTTTTTGTTGATGAAGCTTATCTGTGGTTCTTGGATGATGGGGCCAAAAAAAGTATGGTTTCGTTGGTAAACCAAGGAAAAGATGTGATCATCGCCAGAACCTTCTCCAAAATACATGGTATGGCCGGTCTTCGTGTCGGATACATTGTTGCTCTTGAAGAAACCTTGGGAAGACTCCAGAAAATTACCCGTGGAGGAATGGGAATTACATTGCCTTCCGTGTACGGTGCCATGGCAGCCATGGATGATGCGGAATTCATAGAAAAATCCCGAACCCTCAATACTGAATGCAGAGAATATGTTTATCAAAGCTTGAAACAATTGGGGATTACTTCCTATATACCCTCTTCAACCAGTTTTGTCATTTTCCCTATCGAAATGGAAGGTAGGCCGTTCCTAGAACAAATGACAGAGTTAAAAGTAGGGGTTCGAGCGTTCCAGTTTAATGACCAAAACTGGTGCCGTGTAAGTATTGGAACCATGGACGAAATGAAAACATTTACCGCTGCACTCAATAAAGTACTGGTATAGTGGACATTGGCATCCAAAAAACCATTGTATTCCTTTTTTTCATCTTAATCGGGATTTTACTTAAAGTAAAGTTTAGATCCAAAGAAGAAATCACTGGAATAAAAAAAGTAATTCTAAACCTTGCTTTGCCCGCAACAATATTCATTGCATTATTGGGCATAAAGGTGGAGTTGCATTTATTGATTTTGCCCCTGTTGGCACTTGGGCTTAACCTATTGCTGTTTTTTGCCATGCCCCTTGTTCTGCCCCTCATGGGTATTGGCAAAGGAACATCCGAATTTAGAACGGCCAAATTATTGGTGCCTTCCTTGGCTCCCGGTTTGTCCTCCTTTCCATTTATTTTGGAGTTTTTAGGTGAGGAATATCTGGCAAAGGCAGCTATGTCGGACCTGGGGAACAAGGTCTTTGTACTTTTCTTTCTGTATTTGGTAGCCATGAACTGGCACTATAGCTTGCAGTCCACTGAAAAGAACAATGATGGGACCAAATTAAAACCATTGATCAAAGCCATGATCTCAGAACCAGTAAATGTGTTTATCGGTGCAGCTTTGGTTTTACTGGCATTTGGGCTTAGTATGGATTCGTTACCCTTCTTTCTTAGCGAGACCCTTGAAAAATTAAGTTTGATCATGACGCCCTTGGTATTGCTTTTTATTGGTTTGGCCGTAAAAATCAAGAGGAAACAATTTCTTCAGATATTTTCCCTATTGTGTACCCGTGCAGGATTGATTTTATTGATTTCCTGGGCTTTTGTTATGATAACGGGTCTGGAGGCGCAAAAAGAAATATTGCTGATCATGGCCTTTGGATTAAGTGCCTGTAGCTTTTGGCCCTACGCACACATAGCTGCAGTTGATAGTATGGAGATGGACAAAAAATCCAAACAAAGAACCTTTAGCAGTGATTTTGGTGTGGCCATTTTGGCATTGTCCTTCCCATTGTCCACCATGTTGATATTGGCTACTTTGAACAGCGGATCCTTTTTTGTAAATCCATTTAATATTTTCATGACGGCTATGTTGTTATTGGTAGTTGGACTTGCGTTTCCTTTGATCAGCGGTGTTGGCAAAAAAAAGTGGTCAGAACAAAAATTAATTGATCATGAGTTGAAATCCCCTGCTACCGAAAAAGCCGCTTAATACAATTATTTTCCCGTTAATTAATCACCTTTGATATAACAATAGAACAAAAAAAGAGTGCCCTTGGTACAACGGGCACTCTCCATAACATGAAAAATATAAAAACTACTGCAACCTAATCCAGTAGTTTATTGTTAAAACGGTATTTGACACCTATTGTACCATAAAACCCGTTGTTATAATCAAAGTCGTAAATCTCATTGCCGTCATAGTCTTCAACAGTCATGTTGTTGTACAGACTAAACCCTGCATCTATATTAAGACTGAAATTACCCAAGAAATTGAACTGGTATCCAAGCCCTGAAACCACAGAAGTTTGTCTGAGAATGCCGGTATCCTCAAAATCCGATACTTTAACCTCCATTTCATCATTAAAAGAACCCATAAAACCATCCAACTTGGCAAAAGCGGTGAATTGATGGCTTTGACCCACATTATATGTGGCATACATTTCCGGTATACCTAATTGATACCCGAATTTTTCAGTCACTTGTTTAGAATAGGTCACCCATGGAATTGGGGTGTCAATTCCGTATTGATGGTCATAAATGACACCAATTTTCCAGATGCTATTATTTTCTACATCTGTGTTGCGAAAAATCAAGCTCCCATTGTAAAACACATCATCTCCGCCCATATCGTTTTCAAAATTGGAAGAAATCTGTCCCTCCCCAGTCAATACAACGCTCCAATTATCTGGAAGTGCGTGGGCAAACTTTAATGAACCGGAAAACATATTGAAATGCTCGATCATCTCCGTTGTAAAGGGAACATCGGCATCAACATATTCAATATTGGTCGCTTGATAGTCTCCTCCCAAACTAAGGCTATAACTATCCGTTTTAAGCAATGGAAAACCAACAACGAATTTGGTTTTATTGATCGTGGCAACATTACTGCCAGAAAACAAACCTTGCTCAAATCCAATCTCATCGGAAGATTGTGCCATCGAAAAGCCAAAGTGCAAAATGGCCAAAATTAATACTACTTTCTTCATTAGTTCACGTGGTTTTAAAGCACTAAACTAATCTCCCAACTATTGAAAAGCTAGCTGTATTTGGACCTTTAACAGAAGATTTAGGGGGGTTATCTACCAACTCGAAAAATGTATCTATGAACAGGAACAGGGAGGAAAGTTGAAAGAGCAAAAATTCGAATTATAAGACTACCATTTAGTATAGGGGAGCTTGCTCAATTGGGAATTGTAGTATTGAATCTGGCCCGTTACCTCCTCACCGAGCCAATCCGGTTTTTCAAAACGTTCATCTTCATGGTTCAACTCCACTTCTGCCAAAACAAGACCTTTGTTCTCGCCCAAGAACTCATCCACTTCGTACACGTGTTCACCATAAGGCACCTCAAACCGAACCTTTTCCAAAATACCTGCTTCACATAGGTCGATCAGGTTGGCGGCTTCTGCTGCGCTAATTTCCGTTTCCCATTCAAATCGGGTGGTTCCAGAATCATTACTGGCACCTTTCACCGTCAAATATCCTTGGTCACCTTTTATTCTAACCCTGACCGTCCTATGTGGGTCCGTGTTCAGGAACCCTTGAACAATTCGTGTTTGGGACGAGGCCTTTTCTTTATACACATCCGACCTAACTAAAAATTTTCGTTCTATTTCCAAGTGTTCCATCAAACTAAATATACCCTAAATTTGAAAATGGACTTCAATTTTCCGCTCAGAAAAATTATTCATGTGGATATGGATGCCTTTTATGCGTCCGTAGAACAGCACGACGACCCAGAACTTAAGGGGAAACCCATTGCCGTGGGTGGAGGGTCAAAACGTGGCGTTGTGTCAGCTGCAAGCTACGAAGCCCGGAAATTTGGGGTACGGAGTGCCATGTCAGGAGCTATTGCCCGCAAAAATTGCCCTAATCTTATTTTTGTAAAACCCCGTTTTGATCGCTACAAGGAAATTTCAATGCAGATCAGGAGCATCTTTTTCGAATATACGGACTTGGTAGAACCGCTATCCTTGGACGAGGCTTATTTGGATGTTACCGAAAACAAAAAAGGAAACCCCTCTGCCACATTGATTGCCAGAGAAATCAGGCAAAAAATACTGGATAGAACAGGGTTGACGGCTTCGGCGGGAATTTCCATAAACAAGTTTATAGCCAAGGTTGCCAGTGATTACAACAAGCCCAATGGGCAAAAAACGGTAAACCCCGAAGAAGTAATTGCCTTTTTGGAAAACCTCGATGTTCGAAAATTTTATGGTGTGGGGAAGGTCACCGCCGAAAAAATGTACCGTTTGGGCATTTTTACCGGATTGGACCTAAAGAAAAAATCCCTTGGGTTTTTGGAGGAGCATTTTGGAAAAAGTGGTAGTTACTATTACAATGTGGTACGAGGGATTCATTTGAGTCCCGTAAAGCCGCACCGAATTCCAAAATCGGTGGGTGCGGAACGTACATTTTCTGAAAATCTGAGCAGTGAAATCTTTATGCTTGAAAAATTGGAGAACATTGCTACAGAATTGGAAAGAAGGCTTCAAAAGTCCAAAATAGCAGGTAAAACGGTCACTTTAAAAATAAAGTACAGTGATTTTACCCTCCAAACAAGAAGCAAAACCCTCCCCTATTTTATAGCAACCAAAGATTTGATATTGGAGACCGCCAAAGAACTCCTGTACCAATCATCCTTGGAAAATTCAGTCCGGTTATTGGGCATCTCATTGACCAACCTCAACACGGAAAAGAAAAAAAAGAGCGAGGAAAAAGAGTCTGTGCTCGTTCAACTCAAATTTGATTTTTAAAAAAGAGACTGTCTGAAAAGTTTTTTGGGTCAACCTAAAACAAGTTGGGAATGACTGGTAACTTAAAAGCTTTTCGGACAGTCCCCTATATTTAATTTTTGATGTCGGTTTCAACAGGTTCTACGACTGGTTTTTTGGGATTCCCATCTGCATCGATCTCTATGATATTATCAAAACCAAGTTCATCCAGTTTTGTGATGATTTTTGCTCTATCACCGACCATAAACCAGTTTACCTTTTCTGGTTGAACCACTTGATTACTTACTTTTCGAATGTCATCCACAGAAAGATTCCGGACGTTTTCATCATATTTTTGATAATAATCATCCGGCAAATCATATCTGATCAAATTCCTGACCGAACTATTCACCGAGCTGTTGGTTTCCCACTGTCCGGGAAGTTTCAGTACTTGGTTGGTTTTTACTTTTTCCAGCTCCTCTTTGGTTGCAGGACGTGTTGATGTGAATTCTGATATTTCTTTTCTGATTTCTGTAATGGACTCGGCTGTTTTATCTGTTTGTACCGGAGCATAAACGATAAACGGACGTTCTTCTTTGGAACCGATTACAAATCCTCCCGCTCCATAAGACCAATGTTTGTCCTCTCTCAAATTCATGTTGATTCTCGATGTGAAATCTCCGCCAAGAATATTTACCATCTGCTCCAAGGCAATCTCGAAAACATCTCCATACTTTGCTGTCAAGTGTCCGGCAAGGATAACAGATTGCTGGGATTCCGGTCTGTTCATCAAATACAATGTGTTTTTGGTGTTTGTTTTTGGTTCATTGAATACAATGTTAGGTACGTCGCCCTTTTTCCATTTACCAAGCGTTTTTTCCAGTTTGGATTTTAATTCGTCCATCTCCACATCCCCGGTAACGATCAATGTAGCATTGTTTGGCTTGAACCAGGTATTATAGAAATCAACAACATCTTCCCTGGTCAACTTTGAAACCGTGTCCTCATACCCTGTCCCGGTATAAGGGGTACTGTAGGGATGGTCTTCCCCGTACAGATATTTGTTCATCACTCTCAGGGCCATGGAGATAGGTTGTGATTTTTCCCGTTTAATATCGTTGATTTGCTCCTTTTGTAGACGTTCAAATTCCTTTTCGGGAAATACTGGATTGAGCACTACATCCAAAAACAGGTCTAGACTGGCATCAAAACTCGGTTTTAAGGTGCTCATGTACACATTGGATTCGTCTTGACTGGAAAAAGTACTTAATGAAGCCCCCAACAATTGCAGTTGTTCATTGATCTCCAAAGCGTTCTTGTCCTTGGTCCCCTCATCCATTAAGTTCATGGCCAATTTGGCCGTTCCGGGGCTCGACAAATAATCTGTTTTGTAACCTGCATCCACAACCAAGTTGATGACGATCGTAGGCACTCCTTTCCGCTGGGCCAAAACAACATTTAGGCCATTGGATAGTTGTGTTCGTTGCAATTCTGGAAATTTTGAACTTTTTTGTTCCCCTAGCTCCGGCAATTTGCTTCTATCCACAGAAGATTCAACAATATCGTATTCAGGGAATGGTTTACATATCAAAACATGTTTCCCTTTGGTAAGCCATTTGGAGGCTGTATTCCTTAAATCTTCGATGGTCGCCTCTTCAACAAATTTTAATTTTGTTTTGTAATAGGATGCATCACCGTGGTACGTTTCATTGGAAGCCAAAATATCCGAAACGCCACCGAAGCCACCGATTCGCTCCAATCCTTTGATGAAATCGGCAAAGTAGTTGGCCTTTACCCTTTTTAGTTCTTCCTCGGTAGGACCTTCTTTTATCAACCTATCAATTTCTTCCCAAAGTTCTTTTTCCAATTTTTCCGCATCCTCTCCAGGTTTTACATTTATCCAAGTGATAAACTGGCTTGCAATTTCACTGGATGCCTGAAATGAAACAACAGAACTGGCCGATTGGTCCTGGTAAATGAACTTTTGATATAATCTTGAGTTTTTACCACTGGTCAGGATAGCGGAAATCAGGTCAAAGTGAAGATCTTCCTTAGACCCAAACGGTGGTGTGTTCCATGCAAAAAGCACCCTGGTTTCCGGAACACGGTCCTCATATACCTGACGGGAATCGTACACTTTGTTGGGGATGTTCACCTCCTGGCGCTCCACTGTGGGACCTGCGGGTATGTCTCCAAAATATTTGATTACTTTTTGATGCACTTCTTCGGCATCAACATCCCCTGCGATGGCAATCACGGCATTGGCGGCGCCATAATAGGATTTGAACCATTCCTGAACATCTTCCAAAGATGCGGCGTTCAAATCTTCCATTTCACCGATCACAGTCCACGAATAAGGGTGGCCCTTCGGGTACATGGCCTTGGTCAAATAATCCCACTGCATTCCATAGGGCTGGTTTTCCCCTTGCCTTTTCTCGTTTTGGACCACTCCACGTTGCTCATCCAATTTTTCTTGGTCAATGGCACCAAGCAAATGTCCCATGCGGTCAGATTCCAAAAACAGTACTTGGTCCAATGCGGAAACGGGCACATTTTGAAAGTAGTTGGTCCGATCTGAATTTGTCGTTCCATTAAGATCCGTCCCCCCAATACTTTCCAGCGCTTGGAAATAATCGGTATTGTAATTCTCACTTCCATTGAACATTAAATGCTCAAACAAGTGGGCAAAACCACTTTTTCCGGGCTTCTCGTTTTTGGAACCCACGTGATACCATACATTAACTGCTGCTATGGGTGCTTTATGATCTTCATAAACCAAAAGGGTAAGCCCATTTTTAAGAACATACTTTTTGTATTCGATATTTATATCGTCAGCTTTAAACTGAAACTCCTGTCCATAGCTCAAGGGAGCGTACAGTAGGCCTATCATAAAGGCAAGTAATAATTTTTTCATGGTGTTTTATTTTTGATTGATAAATTAGATGTAACAAGATAGTAAATAGTTTGCAATGAACACTATTCTAATTAGTTAGCGTTTACTTTATCAATTAACAATGTGCTTTGAAGGCTTGCTTTCAGATTTCAAACAGGAATAATGGTTAGCTGAGGTTCGCGGTTTAATTGCCCGACCCATAATTTCTTTATTAATTTGCAGTAGTGTTCCCTGTTAATTTTATTCTTATCTATTTCTTTTTATGCAACGAAACGATCTGCACGAACACATCATAACTTCTGCGGGGAATCTATTTTATTCCCAAGGATATAATTCTACGGGCATCAATGAGATCATATCAAAATGTGATATTGCAAAGGCCACGTTGTACAGCCATTTCAAGTCCAAAGAAGATATCTGTATTGCCTATCTCAACCAACGGCATAAGATTTTTATGGACAATCTTAAATCTTATGTAGAGGAAAGAAAAGAAAGTAGGGCCAGATTGTTGGCCATTTTTGACCTGCTTCGCGATATGTACCTTGAAGAGAATTTCCAAGGATGTTGGAGCATCAAAACACTTGGGGAGCTTTCTCCCCATCAAACCAATATTCTGGGGGTGATCCAAAAGCATAAAAAGGAATTATTACTTTTTCTTGGAGAGGTTGTCGGGAACAACATATCAAATCTATCCAAAGCAGAAACGGAAAAAATATCAAGCGGGCTTTATCTTTTATATGAAAGCGCTGTTACAGAAAGTCATCTGTTCAAAAATGACTGGCCCATTTTTATGGCCAAAAGTATAGCTCCTTCCCTTTTTATGGATGTTGAGCTGTTATAAAAAAAGCCCCTCCAAAATTGAAAGGGCTCGTAAACTTATGGTTTTACCTGGTCTAGGCTTCCACAGCTTGCAGAGGCTGTGCGATTGGAAAATCTACCGGAACCTGGGTGGTACTGTGGATATAATTTGAAATTGTCTTCTCCCCGGCCAAAACTATGGTGTCGATCAAATTTTCCTTGGTCCATCCAGCTGCAAAGAAATTATCCAATACCTCCGTGTCCGTTGCTCCCCTGTTTTCCGTCATATTTTTTGCCAAGCGGGCCAAAGCGTCCAGTTTTTGGTCAAAAGAGGCTTTCCCTGCCCTCAATTCAAGGATTTGCTCATCGGTGAAACCGTTCATCTTCCCAATGGCGGTGTGTGCGGACAAACAATAAATACAGTTGTTCACCTCGCTCACAGCCAAATTAACAACCTCTTTTTCCTTAGCTTTCAAGGAGGTGCTGGCGTTGGCAAAGTTTAAATAGTTGCCCAAAGCATTTTCGGAATGGGCATAGGTTGCATAAAGGTTTGGGACAAAGCCCACTGCCTTTTCCAAATTGTCAAAAATAGCCTGATTGGCTGAACTTACTTCTTCTCTTTTGGGTACATTGATTGTGCTCATGATTGTAAATTTTAATCGGGATTAATAATTCTGTACGAAGGGTTTCTCCACATTACAATAGAAATCGTGATGGTATTTTTGCTCACAGTGCTCAGAAACCTTTACGGTTTGTGTATTGGTTTTCTGTGATGTTCTAAAAATCTCGATGAGATTGAAAATGGATTTTTCCGTGGTTTTCATCTTTTAGCTGTTTTTTAATTACAGGGCAAAGATGCTTCGCAAAAGAGGGCGGGTGTTAGGAAGGGTTTCCCGATGGCTTGACCAATTTTCCCTTAAGCTGTTAAACGAAGGGTTTCGCGATATTCGGATGGGGTCATCTGGGTCATTTTTTTAAAAAATCGACTAAAATGGGCAGGGTCATTGAATCCCAGTTCAAACGCGATTTCCTGATTTTGCTTGTCAGTGTAATGAATGAGCCGCTTTGCCTCCAAAGCGATTCGTTCCAGAATGATCTGCTGTGGGGATTTTTGGTTATAGATGGAAAAAAGATTGGAGAGGGTTTTGGGTGATTTGTACAACATTTCGGCATAATCACTCACCTTCCTTTTTGTCTTGTAATGCATGTCCACCAAAAAATTGAATCTTCGAATGGTGTCTATTTGGTCGTTCCCGAGTGTTTTAACGATGAGTTGTTCTTTTGCCAAGCGTGTGCTCATAATGATCAATCGTTTTAGGAGCATTTGTAACATGTCGCCCTGTATGTTGTCCGGTGTGGAAAACTCCTCAATGAACATATCGTACAACAGGTTGAACTTGTTCAACTGATCTTTGGGAATTGTAATAATGGGAATGTCCTGGGTCCCAAAAAACAAAATGCCGTTGCAGGAAACCTCGCTATCGTGATCGGAAATACAATAAAATTCCCTATTGAAAAGAATGGCCGAAAGGGGCAAGTGTGTTGCGGAATAGGAAACGTATTGCAGGTAGGTAACCGTAATGATCTGATTGGGCAGTAATTCCAAGTCCATTCCATCTATCTGAACCGTTAGTGGGCAATCATTTCTGTTCCATAAAAACTTAATCGTCTTTGATGTAATGGAAAATTGCTGCTCATCTCTTTTGATGTCGTCAGTAAATCCTAAAATAGCTCCTAATCTGGAATCCTTGTATTCGTATTTCATGGGCTGATTGTTCCTCCGTTTTGGAGTAATTAGTCCCTCTTATTCGTTCATTCTTACAATGGATGTCTTTTCCACACCGAATAAGATCATGGACAGAAAATACCGGTCAAACAAAAAAGGTGTGCATTTTTCAATGCACACCTTTTAAAATTATAGATCCAAAACTTTTAGAAGTTACAGTTCTGAATTTCGGTGACCCTTAGGGTGTTCACCATTCCTTTTTCTTTTATGGGCATGGCGGCCAAGCTAACAAGCATGTCGCCGACATCCAAAAATCCTTTTTTACAGGCCATTTGGTTTACATCTTCAATGGTTTGGTCAGTGGACACAAACTTATCGTAGTAAAACGCTTTTACTCCCCATAACAGATTGAGCTGGGTCAATATCCTTTTATTGGATGTAAATACCAAAATGTGGGCTGCAGGTCTCCATGCCGAAATCTGAAATGCGGTATAGCCACTGTTCGTCAAAGTGGAAATGGCCCTTGCTTTAATTTCGTTGGCCATTAGTGCCGCATGGTAACATACCGATTTGGTAATATATCTTTTTGTCCTGATATGTGGAGGTGTCTGTGGCACTTGAATCAAACTGGACCCTTCTACACTTGTGACAATACTGGACATTTTTTCAATAACCTGCACAGGATAATTCCCTACAGACGTTTCCCCCGAAAGCATTACCGCATCCGCACCATCCATAACAGAGTTGGCCACATCGTTTACCTCGGCACGTGTAGGGGTCAGGCTGGTAATCATGGTTTCCATCATCTGGGTGGCAATAATCACCGGTATTCTTCCTTTTTTGGCACTGAGCACCAATTTCTTCTGAATCAATGGAACCTCTTGCGCTGGAACTTCGACACCCAAATCTCCACGCGCCACCATAAGTCCATCACATTGGGTTACAATCTTGTCAATATTTTCAACTGCTTCCGGTTTTTCAATTTTGGCAATAATCGGAATTTTATGCTCGGAATGCTTTTTGATCAACTCTTGAAGATCCACAATGTCCTGGCTATGGCGAACAAAAGAGAGAGCCATCCAATCCACTTCTTGTCCAATGGCAAAAATGGCATCCTCGATATCCTTTTTTGTTAGTGCCGGCAATGAAATATTTGTGTTGGGCAGGTTTACTCCTTTTTTGGATTTTAAAGGCCCTCCTTGTATTACCGTTGCAACCACCTCATCTTTACCATTGGTGGATTTTACTTCAAAAATCAATTTGCCGTCATCCAAAAGAATCCTCTCCCCGGGCTTTACGTCCTTGGGAAAGTTTTTATAGTTCATATAAACTCTTTCCGCGGTTCCCTCAAAAGGCTCCCCTGTAACAAAGGTAACTTCGTCACCGGGAGAAACTATGGCTTCTCCTCCCATTACCCCAACCCTCAATTTGGGTCCTTGCAAATCGGCAAGTATGGCCGTGTTGACTTCCAGTTCCTCATTAAGTTCCCTTATCATCTTAATGCGCTCTGCAACATCTTCATATGCGGCGTGGGAAAAGTTTATTCTAAAAACGTCCACTCCAGCCAATATCATTTCCCTGAGCGTTTCCTTTTTACTGGTAGCCGGCCCTAGGGTTGCTACAATTTTAGTCTTCTTTCTAGTTGGCATTGTTAAAAGATTAAATTTCTTTTTGATTTTAAATTCTGTGTTTCCAATGGATAGGCAGTTATCACCTTGGCTATCTGATTAATGGATTTGATTTTTTGGGCAAACAAGGTTTCGTCCGCTGTGTCAACTTTCAAAAAATAATCCACCTCTTTCCGTTCTTTCACCAAATAATCAGTCCTTTTGGAAACATTGTTTCCAAACAACCCTTCAGAGGGCAATACTTCCTCAACTTCGCACTTGTTAGAAATGAGCGTCCAATACACATCGTTCATCTCATCATCCCAATCAAAAACAGAAAAAAACAAATTTCCTTCAAGATGAAGATCTTTTTTCATCCGTTTTAAATAGAGCCCACAGTTGGAGTTTATGGCATAAGTGATGGCATAATCTTCCAAATCACTCCGTATAGCGATGAGATAAAAACTATCATCAAATAGGTCCGCCGATATCTTGTGCGTAGTTAACATGCCCATAAAACGAACTGTAAATATAAGGCTTAATCCTTATGATTGCCTAGTTAATACAAAACAATACACCTATAAATGAAACGAAAACGTTTGAGTTTACGATTATTTAAAATTACCGGTTTTCTATTTTGCTCTGCAATGCAAAATAGGCTCGTTTGGATGCCTTTTCCTCGGCTTTTTTCTTGGATGTGGCCCTTGCTTTTGCCAACATTCTGTCCCCAATGGTAAGTTTTACGGCAAAGTGTTTGAGCTCATCGTTTCCCGTGTCTTCGTACACATGATAATTAAAGGGTTTCTTTTCCTTTTGGCACCATTCTATCACCAAGCTCTTATAGCTGATCACTTTGCCTTCCAGCTGTTCAATGTCCACATAGGGGTCTATGACCCTCTCGTCAATAAATTTTTCGCAGTAGTTATATCCTCTATCCAAATAAATGGCCCCGACAAGCGCTTCAAAAACATTTCCATGAATGTTTTCGCCAAAATGAGATTTGGGAATCCTGCTTTCCACATACTTCAACAAACCCAGGTCCTTTCCCAGTTCGTTAAGGTGTTTTCGGCTCACCACTTTGGAGCGCATCTTGGTCAAATAGCCCTCGTCTCCCTCCGGGACTTCGTTGTATAGATATTTTGAAATGATGGTTCCGAGCATAGAGTCTCCAAGAAATTCCAATCGTTCATAATTGATCGGGTTCCCTTTTTCATCCTTTTTGTTCATGGAACGGTGAAGGAACGCCGTCTTGTATATCTCTATGTTTTTGGGCTTAAAACCAAGTATTCTTTTGATTCCCAAAAAAAAATCCCCATCCGTGCTTGGATGGGAATTGAATATTTTTGAGGTGAATTTCATGTTACAAAACTACCCTATTTTTTTGAATAGTACACAAGCATTGTGTCCTCCAAATCCAAATGTATTGCTCATGGCAACCTTTACCTCTCGCTCTTGTGCCTTGTTCAAGGTCAAGTTAAGTGATGGGTCTATTTGTTCGTCCACCACACTATGGTTAATGGTAGGGGGCACCAAATTGTGTTCCATCGCCAAAATGGATGCAATGGCTTCGATAGCTCCTGCTGCACCCAACAAGTGGCCCGTCATGGACTTGGTGGAGTTGATGTTAATGTTTTTGGCATGATCGCCGAAAACTTTGGAAATGGCCTTTAACTCAGCAACATCCCCAAGAGGCGTAGAAGTTCCGTGAGTATTAATGGCATCCACGTCTTCTGGTTTTAGTCCTGCGTTCTCCAAACAGTTTTCCATAACCTTTACCACCCCAATACCTTCAGGGTGCGGTGCGGTCATGTGGTGGGCATCACTGGACAGACCTCCGCCCAAAACCTCAGCGTAAATCTTGGCTCCCCTGGCTTTGGCATGCTCATATTCCTCTAAAATAAGTGCGCCTCCGCCCTCACCCAGCACAAAACCATCCCGCGTAGCGTCGAATGGCCTGGAAGCAGTTTCCGGGCTTTCGTTTCTGGTGGAAAGTGCGTGCATGGCGTTAAATCCGCCCATACCTGCAATGGTTACGGCTGCTTCACTACCGCCCGTTACGATAACATCACAATGTCCCAACCTAATGTAGTTAAGCGCGTCGATCATGGCATTGGCCGAGGAAGCGCATGCAGATACCGTGGTATAGTTGGGACCCATAAACCCATGTTTAATGGAAATATTGCCCGGTGCTATATCTGCTATCATTTTGGGAATAAAGAAAGGATTGAAACGTGGTGTACCATCGCCGTGGGCATAATTGATCACCTCGTTTTGAAAAGTTTCCAATCCACCTATTCCTGCTCCCCATATAACGCCTACCCTAAACTTGTCCACTACGTTCAAGTCAATTCCAGAGTCCGCTATGGCCTCGTCTGAAGACACTAGAGCATATTGGGCAAACTTGTCCAGTTTTCTGGCTTCCTTCCTATCAAAATAGTCTGAAGGATCGTACCCTTTAAGCTCGCAAGCAAACTTTGTTTTAAATTTTTCGGTATCGAAATATGTAATGGGGGCAGAACCGCTCTTACCGGTTCGTAGTCCTTCCCAATAAGCTTCCAAATTATTACCTATGGGGGTCAACGCTCCCATTCCGGTAACCACAACTCGCTTTAACTGCATTGAACTATTTTTTTACCCTTTAGACCTAAATTATAAAAAAAATTATCCATGTGATAACCACCACATGGATAATTTATAATCTTTAGCGATATATCATTGAATTACTTAGCTTCTTCGATGTAGCTAATTGCTTGACCCACAGTGGCAATGTTTTCTGCTTGGTCATCTGGTATCTGGATGTCAAATTCTTTCTCAAACTCCATGATAAGTTCAACAGTGTCCAAGGAATCCGCTCCTAAGTCGTTGGTAAAGCTAGCTTCTGCAACTACTTCATTTTCATCTACACCTAGTTTATCAACGATGATAGCCTTTACTCTTGATGCAATGTCTGACATAATTATTGTGGTTTTAAAAATTTAAATCGTTGGCAAAAATATAAAACTTTGGATTAAATACACTATTTGACGATAAAATGTGATTTAAATTAAAGATCTTAAAGTGATGTACATTACTTTAGCCGACGTAATTTAGTCCAAAATCACATGAATTCCTAACGAATGAAACGAATTGTAATATTCGCATCGGGCAGTGGGTCAAATGCCGAAAACATTATTTCCTTTTTTCGTGATAAACCAAAGGTGACGGTGGCTGCGGTGCTCACCAACAAGAAATCGGCAAAAGTCTTGGAGCGTTGTGACCGTCTTGGAGTGCCCGCTTTTTACTTCAATAAATCTGCTTTTAAGGATTCGGATGCGGTCCTCCACTTTTTACATGGACTTAACACGGATTTAATTGTGCTTGCAGGTTTTCTTTGGAAGATACCATCCAACCTTATCGATGCTTTTCCCAATAAAATCATCAACATCCACCCGGCTCTATTGCCCAAATATGGTGGAAAGGGAATGTATGGAGATAGGGTCCATCAAGCTATAAAGGAAAACAAAGAGGTCGAAACGGGTATTACCATACATTATGTAAACGAAAATTACGACGAGGGCGCGATCATCTTTCAAGCCAAAACTGCTGTGGAAACTTCGGACGATGTCGATACCATAGCCCAAAAGGTACACCAATTGGAATATGAGCATTTTCCAAAAGTGATAGAAAAACTGTTATCCTAAAATGGCCAAGAAAAAGAAATTTTATGTGGTTTGGAAAGGCAAGCACCCCGGTATCTTTGAATCATGGGCCGATTGCAAAGCCCAAATCGAAGGGGTAAAAGGGGCACAGTATAAATCGTTCGCTACGTTCGAAGAGGCCAAAAAGGCTTTCAACGGCAACTATTTGGAATACAAAGGGAAATCGAAGGACAAAAAAGAGCTTACTCCAGAGGAACTGCTGAAAATTGGCGAACCCAACTATAATTCCATAGCTGTTGATGCAGCCTCCAGCGGGAACCCTGGAAAAATGGAATACCGTGGGGTGGATACCAAAACCAAGCGGGTTCTTTTCCACCAAGGCCCATTTGAACAGGGAACCAGTAACGTAGGTGAGTTTTTGGCCCTTGTGCACGGCCTTGCTTTTTTAAAACAACAAAAAAGTGAACGTATCCTCTATTCCGATTCCAGAATTGCCATTGGCTGGGTACGCAAAAAAAAGTGTGGCACCAAACTAAAAAAAACGGCTAAGAATGCCCAGCTTTTTGAACTGATCGAAAGAGCGGAGGAATGGCTCAAAAAAAATCGGTTCAACACTCCTATAGTAAAATGGGAGACCAAGGCATGGGGTGAAATTCCTGCGGATTTCGGAAGGAAATAGTTGATTTCAACCCCAATCCGTCCATTTTTCGACAATTGAAACACCTAGAGTACCATTTGGAACTCCTAAAGCGTATATTTGCAGCAAAATTTTAGGAATGGGCAAATTACTGATCGTGGGGACCATGGCCTTTGATGCCATCGAAACACCGTTCGGGAAAACAGGAAAAATTTTGGGAGGTGCCGGCACTTTTATTGGTTTGGCGGCCTCACAATTTAAAATAGACTCTGCGATCGTATCCGTGGTGGGCGATGATTTTCCACAATCCTACATGGACATTTTGGAAAACAAGGATATCGACTTATCCGGTGTTGAGGTCGTCAAAGGGGGCAAAACCTTTTTTTGGGAAGGCAAATACCACAACGACCTCAATTCAAGGGACACCTTGGTAACCGAATTAAATACACTGGCCGATTTTAATCCAGTGGTCCCAAGCAACTTTACCGACGCTGACATAGTAATGCTTGGCAATCTTCACCCAAACATCCAGTTGAGTGTAATCAATCAGATGGAAAAGCGACCAAAGCTTATAGTTTTGGATACCATGAATTTTTGGATGGACAATACTTGGGACGAGTTGATGACGGTAATTTCAAAAATTGATGTTATCACCATCAATGATGAAGAGGCCAGACAGATGACAGATGAATATTCCCTAGTAAAGGCTGCTGCCAAAATACAGGAAATGGGGCCAAAATATGTGGTTATTAAAAAAGGGGAGCACGGAGCCCTTTTGTTTCACAAGGACAATATTTTCTTTGCCCCTGCGCTTCCTTTGGAGGAAGTTTTTGACCCCACCGGTGCGGGGGACACTTTTGCAGGTGGTTTTGCCGGATATTTGACCGAGGCAGGAAACATATCTTTTGAAAGTATGAAGAATGCCATAATCCATGGATCCAATTTAGCCTCCTTTTGTGTAGAAAAATTTGGAACTGAGCGGATGGTGAACCTAAAGAAGAGCGAGGTGGATGCCCGCCTGACACAGTTTAAAGAATTGACGCAGTTCAATATTGAATTAACATAAATGCTTGCCCTGGAAATTTCAGGGCTTTTTTTATTTGATTTGTTATGAGTGATCCCATTAAGCACGAGTGCGGAATATCATTGATCCGTTTGCTTAAACCCCTGGAGTACTATAAGGAAAAGTACGGTACAGCTTTTTACGGTGTGAATAAAATGTACCTGATGATGGAAAAACAGCACAATCGTGGGCAGGATGGTGCTGGTTTTGCAAGCATTAAAATGGATATGGAACCCGGTGAGCGTTACATGAGCCGGGTGCGGTCGGCCCAACAACAGCCCATACAAGATATTTTTGCCCAGATCAATAACCGGATCAACACAGCCCTGACCGAACATCCAGAGCACGAAAACGATGTGGCCTGGCAAAAAAAGAACATTCCTTACATAGGGGAACTTTTAATGGGGCACGTACGCTACGGTACTTTTGGAAAAAATAGCATTGAGAGCGTTCATCCTTTCCTTAGACAGAACAACTGGATGCACCGTAACCTTATTGTTGCAGGCAACTTTAATATGACCAATGTTGACGAGCTTTTTGGCAACTTGGTAGAACTGGGACAGCACCCCAAGGAAAAAGCCGATACGGTTACCGTAATGGAAAAAATCGGGCATTTTTTGGATGATGCCGTGGCAAAGCTCTACAAACAGATCAAAAAAGAAGGGTACACCAAAAGAGAGGCCTCTCCTTTAATTGCAGAACGATTGAACGTGGCCAAAATCTTGAGGAAAGCCTCAAAAAACTGGGATGGCGGATATGCCATGAGCGGGCTTTTGGGACATGGAGATGCCTTTGTAATGAGAGACCCTGCCGGAATCCGGCCAGCATACTATTATAAAGATGATGAGGTGGTAGTGGTTGCTTCGGAACGCCCGGTTATTCAAACGGTTTTCAACGTCGATTTTGACGATGTAAAGGAACTAGATCCCGGACATGCCGTAATCATAAAGAAAAATGGTTCCATGTCGATCAAAGAAATTCTTGAGCCCACCGAACGTAAAGCATGTTCTTTTGAACGTATCTATTTCTCACGGGGCAGTGATAAAGAAATCTATCAAGAAAGAAAAGAATTGGGGAAACTCGTGTTCCCGGAAATACTGAAATCCATAGACAATGATTTGGAGAACACCGTTTTCTCCTATATCCCCAACACAGCGGAAACATCATTCTTTGGAATGGTAAAAGAGGCCCAAAATTACCTCAACAAGAAAAAGGAGGAGCAAATTTTAGCTTTAGGTCCCAATATAACAAGGGAAAATCTCCATAAAATATTGAACATTCGACCACGGATTGAAAAGGTGGCCATCAAAGATGCCAAGCTCAGGACCTTTATCACCCAAGATAGTAGCCGGGACGATCTGGTGACCCACGTTTATGATATTTCCTATGGTTCCGTAAAAAGCACCGATAACTTGGTCATCATTGATGATAGTATTGTTCGCGGTACGACCTTAAAACGAAGTATCCTCAAGATATTGGACAGATTGTCCCCAAAGAAAATAATAGTGGTATCCTCTGCCCCACAAATACGATACCCGGATTGCTACGGTATCGATATGGCAAAGTTGGAGGATTTTGTTGCCTTCAAGGCTGCACAAGCCTTGCATGAGGATCACGGCACCACCCATTTGATAAAGGAGATTTATGAAAAATGTCTTACACAAACGGATCCCTCCAATAAAGATGCGATAAATTACGTCAAAGAATTTTACGCGCCTTTCTCGGCCAAACAGATTTCAAAGAAAATAGGTGAAATATTGAGCCCTGAGGGCATCAATGCCGAAGTTGAAATCATTTACCAGACCATTGAGGGACTTCATAACGCCTGTCCAAAAAATCTTGGTGATTGGTATTTTACCGGAAATTACCCTACACCTGGCGGAAACAGGGTGGTCAACAAGGCTTTTGTAAACTTTTATGAAGGTAAAAACGAAAGAGCTTATTAACGGTAAACACAAAAAGCAGCACAAAGTGTGCATTTTATCGATGAAACTAGCAGAACAGCGGGTTTTTGTGCATTCAGCAACCCGCGAACCTACTTTAGTATTTGCCATAGCATAAGTAGGTTAAGTTCATGGTAAGATTTGGGGCAAAAAAGGTGGAAGCTATTCCACCTTTTTTATTTTCCGTACTTCTCCAATCAGAAAAAACTCACTCTGGTTTCTTGACATTTATCAATACAATGGCCATGTTGTACACTTTAACCAATTAAAGGGGGTTTCGTCTAAAAGCTTGGGAACAAAAACATCGCTTGGCTTACATTTGGAGGACCATAGCATAAGTAGGTTAAGTTCATGGTAAGATTTGGGGAAAGAAGCCGGAGCATGCTCCGGCTTCTTTATGTTTGACAACCAAGGTTTTAACAATTTTATCGATGAACTGCACGTTTTATTTTTCTCCTTAAAACCAAAATATTTTTTAAAACCCTTTGTTATTTCTCACAATACCAGTATTTTAGTCTCGCCATAGCATAAGTAGGTTAAGTTTATGGTAAGATTTGGGACGAAAAGGGTGAGGACTTCCTCGCCCTTTTCTATTTTAAAAAAGCAGAAATAAAAAAAGCCGTGCACTTTGTGCACGGCTTTTTATTGTCTTGAACCAGTTCTTATTTACGCGCTGCGTAATCCTCAGAAACCTTATCCCAGTTGATCACATTAAAAAATGCCGATATATAATCTGGTCGTTTGTTTTGGTAGTGCAAATAATACGCATGCTCCCAAACATCCAGCCCTAAAATTGGGTAGCCATCACATCCTACACCGGGCATAATGGGATTATCTTGGTTGGGAGTGGAGCAAATCTCAAGTTTTCCTCCTTTGTGTACGCACAACCAAGCCCAACCTGAACCAAAACGTGTGGCCGCGGCCGTGGAGAACTTTTCCTTGAAGCCTTCAAAAGAACCAAAGGCATCATCAATGGCCGAAGCCAATTCCCCGGATGGAGCTCCTCCTCCGTTTGGGGACATTACTTCCCAAAAAAGATTGTGGTTAAAAAATCCGCCTCCATTGTTTCTTACGGCAGCGTTGGACATATCCAAATTGGATAGAATATCCTCGATTCCTTTTCCATCCAAATCCGTTCCTTCGATGGCCGCATTCAATTTGGTAGTGTATCCATTATGATGCTTGGTATGGTGAATTTCCATGGTCCTAGCATCTATATGAGGTTCCAATGCATCGTATGCATACGGTAATTTAGGTAATTCAAAAGCCATAATATTTTATTTTTTTAGGTTATTACTTTATTTACGTAAAAATACAAGTTTTAACATTTATATTCCGCTAAAACCATGTTAACATCAATGGAGGATTCCTTATTTTGCAGGAAAAACATCCTTGGAAGGGTCCAACTTTAAAATATATAGCGCATCTGCGGGTTCTGGCAAAACGTATGCTCTTGCCAAGGCATACCTTAAATTATTACTTGCCAACGATTCCGCTGTAAAATTCCGTCAGATCTTGGCCATCACCTTTACCAACAAGGCGGTGGACGAAATGAAAACCAGAATCTTGGACAACCTATACGCTTTTGGACAAAATCCGGTGCCAAAAAAACAAGAAAGTCTGTTCCTGTCTCTTTGTGACGAACTTTCATTGACCGAGGAACAATTGCGAAAAAAGTCAAGGCTCATCCTAAAGCGAATTCTCCATAATTACTCCTTTTTTGAGATTTCCACGATAGATAAGTTCAACCATAAAATCATAAAAACATTTGCCCGTGATCTCCACCTTTCCCAAAATTTTGAGGTAGAGCTCAATCTTGACCTTCTTTTGGAAGAAGCAGTGGGAAGATTGTTGGAACGAGCCGGTAATGACGAAAAGCTCACCGAGGTCCTGATTGCCTTTTCACTCGAAAAAATAGATGATGACAAAAGTTGGGACATCGCTTATGACCTAAAACAAATTGGAGAACTACTTTTTCAAGAAAACCATACGGAGCATGTGGAACCCCTTCGTGAAAAGGCAATCGAAGATTTTCAAGACATTCAAAAACGTATTGCATCAGAAAGCAAGGCCATTGAGCAAAAGGCAAGGCAATTGGCTCAAAATGTACTTGATGAAATACAGCGTCAGGGATTTGATTTTGTCGATTTTCCCAGACAAACACTGCCCAATCATTTTAAAAAAATGGTCGATGGGGAATTCAGTCCCAACAAAATCTACACCAGTAAAACCTTGGAGCCAAATCTAATTGAAGGCAAATTACTCAAGGCCAACGACAAGAGGGATGTCACCAGTTTGGCCATTACCATTCTGGAACAGTACCTAGAGCTAAAACGATTGGTTTATCGCCGTAGTTATCTACAAAACATCTATGGCAACATAGTGCCGATGACGGTCCTGAACGAAATCGCCAAGGAAATCAAAAATATTGAGCTAGATAGGGACATAATCCCTATTTCTTCACTGAATGCGATCCTATCCAAAGAAATCAAAAATCAACCTGTACCCTTCATTTATGAACGGATGGGCGAAAAATACCGTCACTACTTTATAGATGAGTTTCAGGACACCTCAAAGATGCAATGGGAAAATTTGGTGCCGTTAATTGGAAATGCCTTGGAGAGTGAAGACGAAAAACAGGAGCGTGGATCCCTTTTTTTGGTGGGCGATGTAAAACAGGCCATTTATCGTTGGCGAGGTGGAAGGGCTGAACAGTTTCTGAATTTATTAAACGGTAAATCGCACCCTTTTGTAGTGGACCCCAGCATTCATTCGCTGGACACCAATTGGAGGAGTTATGATGAAATTGTGAACTTCAACAACAGCTTTTTTACCACAGTGGCGCCTGTACTCGGAAATGAAGATTACCAAAACCTGTTTTTGAACGATTCCCATCAAAAGACCAATAACAACCCGGGGGGATACATCCATCTGTCTTTTTTGGATAAGGATGTGGAGGACAAAGATGAAGTCTATTGTAATAAAACCTTAAAATCCATTCAACACATCATTTCGGAAAATCATTCCTATTCGGATATCTGCGTGTTGGTCCGGGACAATAAAAAAGGTATGCTCCTGGCAGATTTTTTGGCACAGCAGAACATTCCCATTATTTCTTCGGATGCCTTGCTGTTGAGCAAAAATGAAAAAGTCATCTTTTTAATTTCCATCCTCCGCATTTTTGAAAATCCAAAAGATCGGGAAGCGGCATACCATATATTAATGTATCTGTCGCCGGATAAAAATGGCAAACACGACTTCATCTCCAAAAACCTGGAAAACATTGAATCCTTTTTAGCTTCGGCATACAATTATCATATAGATGAGCTAAAGGGAGAACCTGTGCTCAGTATTTTGGAAACTGCCATTGTACAATTCAAACTTTATCAAGGTTCCGTTGCCCATATTTCATTTTTGATGGACGAAGTGCTCGATTTGGAAAAAAGGGAAGGACCCAGCGTATATGCCTTCCTTAATTATTGGGAGGTTAAAAAGGATTCGCTCTCCATTGCCGCACCCGATGGTGTGGACGCCGTAAAAATCATGACCATTCACAAGGCCAAAGGTCTTGAGTTCCCATTTGTGATCTTTCCATTTGCCAATGCGGTTCTGGATGATAAACGGAAGAAAAAGAAATCTTGGGTTACTTCTTCCAAAAATGAAGAAGCTCTTGGTTTGGACGAGTTTCTGATCAATACAAAAAGTGAGATGATGGAGTACAATGAGATAGCTCACCAAAAGTATGTAGAGGAGGAGCAAAAAACCTTGTTGGATTCCATGAACGTGCTATACGTAGCACTTACCCGTCCCGTAAAAGGACTGTATATCATCTCGGAAAAGGGCAAAAAGGAAATTGCTTCAATTGAGGGTGCTTCATCTTACTCGGAGCTTTTTCAACTGTATGTGCAACAAAAGAACATTCCTGAAATCGAAAGCGGGGTACATATTATTGGAGCATTCCCTTCAAAAGAAAAGTCTGATACTCCATCCGAGCCCAATGAAAACCACATTACCTATGTCACCCGTCCAACAGAAGATTCAGGGTTTACCATTTCCACAAAATCAGGTCGTTTATGGGACGACGAACGTATGGAGGCCATAGAAATGGGGAATTTGATTCATTTTGCGCTGAGCCAAATCAAGACCGCTGGTGATGTTGATGCTGTTTTGGAGCGTTTGGAAATTGAAGGGCATTTTCCCAAAGAAGCCGCAAGTGACATCAAATCAAAAATCATGGCCGTGGTGAACCATCCAAAATTGAAAGATCTGTTCGTGGACAGCCTCCTAATACTGAACGAGCAGGAAATCCTGACCACCGAGGGACATTCCCTTCGCCCAGATAGAATTGTAATATCTGGAAACGAAGCTACCATTATAGATTACAAAACGGGCAAACCATCACCAAAGCACAAGGAACAAATAGCAGATTACGCCGATATTTTAAAAGCAATGGATTATACGATCAAACAATCCATTATTGTTTATATTGACCATGAAATAGAACCCATTTTTGTTTAAAAAGGAATTTAAGTATAAGATATGTACGGGAAAATTAAAGACCATTTGGCCAAAGAGCTAGAAACAATAGAAGAGGCCGGCCTATTTAAAAAAGAACGCATTATCACTTCACCGCAGGGGGCTGTAATAAAAATCTCCACAGGGGAAGAGGTAATCAACTTTTGCGCAAACAACTATTTGGGGCTTTCCTCCCATCCAGATGTGATACAAGCCGCAAAGGATGCCATGGACACCCATGGTTTCGGAATGTCCTCTGTTAGATTCATTTGTGGAACACAGGATATCCATAAAGAATTGGAGCAAAAAATCGCTGATTTCTACGGCACAGAGGATACCATATTATATGCTGCAGCTTTTGATGCCAATGGTGGTGTTTTTGAACCCTTGCTCACATCCGAGGATGCCATAATCTCCGATTCATTGAACCATGCATCAATAATTGACGGGGTGCGTTTGTGCAAGGCCATGAGGTATCGCTATACCAACAACGATATGGCCGATTTGGAAGAGAAACTTAAACAAAGTAACGCAGACGGTGCCCGTTTTAAAATTATCGTGACCGATGGTGTCTTTTCCATGGATGGCCTTTTGGCCCCCTTGGACAAAATTTGTGACCTCGCGGACAAATATGATGCCTTGGTAATGGTGGATGAATGCCATGCTGCAGGTTTTATAGGTGAAACCGGGCGTGGAACCTTGGAAGAAAAAGGTGTAATGGGCCGTGTGGACATAATAACCGGTACATTGGGCAAGGCCTTGGGTGGTGCCATGGGCGGATACACCACAGGAAAAAAAGAAATTATAGAAATGCTACGCCAGCGCTCAAGGCCATATCTGTTCTCCAATTCGTTGGCACCTGCCATCGTTGGGGCTTCCATTAAAGTCTTTGAAATGTTGGATAAGGACACTAGTTTGAGGGACAAATTGCAGAGCAATACCGAATACTTTAAAAAAGGCATGAAAGAGGCCGGTTTTGATATTATTGATGGTGATTCCGCCATTGTACCAGTAATGCTCTACGATGCGAAGCTATCCCAAAACATGTCAGATATGCTTTTAAAAGAAGGAATTTATGTTATCGGCTTCTTTTATCCAGTAGTTCCCAAAGGCAAAGCAAGAATACGTGTACAGTTATCCGCAGCCCATGAAAAAGAACATTTAGACCACGCCATTAAAGCCTTCACAAAGGTGGGAAAATCGTTAAAGGTCATCTAAAATCGATGAAATGCAGCAAATCTTATGATAAATGAGTCAAAAAAAAAGAAATTTAGATTTTGTTAATAAGTCTTAACAACTTACATTTGCTGCTGATAAACACTTAAACTTAAAATTTTGAGCATGAAACATCTTAGCAAATTATTGGTTGTTGCTCTTGTATTTGTAGGGATCAACAGCATACAAGCGCAAGACGAAAATAATCCCTGGCAAGTTAGCATAGGGGTAAATGCAATAGACGCTTATCCTACTAACGATAGTGATAACCCTTATTCAAGTTCTACGTTGTTCGATGAATATTTTAATGTTACCGATCACTGGAACATTTTGCCATCCGTATCTTACGTAGCCGTTTCCAAATATATTGGTGATGGTTTCTCTGTAGGAGCAAGAGGTTCCTTGAACAGAATTGAAAAATTGGGAGATTATGATGTTGACGATCTATCTCACTATGCTATAGATGGTACAATTAAGTACAACTTCCTTAAAAACACTACTATCGATCCTTTCGTTGAAGTAGGTGGTGGTTATACTTGGATTGATGAAATCGGAGCTGGTACCGCTAATGGTGGTGTAGGTGTTAACATTTGGTTCTCAGATAACCTAGGTTTCACATTACAAACACAATACAAGCACGCATTTGAAGATTACTTGGTTAGCCATTTCCAACACATGGCCGGTCTAAGCATCAAATTCGGTGGTACTGACACTGATGGTGACGGTATCTACGACAAAGACGATGCTTGTCCAGAAGTTGCTGGTCTTGAAGCATTCAACGGATGTCCTGATTCTGACGGTGATGGTATCGAAGATGCTAAAGATGCTTGTCCTAACGAAGCTGGTTCCAAAGAATTGAACGGATGCCCTGATTCTGACGGTGACGGTGTTGCTGATAAAGATGACGCTTGTCCAAGTACTCCAGGTCTTCCTGCCCTAGCTGGTTGTCCTGATGCTGACGGTGATGGTGTTGCTGACAAAGACGATAAATGTCCTAACGAAGCTGGACCTGCTGAAAACAACGGATGCCCATGGCCTGATACTGACGGTGACGGTGTTCTTGACAAAGATGACCAATGTCCAGAAGTTGCTGGTACAGTAGCTAACAATGGTTGCCCAGAAGTTACTGAAGAAGTTCAAAAACAATTGAACGACTACGCTAGAACTATCTTGTTCGATACTGGTAAATCTTCTATCAAAGCAGAATCTACTTCTGTAATGGTTGATATCATCCAAATCTTGAACGAGTATCCTAACGCTAAGTTTACTGTTGAAGGACACACTGACAGCGTAGGTAGCGAGAAATTGAACCAAAAACTTTCTGAAGAAAGAGCTAACTCTGTTAGAAACTTCTTGATTGACAAAGGTATCGCTGCCGATAGACTTACAGCCATCGGTTACGGTGAGGCTAAGCCAATCGCTACCAACAACACAAGAGCTGGTAGAGCACAAAACAGAAGAGTTGAAATCAACTTGATAAAATAATAAGAAACAAAGTTTTCTTTAAAAAGGCTCCGCAAATGCGGAGCCTTTTTTATTTTTAGTCCATGCATGAAACTTTCCTAGAATATGTATTGGACGACCTCCAGAACAAAAAGCTGGATTTTACAACATGTACCTTTGTACTGCCCAGTAAACGCTCGGGTACATTTTTAAAAAAACACATTGCCAACCGACTGGATAAAAACATTTTCAGTCCAGAAATAATATCCATTCAGGAATTCATTGGGGACCTATCCGATTTAAACCAGGCATCAAATATTGATTTGCTGCTACTCCTTTTCCAGGTATATAAAGCATCCCAAATTGAAGAATCCGATGATTTTGCATCCTTTGTCAATTGGGGGCAAACACTACTACAGGACTTCAATGAGATTGACGGGTACCTCATTCCCGCACATGATATATTGAATTACCTATCCGCCATCAAGGAAATCAACCACTGGTCCACAAACCAAGAAAAATCGGGACTGGTTGAAAACTATCTGCAACTTTGGAAAAAACTGGAAACCATTTACAAAAACTTCTATGATGCCCTACTGGAGCAAAAAAGAGGCTATCAAGGATTGATCCAGCGTGAAGCGGTGAAAACCATTCAAAACAAAAATTATCAAGAAACCCGCACGAACCCAATTATATTTGTTGGTTTTAACGCCTTAAACGCAGCAGAATCTACTATCATTCAACATTATCTGGAACAGGGCAACGCATATATTTATTGGGACATCGACACATACTTTCTAAACGATCCCGTCCACGATGCAGGCTTGTTTATGAGACATTATCAAAATAATTGGCCTTACTGCAAACACGGTCACAAAATAGAGCCACAGCATAACTTTCTTAAAGAAAAGAATATCACCATCACAGGGGTGCCAAAAAATATATCACAGACCAAATATGTGGGTCAACTACTCGAAAAGCTAGGGGAAAAAGAAGAAATCGACCTGACCAAAACTGCTTTGGTGCTTGCCGATGAAACTTTGCTCCACCCGATGCTCAATGCCGTTCCGAACACCATTCCAGAGGTGAACATTACCATGGGAATGCCACTGAACAAAACTGTGCTCTTTTCCTTTTTTATGAGTTATTTGGAACTTCACCTAAATATATCGGAACGAGGCTGGTTCTTTAAGCGCGTGCTGGAATTTATGTCCAACCCCTACACCCTAACACTGTCCTCAAAAGATGAGGCCAATTTTGCACAAAGGATGTCCAAGGACATCAAAGAAGGAAACCTCCTTTACATCAACAACGAAGTTCTTTCCAAATATCCAAGGGCAAAAGACCTATTGTCCATAATCTTTCCTTCGGAAAATATCTCCCCTTTGCAGTGGATAAATAACTCCCTACTGCTAATAGATAGGTTGAAAACAATTTATCAAAAAGAGAAAAGTGCCCTGGAATTGGAATATCTCTACCGTTTCTATGCCCTTTTTAATCAATTGGGACAGTATTTGGACAAGGTTGATTTTATGGGGGAACTCAAATCCATTAAAAACCTGTTTAAGCAATTGGCCAGCATGGAAACCTTGGATTTTATAGGACAACCATTGACCGGTTTTCAAATTATGGGAATGCTGGAGAGCCGGAACCTCGATTTTGAAACGGTTATCATCACTTCGGTGAACGAAGGCATTTTACCATCGGGGAAATCCAACAATTCCTTTATTCCCTTTGATGTTAAACGCGATTATGGGCTGCCCACCTACAAAGAAAAGGATGCCATCTATGTATATCACTTTTATAGGCTGATTCAACGTGCCAAAAACATCTACATCACCTACAACACCGAACCCGATGTACTGGAAGGTGGTGAAAAGAGCAGATTGATCACACAATTGTTGACAGATGAAAATCTAAAACCATACATTGCCCATACCATTGCAGCACCTAAAATTTCCATAGATATAAAACCTCCTATCCAGATAAATAAGAGCAGTTTGTTTATGGAGGACCTAAAGGCATTTGCTCTGAAAGGTTTCTCACCAACTTCCCTCACCAACTACATAAGGAACCCGATTGATTTTTACACAAGAAATATTTTAAAAATCAATGATTTGGACGAGGTGGAAGAAAATATTGCCGCAAATACCTTCGGGACCATTATTCACGATAGCTTGGAGCAGCTCTACACCCCGCTCATCAATCAGGTGTTGACGCAGGAAAATATCAAGACCTTAAAAACCC
>CEVF01009505.1_pt1 | contig 38053 bp, 27 predicted proteins | sample 356441 | NCBI WGS metagenome assembly CEVF01 (sample SAMEA2622765, study PRJEB7988) | marine metagenome | biome: marine biome (ENVO:00000447); feature: surface water layer (ENVO:00002042); material: "saline water (ENVO:00002010), including plankton (ENVO:xxxxxxxx)" | depth 5 m | reverse complement strand
CCACCGGCAGAATTCTCGTCATAACGAAGAAGGTCGACAATGTCTTTAGCGTGTTCGCGGTCTTCAATTTCAGAGATGACCTCTTGCACGATTTCTTTGGGCAGCTCGCCCACGATATCGGCGGCATCATCGGTGTCGAGCTCTTCGAGCTCTTCGGCAATCTCTTTGGCAGACAGGTTGTTCAAAACGGCCTCACGAACATCCTCATCCATTTCGGTCAAGACATCAGAGGTCGTTTCACTATCCAGTAGTTTGATAAGATAGGTGGCCTCTTCTACACTCAACTCGTTGGCAATCTCTGCCACGTCGGCATAGTGGAACTCTTGCATCATTGACCGCAGTTCTTGGGTGTCGTTGTCTGCAATCAGTTGCTTGATCTGCTCTAAAAGCTCGTCTGTGAGTTTAAATGGGGTCATTGCCTATCTTCTTCACCAGTGCCAAAAATTCAGCTACCGATAGCTGTTCCGGGCGCCGGTCAAAGATAGCATCTTCTTTGAGAATATCAGGGAGCCCCAGACTTTTAAGGCTGTTTCGAAGGGTTTTTCTCCGTTGGTTAAAAGCCATTTTGACCACTTTAAAAAAAAGTTGCTTGTCAAAGTCAGGCTGGGGCCCATTTTTGCGGACCAAGCGAATTACGCCCGACTCGACTTTCGGCGGTGGTATAAAAACGTGCGGCGGCACGGTGAACAGGTATTCGGTTTCATAGAAAACCTGGGTCAAAACCGATATGATACCGTAGGTCTTATTGCCTTCACTGGCGCAGATGCGCTGTGCCACTTCTTTTTGGAACATTCCGGTAAACTCAGGAACTTGGTGCCGCATCTCCAGTGTTTTGAAAACTATTTGGGTGGAAATGTTGTACGGAAAGTTGCCGGTAATGGCAAAGGGCTCGTTGCCGAACAATTTTGAAAGGTCGAAGTTTAAAAAGTCGCCCTGTACAATGGTGAGGCCCTTGCCATCTCTTAGTACTGGGGCATACTGCCTTTGAAAGTCGTTTTTTAGATATGCTATGGATTCCACATCAAGATCCATGGCCACCAACCCGATATCCTTTTCAATAAGGTATTTGGTAAGTACCCCTGTGCCGGGCCCGATTTCAAGTACCTGATGGTAACCCTTAAACGAAAGGGTATCGGCAATTCTTTTGGCGATTGCCTCATCTTTGAGAAAATGTTGGCCCAAGTGTTTCTTGGCCTTTACAAAGGTTTTTCTTGGGCTTTTGCTCACAATGCTCGTGTTGTGTCTATTACTAATTGAGACTGTCGATATATACCCAAGCCATTAACCCTGATCTCAGTTCGGCCTTGATTCGGGTGGTTTTGAATTGTTCCTCATATTCGTCTAAATGAAAAAGGTCAACAAACGAAATGTTGTAGAGGGTTCCCTCCAACTTGTGGACAGGATTGTTTGATTGGACGGCAAAAGGGGCATCGAATCCCTGTTTTTCGATTAATTTAAATCCTTTGAGAATTTCTTTTTTTCCAGTAATCTTCCTCCCCAAGACTTGCAGTTGCCGTTCGTTTGTTTGCAGGTCACTATAGCAGAAATAATGCTGTGTACATTTCATTTTTGTTGTTCGTTTATAAGCTCGAGTTCTGTTCTAAAGGCCACAAATTTATCAGCAAACCTTTTAATGCCCTCGTTGCGCAGACGTTCGGCATCTTCTTCGTAGTATCGCACCAAGGTTTCTCTGTCTAGGGCCGTGTATTGCACCGAATAGGTGGTGCCGCCCATTTCTTCTTCGACCATGACCCGGCACATTTTTGCTGAAATGAATTTTCCGGTCGCCAGCATATCAGGAATATGCTCGTCACGCATCCAATCGAGCCATTGGTCGTGTACGCTGTCGTCAATATTGATGGTTACGTTGTAGATATACATTCCAAAATTATTAACCGATGGGGGAAGGGTCAGTTAATGGAATCGCCTCGTAAAATACGAAAATTTTTGCGTGCCCGGGGAAAATAATAGCTGTCTTGGTAGCCGTAAATGATCTTTTCGTAATGGAACTTTGCTTTTTCGGGGTCGTCCAATTTTTTTCGGTAGAGCTCGGCGAGCGCAAAATGGGCATCATCGGCAAGAATATCCTGTCCATAGAACTCCACGATTTTTTGATAGTTAAAACGGGCCTTGTCGAATTGCCCACGTTTTTCGTACAGTTCGGCCTGTTTCATCAAGGCCTCATCCTCTATTTTTTCACCCTTGTGGTTCTGAAGAATATCTTCAAGGGCCTCGATGGCCTTTGTTGTCTTGTTCTGGTATGCCAACAAATCGGCGTGGGCATATTTTTTTAGGGCGGTCTGGGTAGAATCTTCAAGAGAATTGTCAGAAATCAGCAAACTGAGCTGCATCGCATCGTTGGCAATCAGCTGCGAGGTAGAGCCTCTGAGCACTTTAAGTTGTGTGTGTGCCCAATCAAAATCACCTTTGTAAAAACTGGTCTGGGCCACCTTAAAACGGGCCTCTTGCCCCAACACGTCGTTTTTTAAGCTTTTTTGTACCTGCGTAAAATAAATGAGGGCCTCGTTGAACCGTTGGTCGAAAACCAAGATATCGCCCAAGGCCAATTTTAGATAGGCTTCCTGAAATCTGCCCATGGGTGTTTTAAGGCTTTTTTTGAGGATGTCGATGGCGGGCTTTGGGTTTTCACGGTTAAAGGTCAGAAAATTGGCATAGGCAATCTGAAGCTCCAAAGTCTCATTTCGGTATCCATAAAAATCGAGCAGTTCTTGATACCGTTTTTCAATGGCATCATATTCTTTTTCGGTGGCGGAGGCCAAATCGATCTTGATCAAGTTCAATTCGGCATTTAACTTGGCCGCAGGGTCATTGGCGTTCTTTAAGATGAAACCATACATTTCCTTGGCCGACTCAAAATCTTCTTCCTTAAATGCCATGCTGGCCACATATTGAAGCCTTTCTACCGATTGGGCCTCTGAGCGCTTGAAAATGGCCCGTTCTTGTGCAAATGCATTCTTGAATTGCCGTTGCTGTATAAAGAGCCAGCTCAATAGCTCGTTCCAAAGCACATCTGGATTTTTCTGGGCATTCTTCAACAACAATTTTCGTAGTATGAGGTTGTTCCCGTCTTGCGGATTCTCGGAAACAAAGTTGTCGATGTAGCGCAGTACATTGGCCCGTGATGACTTGCCTTCGCTGATGAGTTTCAGATAGTACTCGAACATTTTACCGATCTCTCCCTTTTCCCCATAGATGCGGGCCAGTTGAAAGTCGTAGTTGAGGTCGGGCTTCAGTTCCATGGCCCGTGAAAAAGCTTGAATGGCCTCATCCAATAGGGCGTATTTCTGAAACCGCGAACCTATGCTGTAGCCAAAATTGGGATTTTCCTCTATTTTTTCAATAGCTTTTTGATAGTATTCTTGCGCCTTTTCAGGCTGGTCTTGTAACGTATAATTGTAACCTAGCTCGATCAAGAAGGTAGGAAACGCATAGGGTTCTTGAACCTTCTCCAACAAAAATTGTTCGGCTTCCGCGAAACGCTGCAATTGCTGGTAACAGGCCACCAACCCTTCTGAATAGTCGGTTCTTCGTGGATTTTGCTTTACCAACTTCTCGTAGAAGGCCACGGCCTTGTCGTAATCACCATCGTTGAAATATTGCTTGGCAAGAAAATCTTCCTGTGCCATTAGTGACGATTGGAATACAAAACACGAAATTAGAAGTATGAAAAACCGCATATTCAAAGATAACGGAGAATGCGGCTGTTTTGTGTTAACTTATTCTGAAAAACTTCTCATTCGATGGATGAAAACCCGCAATACGGTACCAACACCTCTGGAATTTTGATGCCGGCATCGGTCTGGTAGTTTTCCAAAATTCCGGCCAACAGACGGGGCAGGGCCAAGGCACTTCCGTTCAAGGTATGGGCCAGTTGGTTTTTGCCATTTTTGTCTTTATAGCGCAACTTTAGACGGTTGGCCTGGTAGGCCTCAAAGTTGGAGACCGAACTGATTTCGAGCCAACGGTCTTGCGCGGTCGAGAACACTTCAAAATCGTAGGTGAGGGCCGAGGTAAAGCCAAGGTCGCCCCCGCAAAGCCTCAAAATACGGTAGGGCAGTTGTAGCTCGTTCAGAAGGGTTTTGACGTGTTCTACCATTTCGTTCAGGGCCTTGTACGAATTATCGGGATGCTCTACCCGCACAATCTCCACCTTATCAAACTGGTGCAGACGGTTGAGGCCGCGCACATGTGCGCCATAACTACCGGCCTCTCTTCTAAAACAGGGGGTATAGCCGGTAAGTTTGACCGGAAAATCGGTTTCAGCCAAAATCTCATCGCGCAGCATGTTGGTAATGGGCACCTCGGCAGTGGGTATCAGATACAGGTCGTCACGTTTTATATGGTACATCTGCCCCTCTTTGTCGGGCAATTGACCCGTGCCAAAGCCCGAGGCTTCGTTGACCAACAGCGGTGGTTGTACCTCTAAATAGCCTGCTTCGGTGTTCTTGTCTAAAAAGTACGATATCAGGGCCCGTTGCAGTTTGGCCCCTTTTCCTTTGTAAATGGGAAAACCAGAACCGGTGACCTTGACACCGAGCTCAAAATCGATTAGGTCATATTTTTTGGCCAACTCCCAATGGGGGAGCGCATTGTCTGAAAGTTGTGGCACCTCACCGGCCCTGAACACCTCTTCGTTATCCTCTTCTGAATTTCCGGCCGGTACCGATTCATGGGGAATGTTCGGAATCTGGTACAGCATCCTATCCAGCTCATCAGTGGTATCATTCAGTTCGTCGGCAAGTAGTTTGGCCGTTTCCTTCAGTTCAGTGGTTTTTTCCTTCAGCACATTGGCTTTATCGGCCTCGCCCGATTTGTAGAGCATGCCGATTTCTTTTGACAGCTTGTTCGATTCGGCCAACGTATTGTCAAGTTCGGCTTGCAGGCCCCGTCTTTTCTCATCTAAGAGCAGCACGCCGTTCAGCATGGCCTTGGCATCGATGTTTCGTTTGGTGAGCGCCTCTACCAACGCATCTTTGTTTTCTCGAATTCTCTGTAGCTGTAGCATGTTCAAGATTTTGCTGCGGCAAATTTACTCAATAATTGAGATTAATATGCCCCTAATGCTTGCATCTAAATATAATCTTGAAATACCTTTCAATGCTTAGCGGGTTTGGTGATGAAGTTTATTGCAAAGTCGAACAGGGGGCAAAGAATTATTGCCATTGCGACGGTAAAATCCACTCGTTGTGTGCAAAATGTTTCCAGGGCACACTGGCGAGGTCAACCTTTGGGTCGATAAAGGGTCTGAACTTGTGTTGGTTCACCCTGACCCTATTATCTACATATACTGCCACATCTTCTCCCTTTTCAGCATAAAATCTTTTCAAGTATTGGGCAAACTGCCAGGTAAAGTCAGGGTAGCAGGCCACCTTTCTGCCTTGCTTTTTGGTCACGTGGTCGTTGATGTCGACCACGGTAATTTTGCCCGTTTCTTTGTTGACCACCCGAACGGTGAGTATGCCGGATCGACTGCGAAGCATCATGCGCCAGCTCAATCGATGGCCCTCTTCTGTCCACAGCACATCATCTTTGAAGAAATGATGCCGGAGCGGAAGTGCAATTTGTACTGAAAAATAAACGGTCAAGATGCCCAATACAAGCTGATGGTTTTTTGGCTTCGGAATGGCAGTTGGAATGATGACCTCCTTTTTCCGTAGAAAGATCTTCCGTATGGTCTGTGGTTCAAAAAAGAATACCGTAAAGGCTAGGGAGAGATACGGAAAGATACCGATGCGAAAAATGTAACTGTTGAACAGGTGAAAGAATATCGAAAAGGCAAAGGCCCACTTTCGGGTCGGTTTCCAGAGCAGGGCGGGCACGATCAGCAAATCGAACAAAATGCCGAAAATGGCCACGCACCAGTGCAGCCACCTTTGCTGCAAGAGATTGCCGATCAAAAAATAGTCTTTTTTGCTGCGCATCAAAATCTCGATGATGCTGAGATCCAGCCAATCGGCATAGCATTTGGCCACTGAGGCGTAGGTGTAAACGATAAAGAGTTGCACGATAATGATCCATCGAACATAATTGTGCATCACGTTTGAATGGATTCGGGGGTTCAGCCGTGCATCGAACGACGCATCTTTATGGGCGGGTAAAAAGGCCATGATATACGCCAACAGCATCAAAAGGTAGTAGTGGTTGTTGTACGAGGTTTTCTGCATTAGGTAAACGGCCGTCCACATAATCGCAAAGGCAAAGGCGCTGAAACGGTATTTGTAGCCGATCATGATCAAGAGCCCCAGCGTGCCCATAATGGCAAAATAGATGTACATGCCATTGCCGGGCAGCGGTTGCAGCCATTCAAACCCGATGAAGTTAAAGGTGAACTGGGGTTCGATAAGGTTTTTTTTTACCCAACCTGTGGCTATGGCCCCGTAACATTCGGCAGCCACCAAGAAACCATACAATACCCTGAACACCACCAAGGCGGCATTGTCTATGGGCTTAAAAAGAAACTGTTTCAGCACGGGTTATGCGATTAGTTTAAGGGCGGTCTCCTTATCTTTTTGTAGCTGTACCCTCAATTGTTCGACCGAGTCAAATTTATGTTCATCGCGAATGCGGTCGAGAATGTCGATTTGAAGCTTTTGTCCGTACAGGTCGCCCTCAAAGTCGAAGAAGTGCACCTCAATGTTCTTGGGTTTTCCATCCGCCTCTTCTTCGGCCACAGTTGGGTTGCGCCCGATGTTCATCATGCCATGTACTTGCTGGCCATCAATAGTGCTGCGCACTACGTACGAACCACTTTTCGGAATCAACTTGTAGGTCTCTTCAACCACTAAATTTGCCGTTGGAAAGCCCAATTGGCGCCCCAATTCCTTGCCTTTTTGAACCGTGCCCGTGATCATGAAATCATAGCCCAGATATTTATTGGCAGTGGCCACATCGCCCGCTAAGAGGCACTTTCGAATTTTGGTGGAACTGACCGATACATCGTCGATTTCTTGTGCGGGAATCTCCTCCACCTCAAAATCAAGTGCCGCGCCAAAGGCCCGAAGATCGTTGATGTTGGCATTTCGGTTGCGGCCAAAACGGTGGTCATAGCCGATGACCACTTTTTTGGCTTTAAGGCCGTTGACCAAAATGTCGCGAACAAAATCAGTGGCCGACAGCCGCGAAAACTCTTTGGTGAAGGGGTGAACAATCAGGTAATCGAGCCCCATTTGTGAAAGGATCCGCGATTTTTCCTCAAGGGTGTTCAACAGCTTTATGTTGGCATCTTTCTGAAGTACCATTCGGGGGTGTGGAAAGAAGGTAAGCACCGTCGATTTGAGATTTGATTCTTTGGCACTGTTTATGAGGCGTTCCAGTATCTTGCGGTGGCCAATGTGCACACCGTCAAAGGTGCCGATGGTTATAATGGTTTGGTGCGATTTGTCGAAATTAGAAATACCTTTGACTGTTTCCACGGAACAAAAGAAATAAAAAGGCTTACTTTTAAAGACGTTTTATGCCCCTTTTTTGCATGAAAGCTAAGTTACATTTTGTTTTGGCAATAACCATGTTTTTGGGTTGGTTTTCTACAACCGCCCAAGAGGTATATTGGCAGTACATACCCCAACAATCGGTCAAAAGCACTTCTTTGGCCAATGATGATGACATCAAAAGCGCCGCATTTTTCTCTTTGGATGAACCAACTTTCAAGGCATTGTTGACCAAGGTCGGAAAGCAAAGGCCCATCACCATTCGGTATCCGCTTCAAAATGGGAGTTTGAAAAGGTTCCGAATATGGGAAACTCCGGTTTTTCATGAAGAACTGTCAAAGAAATACCCCTTTATAAAATCGTTCACTGGAATAACTGAGGATGGCACCACTCGACTGCGCCTGAGTGTTTCGCACAAAGAAGTTCAGGGCATGTGCGTTGATGTGGGCAGTCACAGGGCCTCCTTTCTTGAAAAATCCAAAGAGTCTGGCCTGTATGTGGCTTATGAGCGTGACAAATCGGTATTGAAAGATTCACCATTTGTGTGCAAGACTACCGAAATGGCTCGCGCAACCGACCTGTTTCCTGCAGTATTGATCGATGACCAGACCCTGCGTAAATTTCGGATCGCAGTTTCGGCCACCGGGGAATATACCGAGTACCATGGGGGAACCGTGGCCGATGCCCTGGCCGCTATCAATGCAACGCTTACCAGGGTCAATGAGGTGTTTGAAACCGATTTGGCGGTAACCTTGGAGTTGGTGCCCGATAATGACCAGATTATTTTCACCGACCCAGCGACCGACCCCTACAACGGGGGGCTCAACTCACAGGTGCAGAATACACTTACCACTACCATTGGCGAGGTCAACTATGATGTGGGGCATCTGTTTCACAAAGACAACAACAATGGCAACGCCGGTTTTATAGGGTCGGTCTGTGTCGATAACAGAAAGGGCAGTGCCTTTTCATCGGCACAGGAGCCCGAGGGCGATGATTTCGATCTAGACTATGTCGCCCATGAGTTGGGCCATCAATTTGGGGCCAACCATACCTGGTCGTTCGAATCCGAAGGAACCTCTGTACAGGCTGAACCAGCAAGTGGCACCACAATCATGGGGTATGCGGGTATTGTTGAAGGCAATAATGTAGCCCCTAACGGGGACGATTACTTTCATTATTACAGCATCGTTCAAATAATTGACTATCTGCAGACCGTAAGCTGTGCCCAAACGGTTGCACTGACCAATGAACCGCCGGTGGTTTCACCATTGGAAGATTATGTGATTCCGAAATCCACTGCTTTTGTTTTGTCAGCCAATGCCACCGACCCCGATCTGGGCGATGTGCTGACCTACACATGGGAGCAGATAGACAATGGGGTGGTCACCGCTGAAACCTTTGGGCCTGAAAATGCCAGTGGCGCCAATTTTAGGTCTTTGCCGCCCACTACAGACCCCCAGCGATATTTTCCGCGTTTATCGCAAGTGGTACAGGGCAACCTTACACAGACCAACCCGACTATTAACGCTGCTTGGGAGACTGTTTCCAACATTCAGCGTGACTTAAATTTTGCCTTGACCGTGCGTGACAATGGCACGGGTGGGGGGCAAGTGGTTACCGCCACCACTGTGGTTCAGGTCATAAATGCTGCCGGTCCGTTTTTGGTGACCTCGCAAAACTCAGGTGAAACATATTCGGCAGGTAGCGTACAGACGGTTACATGGAACGTGGCCAATACCGATATAGCGCCCATCAATACCGAAACGGTCGATATATTTCTATCGGTTGATGGGGGCAATTCATTTCCCATTCAAATTGCCGATGATGTCTTGAACGATGGAAGCGAAGAGCTGTTGCTGCCCGCCAACACTACTGATATGGGCCGAATAATGGTCAAGGCGAGTGATAATATCTTCTTTGCGGTGAACAGTTCAGATTTCACCATTGAAGAGAGCCCTGTGGTACTTGATTTTGAAACGCTCGATGTTGAGGTGTGCCAACCCAACGACCTAGTGGTGCCCTTTGTGTACAACACATCGGGTGGGTTCGGTGAAACATCGACTTTTTCTGCGGATGCCCCAGTCGGACTCACCGTTGCTTTTTCGCCCACAACGGCCACCGCCGATGCCACAGATGTCGATATTACCTTTTCCAACACGGGGGGGCTGGCAGAAGGCCTCTATCCTGTTACCATTACATCGACGGCGCCTTCGGCCACCCAACAGGTTGTACTGCAATTGTATGTTTACGATAGTACGTTTGAAGAAGTCGTACTGCTTGAACCGGCCGATTTATCGGTTGACACCTCGGTCAACCCCTTGTTCACCTGGCAAGACAACCCTGTCTACACTTCCTATGACATCGAAATTGCCACTGATGCGACATTTGCCGATGTGATTGAATCGGCCGCTGTACAGCTCAACAAATACAAACCTTCAAACCTACAGCCAGAGACAACCTATTTTTGGAGGGTAAAGCCCAAGAACACTTGTGGAGAAGGCATATTTGGCACCCCGTTCAGTTTTATAACCACTGAAATAGATTGCAAAAATATTGATGGGGACATCCTACCGTTGGAGATTCCTTCCGACGGCCCAGCGACCATCACCTCATCGGTTACCATTTTACAAGACCTTCCAGTGGCCGATGTCAATCTCGCCTTGGAAATCGACCATACTTTTTTGGAAGATTTGGTAATCAACCTGATTTCACCCTCAGGCACGAAAGTGGCGTTGGTATCGAAGTCATGCGGCAGCAGTAACAATGTCAACGCCATATTTGATGATGAAGGAAGTGAAATAACTTGTTCTGGCGACCCTGCCATCAGTGGTACGGTACGGCCATTGGGGGCCTTGGGGTCATTCAAAGGAGAATCAGCCCTAGGTACCTGGACGCTGGAGATTGAAGATACGGCGGCTTCTGACGGAGGCGAGTTAAAGTCGTTTACGTTGGAAGTCTGCGTTGAGGGCACTTTTAGGCCCGATGAAGATGAAGATGGGGTGTTCGATGATGGTGATGACCTTTGTCTTGGCACGCCCAAGGGGGCAGAGGTCGATACCAACGGCTGCCAAGTGAACCGCTTTGCGCAAGACAATTTTACCATTGAGGTCGAGAGCGAAAGCTGTAGAAGTAGCAATGATGCCACGATTTCAATTTCAGCGGCAGACAATACCATTGATTACATGGCTACACTCAATGGCAGTGGCCTGAACGAAACCGTCAATTTCAATGATGGTTTCGTCTTTCAAAATTTACAGGCAGGCAATTATTCGCTCTGTATTTCTGGAAGCATGGGCGCCCTGGTCTATCAAGAAATATGTTTTAATGTGGTTGTTGAACAACCTGATGTTTTGACTGTCAGCTCAAAATTGCTGGCCAACTCGACACAAGTTGCGTTGAAAATGGAAGGAAGCGGGTTTTACAACGTGGAAATAAATGGGGTGGTGGTTCAGACCGCAGAAAGTGAACTGGTGCTTGATCTCGAAAAGGGACCGAATGTTTTAAAAGTTTCAACCGGATTACCTTGCCAAGGTATTTATGAAGAAACGTTAGTGGTGGCCCCTGAGCCCATTTTGTTTCCGAATCCGACCAGAAACAATGTGTCTATTTACTATGATCATGCAAACCAACCGTTGGGCATTAGGGTTTTTGCTGCAAACGGACAATTGGTCCGCGAAGAAAGTCAAACAGGCGAAAAGGTACAGACAGAAATAAGTCTTTCAGGATTGCCCCAAGGCATCTACTATGTGGAAATTTCAGGAAACGGGTTTAAAAAGACCCAAAAAGTCATTAAGCAATGAAAAAGGGTATCTTTTTATGGATTGTTGCCATACTCGTTGGTTGCGGTAGTGACGACAATGCTCCACCGCCAATTCCTGAAGGGGCCATTTTGGTGTTTCCGTTAGAGAATTCAGAGTGCACCACCGGGCAGCCCGTCAATGAGACATTGAGCCGTGTCACCTTTGAGTGGCAGCCTTCGGCCAATACCGACCTTTACACGCTCAGCGTGGTGAACCTGAATACCAATACGCCACAGACCCTTACCACGGTAGCTACCTCGGCCAGCCTTTCAATAGAAAAAGGGGCTCCGTTCTCGTGGTCGGTCACTTCTACCAATACAGATTCAGATTTGACGGCCGCCAGTGAAAGCTGGTTGTTCTACAATGCCGGTTCGCAGACGACATATGCGCCGTTTCCGGCGCAGATCATCGCCCCAAAATCAGGGCAGACCATTATTGCCGATGCTTTGTCGCAGGTAACCCTTGAATGGTCGGGTGCAGATGTTGAAAACGATATCGATGTTTTTGAAGTTTATTTTTCTGAACAGAACCCGCCATTGACCCTGTTGGGAACGTTGAACAATGATGAGAGCACAATGGACGTTGGGGTTGTTTCAGGAACTACCTATTATTGGAAAGTAATCACAAAAGATGCCGAAGGCAACACCTCTGACTCGGGCGTTTATGACTTCAAGGTGCTTTGACTCGCATTAAAAAACTGGAGGCCTTTCTTGTTTTTCGATGCTGTTAGAACTGACGGTTACCGGTTTCGTTTGGCTTTTCGGCCAGAAGAAAGCTCCGATTTAAATTCGAACCCACCTAAAGCTAGGTGTTGTTGAAAATGTTCATCGTATTTTTGGTACCGGCAAATATGAACGAGCGAACAAGTTCAGTGGCTCTTTTAAGGCGCTCCGGCAGGCGTTCGTTTTCTTCATCGTTCCATTCACCCAATACGTAATCAACTTGCTGGCCCTTGCCGAATTCGGATCCTACCCCAAAACGAAAACGGTTGTACCGCGTTGTCTGTAAGGTACTTTGTATATCTTTCAGTCCGTTGTGGCCACCATCACTCCCTTTCATTTTTAGCCGTAGTGTGCCAAACGGAAGGTTGATATCGTCGGTGATGACCAAGACATTTTCCAAGGGAATGTTTTCTTTTTCCATCCAATAGCGCACCGCCTTGCCGCTTAGGTTCATATAGGTTGAGGGCTTCAGGCACAAGGCTTGCCTTCCCTTATATTTAAAGACCGCTATATCGCCCAGCTTTGCGGTTTCGAAGGTGAGGCCTTCTTCTTCGGCCAGTGTATCAAGAATCTTAAAGCCCACATTGTGCCGGGTATTGGCATATTTGGGCCCTATGTTGCCCAGACCTACGATCAAGAATTTTTTCATGGTATCGGTTTCTGAAAGTACGGATGCCCTTTTTCCAAACAAAGGGAATAGCCACTTGAACATCGGATCTCGCTTTGCGCCAAAAATACGAAAGCATCCCAAAAACCAATAGTATATGGTTGTTCGGGATGCTTCCTTATAAAAAGGGTTTCAGAAATTATGCTATTCTGCGCTTTCTTCAGCAGGAGCATCGGCCGTTGGCGCTTCAGCACCTTCAGCAACTGCCTCTTCTCCTTCAACACCTTCAATATCTTCCTCTTCATCATCTTCAACGACCACTGCGGCACGTTGCGTTTTAACTTGGACAACAACGGTCGAGTCTGGGTGCAAAATGGTATAATCGTCACTCAACAATGACTCTACTGCGATGTTATCGCCAATTTTGAGCTTAGAGATGTCAACATTGAAGAAATCGGGTAGGTTGGCCGGCAATGCACGAATCTCCAGTTTACGTTTACGGAAGAGCAAACGACCACCGTTTCGAACACCTGGCGAGTTGCCCACTAAGCGTACCGGGATTTTCATGGTCACAGGCTTGTCTTCGAACAGCTGGTAGAAATCGATGTGCAAAATTCTGTCGGTCACTGGGTGAAACTGAATGTCTTGCATTACTGCATCGAACTTCTCACCACTTTCCAACTCAATCACAACAGTGTGCGCGTTGGGGGTGTACACTAAGTCTTTGAACGAAATTTCGTCAGCTGAAAAGTGTAATGGTTTATCCCCTCCGTACAGCACGCAAGGGACCTTTCCAGCATTACGTAGGGCCTTGGTGGATGCCTTGCCCACGCTTTCTCTTTGGGATCCTTTGATTGTAATTGACTTCATAGTCTAGTTTAAAAAATTAATATTAATCGGTTGCTCTACTGCCCTGATCGCTCAGGGCACCGGAGAGGCTTACATTAAAAACTTTGATGATATCGAGGTGTTGTGGTGTACGCGGTGCATCACATCGGCGAACAGCCCGGCACAACTCAATATCCTTATTTTTCCACTTTCTTTTTTGGTGGGAATCGAATCGGTGATGATCAACTCCTTCAATTTTGATTTTTCTATTTTTTCATGGGCGTCGCCAGACAATAACCCGTGAGTGGTGATGGCCCTGACACTCTGTGCCCCACGTTCGATCATCAGGTCGGCAGCCTTGGTGAGCGTACCGGCCGTGTCGACCATATCGTCTACCAAAACCACGTTCTTGCCTTCTACCTCGCCAATGAGTTCCATTTTTTCAATGACATTGGCCTTTGCCCGCTGTTTGTAGCAGATGACCACATCGCTTTCCAGTGCCTTCGAATAGGCGTAGGCCCTTTTTGAGCCGCCCATGTCGGGTGAGGCTATACACAGGTTCTCTAGGCTCAGGTTCTTGAGATAGGGCAAAAATAGGGTCGACGCAAACAGGTGGTCAACAGGTTTTTCAAAAAAGCCCTGTATCTGGTCAGCATGAAGATCCATTGTGATGATTCGGGTGGCCCCCGCCGTTTCGAGCATCTTGGCTATCAATTTGGCCGCTATGGGAACCCGTGGCTTGTCTTTTCGGTCTTGTCGTGCCCAGCCAAAATAGGGCATTACGGCAGTAATGTGCCGTGCCGATGCACGTTTGGCGGCATCGAGCATCAACAACATTTCCATCAAGTTTTCAGAACCGGGGTGTGTTGAACCAATGACAAAAATTCGAGCCCCTCGAATGGATTCTTCGAAAGAAGGCTGAAACTCACCATCGCTATATCGTGAAAAAATGACATTGCCCAGATCGGCACCGTATTTGGCGGCAATTTTTTTGCCCAGTTCAGTACTTTGGGTACAGGCAAAAATCTTGGGTTCTGGAACTTGATAGGGCATCGTAATGTGTTGTCAATTAGCTTTTTTGGCCTCCTCTGTTTTAAAGAGGTGCAAATTTAAAAATTTAATCGGGTTGCAAAAGCATAAATATGGGTAAATTTAGTTTCAGGAATAAAATTATTTTTTAGTTTTGCAGTCCATTTATCGATGAGGCGGTCCCGATAGTTATCGGGATGGTGGACGCGCTGGATTTCTAGATTCAGTTTGAAAAGTATTTTGATTTGCCGAAGTGGCGGAATTGGTAGACGCGCTGGATTCAAAATCCAGTGGTAGCAATACCGTGTGGGTTCGATTCCCACCTTCGGTACATAAAAAAGGCCCTCAAGCAATTGGGGGCTTTTTTACAATCTTTTAAATGGAAATATTCCAAAAAATAGGAAATATTCCATAAATTAGCTATCCTTTTTTGATACATTCCTGTTTTGTAGGCGTATGGTGCCAAAACAGGGGGTCGAACCAACCTTGGCCGGTGGCGTCAGGGTCTTATTCAGATAGCTTTGAACAAGACTATTTTACATCTTGATCTTGACACATTTTTTGTGTCAGTGGAACGTCGGCTCAATTCTGAGCTGCAAAATGTACCCTTACTGGTCGGCGGCGTTACAGACAGGGGGGTGGTGGCCGCTTGTAGTTACGAGACCAGGGGATATGGCATCCATTCCGGCATGCCCATGAAGATGGCAAAAGAATTATGCCCAGAGGCCAGGGTAATCAAGGGCAATGCAGGTACCTACAGTAAGTTTTCAGATGAGGTCACCGGAATAATACAAGAGGCGGTCCCTGTTTTTGAAAAGTCAAGTATAGATGAGTTCTATGCAGATCTTTCGGGAATGGATAGGTTTTTTGGATGTTACAAATATGCATCTGAACTGCGCCAAAAAATCATCAAAGAGACCGGACTGCCCATTTCTTTTGGCTTGTCGGTGAACAAGGTGGTCTCTAAAGTTGCTACCAATGAGGCCAAGCCCAACAATCAGTTGAAAATTGATTTTGGCTATGAAAAGCCATTTTTGGCACCGCTTTCGGTCAAAAAAATTCCCATGGTGGGCGATAAAACGTATCAGACATTGCGGAATTTGGGCATTCGCCAAGTAAAGACCATACAGAAAATGCCGGTTGATGTCATGCAAAGGGTGCTCGGGGTCAACGGTAAGGTAATTTGGAAACGCGCCAACGGAATCGATAATACCCCCGTTGTTCCATTTTGTGATCGAAAATCGATTTCAAATGAACGCACCTTTGACCGTGATACCATAGATGTTGTAAAGTTGCGGGGCATTCTTATGGCCATGGCCGAGAACCTGGCCTACCAACTGCGGCGTGGAAATAAATTGACCGCTTGTATTGCGGTCAAAATACGGTATTCAGATTTTAACACCTATTCAAAACAAAAACGGATTCCCTACACAAGTGCCGACCATATTCTGATACCAAAAATTTTAGACCTGTTCGATTCATTGTACAATAAGCGCATGTTGGTGCGTTTGGTGGGCATACGGTTCAGCCACCTGGTATCGGGCAATTACCAAATAAACCTCTTTGATGATACCGAAGAGGCATTGAACCTGTACCATGCCATGGACAAGGTGCGAGACCGTTTTGGTGACCGTGCGGTCGTTCGTGCCTCGGCCATGGGCGCCAGAACCATAGGTAGAATGCACAACCCTTTCAATGGTCAGCCCCCAATTGTCTTGGCCCATAGAAAACAGTGATATGTATTTGAATTGCCATACATATTACAGTCTTCGCTTCGGAACCTTTTCTGAAGAAGAGTTGTTGCGGTTGGCCAAACAAAACCATGTCAAAAAATTGGCATTGACCGATATCAACAACACTTCAGCCTGCTTGAATTTTGTCAGGGAAGCTCCTAAATATGGTGTAAGTCCTGTCTTGGGAATTGACTTCAGAAATGGCGCTGACCAGTGTTTCGTGGGCATTGCCAAGAACAACGATGGTTATCAAGAACTCAACGAATATCTATCATACCATCTGCACAATGCATTGGAAATTCCGCAGTGCGCCCCTGACTTTGAAAATGTGTTCGTCGTTTATCCATTTGAAAAGGTGCTCTTGAACGAAAAGCATGACTTCTTGCCCCATGAGTTTATTGGGATTTCGGTGAAGGACTTGCGCCGACTGCCTTTCTCAAGACTTAAGAAGCTCAAGCATAAGTTGGTGGTGCAACAACCGGTAACCTTTAGAAACAAACGGGATTTTAATGCACACCGGTTGTTGCGTGCCATAGACAACAATGTGTTGTTGAGCAAGCTCGACAAAAACGAAGAGGCCGATCTAGAGGAGAAAATGTTCCTTATCGAAAATCTAGTGGAGGTCTTTTCAGAAAACCGCTATATTCTTGAGAATACCCAAAAACTGCTTGACCAGTGTTCTGTCCATTTTGATTTTTCGAAAAACCGGAAGCCCCAAAACTTGAAATATTATACTGGTAGCAAACAGAAAGATGAGGTGCTGCTAGAGAAATTGTGTCTTGAAGGCTTGCCCAAGCGGTACGAAAAAATCACCGAATCAATTCAAAAGCGATTACAGAAAGAATTGCGCCTTATCAAAGAAATGGGTTTCGTATCCTATTTTTTGATCAATTGGGATATTGTCACCTATGCCAAAAAGCAAGGGTTTTATTATGTCGGGCGAGGCAGCGGGGCCAATAGCATTGTGGCCTATCTTCTCTTTATTACCGATGTGGACCCGATAGACCTTGACCTCTATTTTGAGCGTTTCATCAATTTGTGCCGCGCCAATCCACCTGATTTTGACATTGATTTTTCATGGCGTGACCGCGAAGAAATGACCCGGTACATTTTTGACCGGTTCAAGCATGTAGCTCTGGTGGGCACCTATGTGACCTTTAAGTACAAAGGGGTGGTTCGTGAATTGGGAAAAGTCTTTGGGTTGCCAAAAGAAGAGATCGATGCGCTGGGCGAGGGCAAAACAGTGGCATTGAAATTGGACAGCATGGCCAAGCTTGTTCTAAAATACGGAAAGCTCATCGAGGGCATGCCCAATTATGTGAGTGTGCACGCAAGTGGCATACTTATCAGCGAAAGACCTCTGCATTGTTTTTCTGCGACCTTCATACCGCCAAAGGGTTTTGCCACAGTACATTTTGATATGGTCATCGCCGAAGATGTAGGGTTGTTCAAGTTTGATATTTTGGCGCAAAGGGGCTTGGGAAAAATAAAGGATACATTGGCCATTATACGCCAGAACCGGCCCGAAAAGGTAAACTTTGACATTCATGATGTTTCTAAATTTTATACAGATCCCGTAATCAATAACCTTATAAAAACAGCACAATGTATGGGCTGCTTTTATGTGGAATCACCGGCCATGCGTATGCTGTTGAAAAAGTTAGAGGTTGACAATTACTTGGGTTTGGTTGCCGCCAGTTCCATCATTCGGCCTGGTGTGGCCAAAAGTGGTATGATGCGCGAGTATATTCTCCGACACCGAAATCCCGGTAGGGCAGAAGAAAGAGGCCACCCCGTAATGTTGGCCATTATGCCCGAAACCTATGGGGTCATGGTTTACCAAGAAGATGTCATCAAGGTGGCACATTATTTTGCTGATTTGGATTTGGGAGAGGCCGATGTACTGAGACGAGGCATGAGCGGAAAGTTCCGCTCACGCGATGAGTTTGAAAAGGTAAAGGGCAAATTCAGGAACAATTGCATCAAAAAAGGATATGATGAAAAATTGATCGACGAAATCTGGCACCAGATTGCCAGTTTCGCCGGCTATGCCTTTGCCAAGGGACACTCGGCCTCTTATGCCGTTGAAAGCTATCAGAGTCTTTTTCTTCGTGCCTATTTTCCGTTGGAATACATGGTGGCCGTGCTCAACAATGGCGGCGGCTTTTACCGTCCTGAATTCTATGTCCATGAAGCCAGAATGTTAGGGGCTGCCATACACCCCCCGTGTATCAACCAAAGCCAGATTGCCAATGTCATCTATGGCAAGCAAATCTATTTGGGCTTTATGTATTTGCGTGAGCTTGAACAGCGTGTCATGCAACGAATCGTGGCCGAGCGAGGTACAAATGGGGTTTTTGGGTCTTTGGAAGAATTCGTGGACAGAGTGCCCATATCTATTGAGCAATTAAGTGTCCTTATCCGAATCGATGCCTTTCGGTTTACGGGCATAAACAAGCATGAACTACTGTGGAAAGCACATTTGATACTTTCGAAAGGAAAACGATCTGGGCATCCAAAACTTTTTCCGCCCAAGCGGCAGAAATTCCAAATTCCGGAGCTGCACACTACTGATCTGGAAACTGCTTTTGAGCAATGGGAGCTATTGGGCTTTCCACTCTGCAGTCCGTTCGAACTTTTGCAAGAGCCGCCCAAGAGCAAGAATGGGCAACGCGATTTACATCGGTACCTTAATAGGCATATTGATATCTACGGGTATTTGGTGACGGTAAAAAATACCAGTACCCACAAAGGCGAACGAATGCACTTTGCCACACTGTTGGATCAATACGGTGAAGTCTTCGATACGGTGTTGTTTCCGCCCGTGGCCGCAAAATATCGTTTTCGGGGCCGTGGCATTTATCGTTTTTACGGCAAGGTCGTCAGTGAGTTTGGTTTTTTGAGCATCGAGGTCATCAAAATGCAAAAACAAGACTATGTGCCAGACCCCAGATATGCCGATATGAAAACTGGTAACAGAAAGCGATTAGCAACCAGCCACAGGCTGGAAGGATTGGGGGAATTTTAAGTTTAAACGCTTTATCATTTAAATATGAAGATTACACATTTTCAACTTGAAAACCCAAGTTTAGCGACACCAAAATTGGTGCAATCCATCAATGCAAACATGCTCTAAAGTAATCGATTTTTCTATTTTGTCTTTCATTCTGGCCACTAAAAAACTTTTCGTTGTAACTTTATAAGGTTTCAACCCTTATAGTGATGGAAATTATTTTTAGGACCAAAGCAGAAAGCAATCTAGAGCAGGAAAAAGAGTTCTTGTCGCTCACGCCCATTGAGCGTTTTTATCGCTTTCTTGAGATGTCAGAACGATTAAAAGACTTTCCCGTGAAAAAAGAGGATAAGGACGAAAATAAAGGAAACAATTTTTTGATTGAGATAAAGCTATCCTGAATTGCGACAGTGGAAAGAAAACATCGACACCTTTATTAAAATTGCCAACAAGTTTGGGGTTAGAATGATTATGGTAGGTGGTGGGGCCGTCAATTTTCATGGCTACCAAAGACATTCTGCAGATGTTGACTTTTGGATTGACACCGCGGATGAAAATCTTGAAAAACTCATTAAGGTGTTTGATGAAATGGGATACCAAATAGACGATTTTCCTGATCAGGTAAAGAATAGGGAGCAGAATATTTCGGTAAAATTTTCACCCGTAGATCTAAACCTTGAACTGATTACCAACTTTTCGGTGAATAAATCTTTCGAGGAAGTTTTTGACAGTTCTGAAATTGTGACCATCGACAATGGTTTGACTTGGCGAGTGCTGTCGTTGACCGATCTCATATCCAGTAAGATCAAGTCGTCTAGACCTAAAGACCTGCTCGATATACAAGAGCTGCGCAGAATACACAATCTGTGATAACTGTTGTTAAAAACTAAAAACCATGAAAATCAGAATAAAGGGCAATTCGGTTCGGTTTCGTCTGACCAAGAGCGAGGTCGAGGCCCTGTGTAAAGATGGAATGATCGAAGAGAAAACTGCTTTTAAAGACGGTGTTTTTAGATACGCCGTAAAAATAGATGACGATGCCGATGCCTTGCGCGCCGAGTTCAAGAACCAAACAATCACCCTGTGGCTGCCAGAAAAGCATGGCAAAGACTGGCACCAAAATGAGCAGGTTGGTTTTGAGCACACCATGAAACTTGGCGATGGGCAAGAATTGTATCTACTATTGGAAAAAGATTTTGTCTGTTTAGACAATACCACTGAAGACCAATCCGACAACTACCCCAATCCCAAGGCCATCTGCTGAGGGCTTTTGCCTTGGTCTTATTGGAAAAATGTAAGAGTAACATGAAAGAAGAATTTCGTAGAAACGTATCGGTCAGGGGGTCAGAAGCCTTTACGGGCATCACCCTCAAAGAACCGATGTCGACTGCCGCAGGCCTTATGGGCATAAAAGCCGCCATGGACCATGCTTTTAAGGAAATGGGGGTCATACGTTCTTTTCGTGCCCTTTCTAAAATGAACCAAAAAGAGGGTTTCGATTGCCCCAGTTGTGCCTGGCCAGATCCCGAAAAGCCATCGAAAATAGGGGAATTCTGCGAAAATGGGGCCAAAGCACTTGCCGATGAGGCCACTACCAAACATATTGGTGCCGATTTTTTCCGTAACCACTCCGTAGAAGAGCTTTCACAGTTGACCGACTATGAATTGAACCGGTTTGGCAGGTTGGTAGAACCCTTGGTTTTGAGGGCTGGAAGTGTTCACTACGAACCCATCTCATGGCAAGAGGCGTATGGGTTGATTGCCGATGAGCTTCATAAGTTGGATTCGCCCGATGAAGCTATTTTTTACACTTCGGGCCGTTCAAGCAACGAGGCCGCATTTTTATACGGCATGTTCGCCCGTGCGTTGGGCACCAACAACATGCCCGACTGCTCGAATATGTGCCATGAATCGAGCGGGGTGGCCCTTAGCGAGACCTTGGGAATCGGAAAAGGAAGTGTAAAACTTGAGGATCTGTATGGGGCTGAGGTGGTAATCGTTGCGGGGCAGAACCCCGGCACCAACCACCCGCGTATGCTGTCAGCGCTTGAAAAATGTAAAGAAAACGGTGGAAAGATCATCAGCATCAATCCCCTGCAAGAAACGGGTCTGGTCAATTTCAAGAACCCCCAAAGCGTGAAGGGAATGTTGGGTGGCGGAGAAAATCTGGCCGATCTGCACTTACCGGTCAAGATCAATGAAGATATTGCCCTGGTCAAATTGATCCTAAAAAAGTTGGCTACTATGGATGCTGATGGCCGACAGGTGTTCGACCATGATTTTATCAACACATACACAAGTGGTTTTGATACCTTGATGAGCGATTTGGACACGTATGACGAAAAGGCTCTCTTAAAACAATGTGGTGTAATCGAAAAAAAAGTTGACGAAGCTGTTGCATTTTTGGCTAAGGCCTCAAAAATCGTGGTCTGTTGGGCCATGGGCCTCACCCAGCACAAAAATGGTGTTGCCAACATTCGCGAGTATGTAAACCTTCTGTTGTTGAAAGGGGCCATTGGTAAGCCCTTTGCCGGCACCTGCCCCGTTCGCGGGCACAGCAATGTTCAAGGTGACCGAAGTGTGGGCATTATGCACTATGTAAACAAAGGCCTCAATGAACGGATCAAGAAACATTTGGGGTTTGTGCCACCCGATAAAGAGGGTGTCGACACTGTTGAGGCCATCAAGGCCATGCATGAGGGCAAGGCAAAAGTGTTTATGTGCTTGGGCGGAAATTTTTTGATGGCCGCATCCGATACCGAGTACACAGCTGAAGCCCTACAGAAATGTGAGCTTACCGTGCAGATCAGCACCAAATTGAACCGTACCCATTTGGTAACGGGCAGAACAGCCCTGATCTTGCCTACTTTGGGTCGGTCCGAAAAAGATATGAAAGGGGGCAAACAGCGTTATTTTACAGTAGAGAATAGCATGGGCCGGGTGACCCGTTCGAAAGGCTTGTTGAAGCCGGCATCCGAAAGTCTGAAGAGCGAACCTGAGCTGATTGCCGAAATGGCCGATACCTATTTTAAAGGTAAGCATCCTGTAAAATGGAGAGAACTGGGTGAAGACTACGACCTGATCCGTTCGTACATCGACAAAGTGGCCAAAGGCTTTGAAAACACCACTGAACGCTCAAAGGGTGTCGGGTACTATTTGCCGAACAACGCTCGTGAGCTTGATTTTAGCAAGTTGCCCAACGGCAGGGCGCAGATAACCATCAATCCGTTGCCCGACCATGATCTGCAAGAAGATGAATTTTTATTGATGACCATACGCTCCCACGATCAGTTCAATACCACGATTTACGGTCTTGACGATCGGTATCGGGGGGTTTATAACGAAAGGCGTGTGGTCTTTATGCATCCCGATGATATGGAAGCCTATCAATTGAAAAGATTGGACGTGGTGAACCTTACCAGTCGATACGATGGCGTTGAGCGTTCTGCCAGAAACTTTTTGGTCGTTCCCTATTCCATCCCCAGAAAAAATTTGGCGGCCTATTTTCCTGAAACAAACGTGTTGGTGCCGTACAGCCACTATGCCGAGGGTAGCCAGACCCCCATAAGCAAGTCGATAAAGGTGACGGTGCAAAAAGTTTGATATGAGTTCTTGTTGACGGTAGGCCTACTTGTTTTCTGCCAAGAGAGCCTATTCAGCTTTTAGGTAGAATTGATACAACCATCCGTTTCATTTTTGCGTGAGGAGGTTTCATAAACCAAAAAAGGCCCCGTCTTTCGACTGGGACCCTTTTACGAGAACACTATATGAAAATGAAAAAATTTACTTTCTGAACTAATACAGGGTAAAAGTAGTGGAGGAGTGCCGAGGCACAAAAGAAATGATGTGAAACCACCGATAAGCGTGGTGATCCAAGACAAAAAGCGTTGCGAAGCGTTTTTCTTTTATTTGAAAGCCGGGATACCCGTGATATCGGCCCCTGTGATCAACAAGTGTATATCGTGGGTGCCTTCGTATGTGATAACGCTCTCTAAGTTCATCATGTGCCGCATGATGCTATATTCTCCGGTAATGCCCATACCGCCCAATATCTGTCGGGCCTCACGGGCAATCTTTAGGGCCATATCGACATTGTTCCGCTTTGCCATTGAGATTTGGGCCGTGGTGGCCCGCCCCTCATTTTTTAACTGCCCCAATCTGAAGGCCAGTAATTGGGCCTTGGTTATTTCGGTGATCATTTCGGCCAGTTTTTTCTGTTGCAACTGAAAGGCTGCTATCGGCTTGCCAAATTGGGTGCGTTCTTTTGCATAGCGCAAGGCCGTATCGTAACAGTCCATGGCGGCACCGATGGCTCCCCATGCGATGCCATAACGGGCAGAATCAAGGCATCCCAATGGGGCGCCCAGGCCATTTTTGCCCGGTAGCAGGTTTTCTTTGGGCACCTTTACGTTGTCAAAAATAAGTTCGCCCGTGGCAGAGGCCCGCAACGACCACTTGTTGTGCGTTTCGGGGGTCGAGAAACCTTCCATGCCCCGCTCTACGATCAATCCATGGATACGGCCTTCTTCATTTTTGGCCCAAACGATGGCAATATCGGCGAAGGGCGAGTTCGAAATCCACAATTTAGCGCCGTTCAAGAGATAGTGGTCGCCCATGTCCTTAAACTTGGTTTCCATGCCGGCGGGGTTTGATCCGTGGTTGGGCTCGGTCAACCCGAAGCACCCCATCCACTCGCCCGTGGCCAGTTTGGGAAGGTACTTCTTTCGTTGTTCTTCGGTGCCATAGGCATAGATGGGGTACATGACCAATGACGACTGTACCGAGGCCGTTGAACGCACCCCGCTGTCGCCCCGCTCTATCTCTTGCATGATGAGGCCGTAACTGATCTGGTCTAAACCTGCACCGCCATATTCAACGGGAATGTATGGTCCGAAAGCCCCGATTTCGGCCAGACCGCCAATAATCTGTTTTGGAAATTCCGCTTTTTGCGCGTATTCTTCGATTATTGGGGAGATATCGCGTTTCACCCACTGGCGGGCGGCATCTCTAACCAGTTTGTGCTCGTCAGACAATAAATCGTCAAGGTTGTAGTAATCAGGAGCTTCGAACAGATCAGGTTTCATAAATAGTCTATTTGTCATTCCCGCGTAGGCGGGAATCTTTATAATTAACAAATGGATTCCGCACTCGATGCGGAATGACAAAGAATCCCTAAGGATCCTTTGTCAAAGGTATTAATCAAATACAACATTTATCGAACCAAATGTTACATTTTTAAATAAAAGTCTTTTGTCAGGGAAATGAATTCAGGTGTATAACGGTGTCGGGAGATCTCTATGGTCAATTCGTCTATCGAGGGAATACTTTCAATACGTGAAAACTGCAATAGACTACGTTTGAAATTGGAATCGGGATGGCCCTTGACCTTGGTCACTCTACTGGAATAAAGGTTGTTCTCAGCGGCCATTTCGACAAACGATGCTTCTTTTTCGTGTGGAATGATGGTCGCAAAGCTGCCCCTCCCTGAAAGTAATTTGGAGACTCCCACAATCAAATCGTTGAATGGGAGCGATTGGTTTTGCCTGGCAAGGTCCCTTGACGTATTTCCGCTGGACACATTTTCTGAATAAAAGGGAGGGTTTGAAACAATCAAATCGTAAGTATCATCGATTTCTTCTGCAAACTCTTGAAAAGAGGCGTGGTAGCAGAACAGCCGATCAGGCCACGAAGAGGCTTCAAAGTTTTCTACACATTGCTCAAAGGCGTTATCGTCGAGTTCAACCGCATCAATCGTCTCGGCCGTACTACGCTGGGCAAGTTGCAGGGCGATAAGCCCTGTACCGGCGCCCACATCCAAAATGGTGCCCGGATTGTTTTCCAGCCCTGTCCATGCCCCGAGCAACACCCCGTCTGTGCCCACCTTCATGGCACAGCGGTCTTGGTTGATGGTAAACTGTTTAAATTTAAAGGGCTTTCCCATCAAGCCTGCCTGGTTCTCTGGTTTCAGACCCCTCCAATTCCAGCAAGGAATCTCCCAGTTTTGATCTCATATCGTTGGCCAAGAGCCGTATCTTTTCGACCACTTCAGGGTTTTCTGCCGCCACATTGTTGGTCTCGCTTATGTCGGTCGATAGGTCGTACAGCTCAATTTCGTCTAGTTCAACGTATCGGTACTGGCCCGGTTGCCCGTCTTTGCCGGGTTCTTGCCCATCCATGGTTCGATAACGGTGTGGAAAATACAATTTCCATTTTCCGTAACGAACCCCGAAAAGCTCGTTGACACGGTAATAAAAGAAATAAGCCTCTTGTGGACTTTCATCGCTTTCGCCCTTCAACAGTTTCCATGAACTCTTGCCGTCGATGGTTTTTTCGGGAAGGGTGGCCCCGATCAACTCGGCGATGGTCGGCAACAGGTCGATGGCCATAATCGGTTTTTCAATGACTTTTCCCGCTTCTAGGCTATCAGGATACTTGATGATAAAAGGCTCTCGTTGCCCGCCCTCCCAGGCTGTTCCCTTACCTTCTCGAAGGGGAAGGGCACTACCGGCATGGTTTCCATAGGACAGCCACGGCCCGTTGTCAGAAGTGAAAATCACCATGGTGTTCTCTTCAAGGCCATTCTTTTTGAGGGCTTCCATAATCTGTCCGACCGACCAATCGATTTCCATGATGACATCCCCATACAATCCTCTTTCAGATTTTCCCTTGAACTTGTCGGAAACGAAAAGTGGCACATGGGGCTGGGGGTGCGGCACGTACAAAAAGAACGGCTTGTCTTTGTTGCGATTGATGAAATCAACGCTGCGCTCGGTTATTTGCGCGGTAAGTTGTGACTGTTCGACCAAGGTGTCGATAACGGTCTCATTTTCGTAAAGGGGCAAATCTGGAAAATTAAAAATTGGCCCCTGTTGTGGATGATAGGGCCACATATCGTTGGAGTAGGGAATGCCGAACCATTCGTCGAACCCATGTCTTGTAGGCAAAAACTTTTGGTGATGGCCCAAGTGCCACTTCCCGTAGATCGCGGTCTTATAGCCTTTTTCTTTTAGCATTTCGGCCAATGTGGTCTCTGAGGCATTGATGCCGTGGGTGTTGCCGGGCCCCAAGGCATTGTGTATACCGATGCGATTGGGGTAGCAGCCTGTCAGTAGAGCCGCGCGCGAGGCCGAACATACTGCCTGTGCCGCGTAATAGCTGGTAAGTACGACGCCCTCTGCGGCCATTTGGTCAAGATGGGGGGTCTTGATATTGGGTGAGCCAAACACACCCACGTCTTGGTAGCCTTGGTCATCGGTAAGAATGATGACAATATTGGGGGCAGCGGTATTTTTTTGAACGTGTTTTTCTTTGTTCTGGCAAGATGTGATAACGCCAATGGCCAATAGCAACGGGATAATGCGGAGCATATCTTTTTGATATTAGGATAGAAAGTAAAGATAAAAACAAATTGCCAAGCAGGTTCAGCCATGGCCCAAATAAAGGTCTACAAGGCCTTCGGGGGTAGAGACATGAATGGTTTTTTTTGCTCTATCAACTTTTACAACAATGTCATCATCAACGGGTACCAATAGTTGTTTGCCATTTTTTTCAGCTTCAAAGAGTACCTGTGAGGCTTGGTCATTGATGGCCTTGATGGTGCCGATGTCTCCGTGCTTTTCATCCATCAGTGTAAATCCGATGACTTCGTGGTAATAAAACTTGTTTCCCGTCAAGGGCGGAAGCATTTCTAGCGGAAGATATAATTCGGCCCCCAATATGCTATCGGCAGCGGCTTCGTCTTTGATGTCCTCAAAATCGATGCGCAATAGCGCCGATTTGTGCAGGCGGCACCGATCAATAAAAAATGGAACCAGATTGTCCGATGAAAGGCGGACAAAAACTGATTCCAAGTTTTCGTAAATCTCAGGTTCATCGGTATCAAGTTTCACCAATACCTCGCCCCTGAAACTGTATTTTGAAACGACTTTGCCCAGGTAGAAGCACTCTTCCTTGCGCATCGCCATAAAAAATTATTCTTCTTCAGAACTGGCGGCTTCCTCAGCTTTGGCTTCTTTGGCCTCTGGTGCAGCTTCTTCTTTCATCTCTTCGGCTGCGGGAGCCTCTTCTGGCACCTCAGGGGCGGCCTCGACAGCTGCTACTTCTTCGGTTGCATCCACGGCCTCGGGTGTTTCAGGCACTTCTTCGGCCTCTGGCTCTGGCTGAGATGCAGCGATTCGTTTTTCGTTCGCTTCTTTTTCGGCCGCCAATGCTTTGGCTTTGGCTTCGGCCTGCTCTTTGCTCAAGCCATCTCTTTTGGCTTGGATCTTGCTTTCCTTTTCTTCCAACCAAGCATTGAATCTTTTCTCTGCCTCTTCTTCTGAAAATGCTCCTTTGGCAACACCGCCCAACAAATGTTTCTTGTACATGACCCCTTTGTAGCTCAAAATGGCCCTGGCAGTGTCAGTAGGCTGTGCCCCGTGCTGCAACCACTTTACCGAACCATCGACATCTAAACTGATGCTGGCTGGATTGGTGTTTGGGTTATAGGTGCCCAACTTCTCCAAAAATTTACCATCTCTTTTTGAACGGGAATCTGCGGCAACGATCCAATAGAAGGGTTTTCCTTTTTTACCATGGCGTTGCAATCTAATCTTTACTGGCATATCACATTAATTTGTAGGGTGCCCGACCCAGGTTATTAATTCTGTTCCTGCGAAGGCAGGATTCTCTTTTCCTCAAAGAGCGTGCAAATATAAAACAACTCTCCGATTTTTTATGCATAAGTGGGCCGCATTTTTTTGTTAAAGGATTTAACAGACGCGAGTAACGTCGTTAAATTTATGTAAAACTATGTTAAATACTTGATATTCAGCAAAATAACTATATATTTAATAGTGAAAGTTATTGAGAGCCAATAACATCATGTTGAATTAAAAATGTAGAAGGATTATGACGAAGTACACTGTAGAAATGTCAAACAAACTAAATGAATTGCTAGAAAAGACCTATGATGCGGAAAAGGGATTCAAAGAAGCAGCCGAAAAGGTTAAGAACCCTACCATCAAAGAGTTTTTTGAGCAAAAAGCGGAACAACGGTTCAACTTTGGCCAAGAGCTGAAAAACGAAATAAGGGCTTATGGCCAAGAACCTGAAAAAGGCGGAAGCCTTAAAGGGACCTTGCACCGCAATTGGATGAACCTTAAAGCATTCTTTGACAATAACGATGAAGAAGCTATGTTGAAAGAAGTTGAACGCGGTGAAAAAGAAGCGATCAACACCTACAACGATATTTTGAACGATGAAGAGTTCGTATTGCCGCCATCAACCGAAACGTTGTTGATGAAGCAGCGAAACGCAATCAGGGAAACCCTTGAGAAAGCAAATTTCTTTGAGATGGCAGTGTCGTAATTGATTCAACATACTTCTAAAAAGGCCCCGACCTTGATCGGGGCCTTTTTTGGTTGATAACTCCTCAAAACTCCTTTTTTTTAAAAAGGAGGTTTTGTATAATTTTAGCCATTACGAACTGAGTGAAGCAATCTATTCCATCGATTGAGAGATTGCGACGTCAAATCTGAGGATTTTCCTCGCAATTGAATAGTTGATGTACCTAATCTTTGATACCGAGACCACAGGCTTGCCCAAACGCTGGGATGCCCCCATAACCGACACCGATAACTGGCCACGATGTGTGCAGATAGCCTGGCAGTTGCACGACGACATGGGCCGTTTGGTAGACCACCAGGATTTTTTGGTAAAGCCCGAAGGATTCAACATTCCCTATGAGGCCGAGCAGGTTCATGGTATCTCAACAGCCTTGGCGGAGCAAGAGGGAACCCCCTTGCAAGAGGTACTCGATAAGTTCAACGAGGCACTTTCAAAGACAAAGTTTGTGGTGGGCCAGAATGTTGATTTTGACGTCAACATCATGGCCTGTGAGTTTCACCGAAAGGGCGTTGAAAATTCGCTGCAAGAGCTTCCTGTTTTGGATACCTGTACGGAGAAAACCGCGGAACTCTGCAAAATTCCCGGTGGCAGGGGCGGCAAGTTCAAGCTTCCCACTCTGACCGAACTGCATGAGTTCTTGTTTGGCGAACCCTTTGCCGAGGCGCACAATGCCACTGCAGACGTGGAAGCCACAGCCCGTTGTTTTTTGGAGCTTATTAGAAAAAGGCAATACACCCCAGAACAACTTGACGTAGCGCCCGGTTACTTTGAACGTTTCTCCGAAGAAAATCCCAAAGAAATGGAACTGGTCGGGTTGAAGCACATCAACCTGAAGGAAGCTTCCCAAAAGATTGCCGATGCCCTTTGGAAGAAAGATACGGGTGGCATATCGCAGCAAGAACTTGACGAGAACGGCGAGAAACTTGAAGAGGCAACCTTTGTTCACTTGCACAACCACTCCCAGTTTTCGGTATTGCAATCAACCATGTCGACCAAAGAGTTGGTTCGCCTTGCCGTTGGGCAAAAAATGCCTGCCGTGGCCCTTACCGACCATGCCAACATGATGGGGGCCTTTCATTTTGTAAAGGAAGTGGATGCCCACAACAAATCCATCCAACGTAAAAGAAAGGAAGCCGAAGAAAGCGGAGAGGCTTTTGATGGCCATGAACTCGTACCGATAGTCGGCTGTGAATTTTATGTTTGTGATGACCATACCAATAAAAATGTAAAAGACTACGGGTATCAAATAGTGATGCTCGCAAAGAATAAAAAAGGATACCACAATTTGGCCAAAATGGCCTCGATTGCCTATACAGATGGGTTTTACTATGTACCCCGAATCGACAAAGAAGTCATCAGGCAATATAAGGAAGATGTCATCGTACTTTCAGGAAACTTATACGGTGAGGTGCCCAACAAGATTTTGAACCAAGGTGAGCGACAGGCAGAAGATGCCCTGCTTTGGTGGAAGGCGGAGTTTGGCGATGATTTCTACCTTGAGATCATGCGCCACGGCCAAGAAGACGAAGACCGGGTCAACAAGGTGTTGGTCGAGTTCTCGAAAAAGCATGGTGTAAAGTTGGTGGCGACCAACAATACCTATTATGGCCAGAAAGAAGATGCCGAGGCCCATGATATTCTGTTGTGCGTAAAAGATGGCGAAAAAGTTTCGACCCCGATAGGCCGAGGCAGGGGATATCGTTATGGTCTGCCCAACCAAGAATATTACTTCAAGTCTTCAGAGGAGATGAAAACGCTCTTCAAAGACCTTCCAGAGGCCATTTTAAATATTCAAGAAGTGGTTGAAAAGGTCGAGCCCTATACCTTGGCCAGGGACGTATTGTTGCCGAAGTTCGATATTCCTGATGCGTTCAAGGTGCCCGAAGATGAGAAAGATGGCGGTAAAAGAGGTGAAAATGCCTATTTGCGACATATCACCTACGAAGGGGCCAAAGAGCGGTATGGTGAGATTACCGATGAAATCAGGGAGCGAATTGATTTTGAACTGGCGACCATTGAAAACTCAGGGTATCCAGGGTATTTTTTGATCGTTGAGGATTTTATTCGGGCGGCCCGTGAAATGGGTGTTTCGGTTGGGCCCGGTAGGGGCTCCGCCGCGGGATCGGTGGTTGCCTATTGTCTCAAGATTACCAATATAGACCCCCTGAAGTATGATTTGCTTTTTGAGCGGTTTTTGAATCCCGATCGGGTTTCGATGCCCGATATCGACATTGATTTTGACGACGAGGGCCGTGGCAAGGTAATGGATTATGTCATTAAAAAATATGGCGCCAACCAAGTGGCCCAGATCATAACCTATGGTACCATGGCGGCTAAGTCATCTATTCGCGATACCGCTAGGGTGCTCGATTTGCCCCTGGGTGACGCCGACCGCATCGCCAAGTTGATCCCCACCATGGGCAAGCTGAACAAGATCTTTGGAAAGGAAGAATCTGACCTGAAGAAAATGTTCAGATCTGAGGAAATGGAAAAGGTCAACGAACTGCTCAACATTGCTGAATCTGATAGTCTGGAAGGTAGAACAGTCAGTATGGCACGTGTGTTGGAAGGTTCCCTCCGTAACACGGGGATCCATGCCTGCGGGGTCATAATCACTCCCGATGACATCACCAATTTTGTACCCGTGGCCACGGCAAAAGACTCAGACCTATATGTGACCCAGTTCGACAACTCGGTGGTGGAGAGCGCAGGGCTTTTGAAGATGGACTTTTTGGGACTGAAGACCCTGACCCTTATCAAAGACACCATTAAAATCATCAAGGCAAGAACCGGTGTTGAATTGGTGCCCGATGAGTTTCCGTTGGACGATGAAAAGACCTATGAGTTGTTTCAACGGGGGGAGACCGTGGGTATTTTTCAATACGAATCGCCCGGTATGCAGAAACACCTCAAAAACCTCAAGCCAACGGTTTTTGATGACCTTATCGCCATGAACGCGCTGTACCGACCCGGCCCCATGGAGTATATTCCGAGCTTCATTGCCCGCAAACATGGAGAGGAGGAAATTACCTACGACCTTCCAGAAATGGAAGAATACCTGAAAGATACTTATGGTATCACGGTATACCAAGAACAGGTGATGCGTTTGTCGCAGAAGTTGGCCGGTTTTTCGAAGGGTGATGCCGATGTGTTGAGAAAGGCCATGGGCAAAAAGATTTTTGCCCTGCTACAAAAGTTGAAGCCCCAGTTTTTGGATGGTGGCGTTAAGAACGGCCATCCTAGGGAAATACTTGAAAAAATTTGGAAAGATTGGGAAGCCTTTGCCTCCTATGCCTTCAATAAGAGTCACTCTACCTGTTATGCCTATATCGCATACCAGACGGCCTACTTAAAGGCACATTACCCTGCAGAGTATATGGCCGCAGTGCTGTCGAACAACATGAATGATATCAAGCAGGTCACTTTCTTCATGGAAGAGTGTAAGCGCATGGGGCTTCCCGTTTTGGGTCCTGATGTCAACGAATCGTACTACAAGTTTGCAGTTAACAAAGAGAATGCCATCCGCTTTGGTATGGGCGCCATCAAAGGAGTGGGGCGCTCGGCCGTAGAGGCCATTGTAAACGAGCGCAAAGAAAACGGCCACTATCGTTCGGTTTTTGACATGGCCAAGCGGGTAGACCTTAGGGCTGCCAATAAAAAGGCCTTCGAGAGCTTGGCCTTGGCAGGCGGCTTTGACTCATTCGGCGATACCCATCGGGCGCAATATTTTCATCAAGAGGGCGATGGCATCAGCTTTTTGGAAAAAGTGATACGATACGGTGCCAAGTACCAAGAAAACCAAAACTCGTCACAGGTAAGCCTATTTGGCGATGCAAGCGAGGTGCAGATTCCAGAACCCGTGGTGCCACCTTGCGAAGAATGGGGCACCATGGAAAAGCTCAGAAGGGAAAAAGAGGTGGTTGGCATGTATATTTCAGGCCATCCCTTGGACGATTTCAAAAAAGAGATTGATGCCTTTTGCAACGCGGGCATATCAATATTCAAAAATGGGTTGGACACTTTTGTGAACAGAGAACTTTCGTTTGCAGGGGTGATCACCGATGTGCAGCACCGTATGTCAAAAAATGGCAAGGGCTGGGGAATCTTCACCTTGGAAGACTATACCGATTCGTATGACTTCAAGATTTTTGGGGAAGAATACCTGAAATTCAGGCATTTTTTAATGGTCAATTCGTTTGTGTACGTAAAGGTGTTCGTTCGAGAAGGATGGGTAAACCGGGAGACTGGCAAGAAAGGGGAGCCCCGCTTACAGTACAACGACTTCAAACAACTGCAAGATGTGATGGACGCCTATGCCAAAAAACTGACCATCAAGTTGGATATTGATCGTTTGCAGGAAAAACGCATCAAAGAACTGAAAGACACACTGAGGTCGCATAAGGGCAAGCATCCGCTGAATTTTGTAGTGTACGAAATGAAAGACGAGATAAAACTGAACCTATCCAGCAGAAAACAGAAAGTGAACATCTCAAGCGAGCTGTTATCGGTGCTAGAAGAGCAAAAGGTGCACTACAAGTTGAACTGAAATAGTTTTTTCCAATGCCCAGATAGTCAAAATGAATATAACCGGGGTAAGGAATGAAAGGTAGAATTGACTAAGTTTGCAAATATAAATTTTAACGAAAAATGGCTTTAGAGATAACAGACGATACCTTTGAAGAGATAGTCTTAAAAAGTGACAAACCAGTAGTGGTCGATTTTTGGGCAGCTTGGTGCGGCCCCTGTAGAATGGTCGGCCCGATCATTGATGAGGTTAGCCAAGAGTATGAGGGCAAAGCGGTTGTCGGCAAGGTCGATGTAGATGCCAACCAACAATATGCCGCTAAGTATGGGGTACGCAACATACCTACCGTATTGGTATTTAAAGATGGCGAGATTGTAAACCGACAAGTAGGCGTTTCGCCCAAAAAGGTCTACACAGATGCCATAGATGCGGTACTATAACTAAATATTTAAGAAAGTTTTTGAAAAAGGTCTGGTGTCTGCCAGGCCTTTTTCTTTTATATTGGGGTTGTTATGGATGTCAAATCAGAGCTTCACAAAGCACAGTTGTTCCAAAACCTTGAGTTGTTGGCCCGCCAAGTGGTAGAGGGCTTTGTAAGTGGTATCCATAAGAGTCCGTTCCATGGATTTTCTGCCGAGTTCGCCGAACACAAGATTTACAATACCGGCGAGAGTACCAAGCATATTGATTGGAAGCTGTTCGCACGTACCGATAAGCTGTATACCAAGCATTATGAGGAAGAGACGAATCTAAGGTGCCACATGGTGTTGGACAACTCTGCCTCCATGCATTACCCCGAAGTGGGGAAACTGCACTTGGAAAATCTGAACAAAATTGGTTTTGGGGTATTGGCCATCGCCGCCCTTATGCACATATTAAAAAAACAACGTGATGCCGTCGGATTGAGTGTTTACTCAGACGATTATGAGTTCTTCGTAAAAGAAAAAAGCAGCGAACGTCATTTTCAATTGCTCTTATCGACCCTGAATTCGATACCCGAATCAAAAAATACCGGAAAGGCGACCCGCACCTATCACTATCTGCACCAGATTGCAGAAAAAATACATAGAAGGAGTCTCATTTTTCTTTTTTCAGATATGTTGCAGACAGAGGTTGAAGAAACCAAACTGTTCGAGGCGCTTCGGCATTTAAAGTACAACAAACATGAAGTGGTGTTGTTCCACTTGTTGGACTATGAGCACGAACTAAAGTTTGACTTTGATAATGCGCCCAAGCGATTTGTCGATATAGAAACCGGCCAGCACATCGATTTGTATGCAGAAAACATTAAAAAGGCCTATGAAAAAAAGGTGGGAGAGTATATAAGGGCCCTGAAGCTGAAATGTATGCAGTACCAGATAAAATATGTGGAAACCGATGTCCGTTCAGATTTTTCACGAGTACTCAATACATTTATGGTTGAGCGCCAAAAATTTGTTTGACCCATTTCACCAAAAAAATATTTTGTGCAAATGAAATTGTAAATGTATATTTGCCCTCGCTTTCAAGGAAGCATTCGAACAAGATTTGAATCCCGCTGTTGCGGGAGTGCCGATAGGTACCGGCATAAAATCATTGGTCTGGTAGTTCAGTTGGTTAGAATACCTGCCTGTCACGCAGGGGGTCGCGGGTTCGAGTCCCGTCCAGACCGCCAACAAAATAAAGCCCTCACGGACGTGTGGGCTTTTTTAATGGCTATGGGTTAAACATAGGTTAAACAACCTACTTTCTTTTCCTGTATACTTTATCCATCACTTCGCATTGAAGCAAATGTGTATTCGTATAGGATTAAATTATTGCAACACAGTTGCACGAAAAACTTTTTATCTTTGCATCGTGAGATTTTTGGCAATCATACTATCAACGTACTTCCTGGCGCTCAATGTAGTGCCCTGTAGCGATGCAGGGAATGTTGCAGAGGATTCCCAAGTCGTTGCAACAGTTGATTTTGATGGCGACCATGACCAAGATTGCGAACTATGCTCGCCATTTTGCCAGTGCCATTGTTGCCATGTTCACACAATAGGCTTCGGGCTCACTACCTTTGAGCCTTTCAATCCACTAATTTCGCAAGATAACTTTAACCACTTTGATAGCATAGGCAAGGATATTTCCCTTTCCCTTTTACAGCCCCCGCAGGTTTAATTCAGTTTACGTAGGATAGCTACATCCTGTTTTGAAGTTCCTTACAGGAAATTTCAAGGCCGTTTTCGATTTCACGAAAGCATCGTTTCATTTTTAACTGAATTAACACTTGAATCTATGATCAACAGAATCATTGATTTTTCAATCAATAACAAATTTATAATTGGTCTGCTAACCTTGGCGCTTATCGTTGCAGGTATCTATAGCATGACCCAAGTACCAATTGACGCCGTACCGGATATTACCAATAACCAGGTACAGGTCATCACGCAATCGCCCAATCTGGGTACAGAGGATATCGAACAATTCGTGACCTATCCCGTGGAAGTGGCAATGAGCAACCTTCCCGATGTCAAGGAAATCCGTTCTATTTCACGATTTGGACTTTCCGTGGTTACGGTAGTATTTGACGATGATATGGGAACCTTTTTGCCACGCCAGCTCGTTTCCGAAAAACTGACTGAGGTACGCGAGCAAATTCCAGAGGAATTGGGCCAGCCATCGATGGGACCTATTACAACTGGTTTGGGCGAAGTGTACCAATACACCCTAAAAGTTGAGCCTGAGTTTCAAGACGAGTATTCCCTTGCAGACTTGCGCACGATGCAGGATTGGATTGTGCAACGACAAATGGCGATGGTGCCTGGCGTCGTTGAAATCAATGCGATAGGTGGAAAGATTAAACAATATGAAGTGGCCGTTGACCCCAACGAATTGAAGGCTATTGGGCTTACCATTACCGATATATTTAAAGCCTTGGAAGCAAACAATAAGAATACGGGTGGTGCCTACATCGAAAAGAACCACCAGGCCAACTTCATTCGGGGTGAAGGTTTGGTACGCAACCTCAATGACATCAAGAAAATCGTTATTAAGAATGAAAATGGTGTGCCCATCACCGTAAACGATGTGGCCGAGGTACGCTTCGGTTTCGCCGTTCGCTATGGGGCATTAACGCAGGATGGCGAAGGCGAGGTCGTCGGTGGACTGGTGATGATGCTCAAAGGGGCAAACTCAAACGAGGTCATTGTCCGCGTCAAGGATAGGATGGCGGAAATCCAGAAATCACTTCCCGAAGGCGTGGTCATCGAACCCTTGTTGGATAGAAGTAAACTCATCAGTGAGACCACAGGCACGGTACGCAACAATCTTCTGGAAGGCGCGCTCATCGTGATTTTTGTACTCGTCTTTCTTTTGGGGAACTGGCGTGGCGGACTGATTGTGGCATCGACCATTCCCCTATCCCTATTATTTGCCTTTATCCTAATGAATGTTTTTGATGTATGGGCGAACCTGATGAGCTTGGGGGCAATCGACTTTGGTATTATCGTAGATGGGGCGGTCATTATCGTGGAAGCGAGTGTATTTCTTATGGCCAGTTATGTGCTTAAAAAGAAATCTTTGGATAAGAAAGACCGTAACGAAATTGCAGCCGATGCATCCAAAAAAATGATGAACGCAGCCTTCTTTGGACAGCTGATAATCCTTATCGTCTTCCTACCCATCTTGGCATTGGAAGGTGTCGAGGGAAAGATGTTCCAGCCTATGGCACTTACGTTCATCTTTGCGATGATTGGTGCAATGGTTTTATGTCTGACCTATGTGCCGATGATGTCCGCCTTATTCCTGAAACCGCCAAAAAAGGAAAAGAAATCGTGGGGCGACCGTTTTGTACATTGGGTACAACGTAAGTATGAGCCCCTATTGTTAAACGTCTTGGAAAAGGGAAAATGGGTCGTTGGTATTGCGGTGGCCATCTTTGCCGTGGCCATCTTCACGTTCGCTAAAATGGGCGGTGAGTTCATACCGCAATTGGACGAGGGCGATATTGCCTTCCACGCTATTTTGAAACCCGGAAGTTCATTGAGCGAGACCATCGAGACCACCACAAAAATAGAACGCATCGTAAAGGCCGAATTTCCCGAAGTGGAAAAAATAGTCAGCCGTATCGGTGTTGCGGAAGTGCCTACCGACCCGATGCCTATGGACTTTGCCGATGTATTCGTAATACTGAAACCGCAGGACGAATGGGTTTCTGCCGAATCCAAGGATGAACTTATTGACAAGATGAAGGATGCGGTGAGCATCATCCCTGGTGTCAATTATGAATTTACGCAACCCATCGAAATGCGGTTCAATGAACTATTGGAAGGTATCCGTGAGGATATTGCCATCAAAATATACGGTGAGGATATCGATGTACTTGCGTCCAAAGCGGACGAGATTACCAAAATCATCGCAGGTACTGAAGGTATAGGCGATATGCGGGCAGAAGCCACTTCAGGCCTACCTCAGATGACCATAAGGTACAATCGCGACAAACTGGCACAATACGGCGTGAGCATCGACCAACTCAATACGATGGTGCAATCCGCTTTTGCAGGTGGGTACGCAGGGGTCATTTTTGAAGGTGAAAAGCGTTTTGATTTGGTGGTCAGGCTCGATGAGCAGAACCGTAGCGACATTAACGACATCCGTAATCTCTATATCAATCTACCGAACGGTTCACAAATTCCACTTCAAGAACTGGCGGCTATCGAGTACACACCGGGACCGATGCAGATAAGCAGGGACAATACCAATCGCAGAACCTATGTAGGCGTTAATGTACGTGGTCGCGATGTGGAATCGCTGGTCAATGAGATAAGGGACAAGCTGGATGCAAACCTCGATTTACCCCCAGGTTATTTTATCCGCTATGGCGGTGCCTTTGAAAATCTGGAAAGGGCCAGCGACCGATTGCAGACCGTGGTTCCTATTGCCCTACTTCTCATATTCATCCTGATATATTTTGCGTTAAAATCCTTTCCGCA
>CEVF01033727.1_pt1 | contig 38223 bp, 23 predicted proteins | sample 356441 | NCBI WGS metagenome assembly CEVF01 (sample SAMEA2622765, study PRJEB7988) | marine metagenome | biome: marine biome (ENVO:00000447); feature: surface water layer (ENVO:00002042); material: "saline water (ENVO:00002010), including plankton (ENVO:xxxxxxxx)" | depth 5 m | reverse complement strand
CCATGATAGAAGAGGCTCTAAATTTAGCTATCTCGGATGTGGAATCTCTCAACTATGAATTAAATAATACCAGGAATAATCTCTCTTTGGCGGAATCAGAGAGAGATGGTCTGTACGAACAACTGGAATTGGCTCTCTCTCTCCTTAACCAATCTGAAGGGGATAATACTGAAATCTATCAACAGATTTCAGAACTGAATAATTTGATCGGACAGAAAGAAGACGCTATAGAATCTCTGAATTATACCATAAATCTCCTCTTGGCTAATGTTTTGGAGCTTGAACAGACTATCGATGCTTTGGAATCAGTAATCCAATCGGTAACTTACAGCCTGGAATATGTAGTTGGGAACTGCCCTTTGGGAAATCCGGGTTTCGTCATGAATATAGGTTTTGACGATGGAGAGGGAGCTGGCATTGAGGGGGATGGCATTCTTGCTGGAGATGAGGTTCATAGAACCGTCGGCGAATGTCCGGGGGATTTCGGCATGGTTTACAACGACACCACGAATGAACATAATTGGGGGCCTCAGAGGGTGGTCCAAATGGGAGGAGTTCTATATTTCACGGCAGATGATGGAATTCACGGATGGGAATTATGGAGGAGTGACGGTACATTAGATGGCACATACATGATATTAGACATCCTCGAGGAGGATTGTGATACTGCTGTTGACCCTGAAACCGGGGAGCAATATCAGGACTGTACTAATCCCGGATCAGTCAGAGATTGGGGGTGGGGGGACGCTGCACCAGGCTTTTTGACAGAAATAGTCGCAGGCAACGAAAAAATATTCTTCACGGCTTTTAACGCGCCAAAAGCTACGAATTTTGCAGATGTGTGGGTAAGTGATGGTACCGCAGAAGGAACCCATGTAGTTGATGATATATGGATAGATTGGGATTATTTTTGCGACGGGTGTGAATTCTACTATTCAGGACCCAGAGATCTGATGGTAGTTCCCTCAAATGGGAATCTACCTGACAGGGTTGTTTTCAGTGCAATAAAGGCAATCGCAAATACGGGAGACCAAGGTTTCCCTAAGGGAGAGGAGCTTTGGATATCGGATGGAACACAAGCCGGAACAAGGATGCTAGCCAACATAGAGCCGGAAACAAGTAGTTTTGGATCATCAAATGAATACTGTTGTGCTGATTTTGATGGTTCGATACCAAGAGACATGGTTCTCAAGGGCTCGCAAATTTGGTTTACTGCTCAGACTGAATCATACGGAAGGGAATTGTATAGATTCAACCTTCAACTGGGAGGTGGCTTATTCTTGGTAAAAGACATTAATTCTGGCGTAGAAACTAGTAATCCTTTGTACTTGACACATGGGTCTAGTGGACTGTATCTATCCGCAGATGACGGTGTTACTGGACAGGAGCTTCATTTTTCATTGGGCGATGCATTTACGACTAACCTAGTAAAGGACATCTGGCCAGGTACTGATAATTCCAGTAATCCGTGGCATTTTACTAAATTCGGGAGTAAATTGGTTTTCTCAGCTGATGATGGGGAGAATGGCAGAGAATTATGGATAACCGACAATACTGAAGCAGGCACGTACATGATTAAAGACATCAATCCCGGAAATAACTCAAGTAACCCTAGTGGTTTCTACGGAGGGAGCATGGCCTCCTCCGCCAACGACGAGGGGAGAGATAATCCAGATATGGAGGTTTACAACGGTGAGGTGTATTTCATTGCGGACGATGGAGTACATGGAAAGGAGCTCTGGAAGACAGATGGGACTGAAGAGGGCACAGTCATGGTGAAGGATATTGCCCAAGGGAATAATAGTAGTATATGGTTCACTGGAGGATTGGCGGTTAAGGAATGGACTACTGTCCATCAGGGTATGCTTTATTTCGTAGCGGATGATTTCATCCATGGACCTGAATTGTGGAGAACTGATGGGACTTCTGCAGGTACACAAATGGTTTTAGACTTCAACAATGGCTCCGATGGTAGCTGGCCATGGCAATTTAATTCCGTAGGTGACAAATTATATTTCTCAATGTGGGACGGTGATCAAAGACAGTTGTGGTACTATTGGGATAATCCTGGTCCAGTCATTACCTGACCCATTGCCTCCAAAATGAGTCTGATTCGGAGGAACTTCTAAGAGTCCTCGTCAGCCTAGCATTAGTATGAAGATAAGGACTGCATTCATGGTGATGATTTTCTGTAGTTCAGCACTATCTGGATGTACTGGTAATGATTCAGAGAAAGATGACAGAATAGAAGCACTAGAAATAGAGTTATCGGAATCAATATCCGATCATGACTCTTCATTGGGCCAAATCTCCACTCTGGAGGCCGCGTTGGCCGAATCCGTCACATCATTGGAAGTTCTTGAAAACACAGTGTCTAATCTGACAACTACGATTTCCGGATATGAAGAAGACATATCATATCTGATCGACCAAAGGGATGTTTTACTCCATCAACTGAATGTTTCTGAAGGAAATAACTCAATCATATTAGAGCAAATATTCGCACTAGAATCTGAAATTGGAGACTTGGAAGATCAGTTATTGGGGTTAAACTCAGAATTGACGCAAAAAGAGAGTCAAATTACCAATCTTGAAAATACTATTTCCGCCCTTGGGTACACTATGTCGCAACTAACTCACACAATTTCTTACAAAACTGAAAGTTGCCCTCTTGGTAATCCAGGATATTTCATGGATATTGGATTTGACGATGGCCAGGGACTTGGAATAAATGATGATGGTAAAGTTACCTTCGAAGAGGTTCAAACTACGGTTGGCGAATGTCCGGGGGATTTCGGCATGGTATACAATCAGACGACCAGAGAACACAACTGGGCCCAACAGAGAGTCGTAGAAATGGGTGGAGTGCTGTACTTCATAGCAGATGATGGCGATTCTGGATGGGAACTGTGGAGGAGCGATGGTACCGTTTCTGGTAGCTACATCGTGAAAGACATCAGGGGAGAGGAGTGTGAAACTATTCAGAATGCAACGACGGGTGAGGATGAGGAGTCATGTACCAACCCTAGCTCCGTATGGGATAGAACTCATGATGGAGTTTTTATGCCTGCGGAGATTGTTGCAGGAAATGAAAAAATATTCTTCACGGCATATAATCAGTGGAGAGACAATACATGGTCCGCTGCTGACCTATGGGTTAGCGACGGGACAGAAGAAGGGACTCAACTGGTCAAAGATCTATGGCCGGGATGGGACTACTTTTGCTGTGGCCAAGAGTTCGATTATGTTGGTATCAGCAATCTGTTAATCATCCCATCTAGTGGAAATAATCCAGATAGAGTCCTTTTTTCTGGTTTACAGGCTACATACACGAACAATGAAGATGGTAGTGGCACCGGTCCCACTGGCGAGGAGCTTTGGTTGAGCGATGGGACAGAAGCAGGAACACAGTTGGTTGCAAACATAAAACCAGAAACACATTCCTGGACATATGGAGATACAACTTATTGTTGTGGCGATTGGAACGGATCGATGCCAAGAGACCTGGTTCTAATTGGGGAACAGGCATGGTTCACTGCTGAGACCGATGACTATGGTAGGGAGCTCTACAGATATGCCTTGGGTAATTCCTTCGGTGTCGGGAGTGGGCATTATCTCGTTAAAGATATAATGCCAGGGTCCACAACAAGCAATCCAAGTGAGCTCACGAAAGGATCTGGGGGGTTGTTCCTATCTGCTGACGACGGAGTTCACGGGCAAGAGTTATACTTCACTCTTGGGGATATTTTCACAACAAATATAGTCAAAGACATCTGGCCTGGTGAGAACAACTCAAGTAGTCCAATGTGGGTAACTAAACTGGGAACTAAAGTGATTTTTTCAGCTGATGATGGGACCAATGGAAGAGAGCTTTGGATAAGTGATAGTACCAATTCTGGAACATTTATGATCAAGGACATCAATCCTGGAAATAACTCAAGTAACCCCACTGGTCCAATGAAAGAAATGGATGGCTTCATTTATTTCTCAGCAAATGATGGTGTCCATGGATATGAACTTTGGAGGACCGATGGTACTGAAGCGGGAACTACAATGGTTAAGGATATTCGACAGGGTGAAAATAATAGCCTAGACTGGGGATCTACCGCCCATTGGCATGGGGAGTATGCCCTTGCTCATGGTGATCATTTGTATTTCTCAGCGAATGATGGGGAAAATGGAGAGGAGCTTTGGAGAACGGATGGGACAGAGGCAGGAACTAGTCTGATTGTTGATGCAAATCCGGGCGAAACAGGGAGTTGGCCATGGTGGTTCATAGCATCGGGAGATAAAATCTATTTCACATCCTGGGATGGGGATCAGAGGCAACTTTGGCACTATTGGGACAACCCAGGTCCAGTCATTTCTGTGTGAATTTACAAGAAACATAATTCTCATAAGTCCACCTTCGTTGGAGTAGTAAGGTTCCGATGCGGGTTGAGCAGGATGTTAAACTAACTTTTGATGATGTATTGATTAGACCTAAGCGCAGTACATTGATTTCAAGATCGGATGTAACTTTGGTAAGGAATTTCAAGTTTCGGCATTCAGATGCGACTTGGGAAGGAGTCCCCGTAGTCGCCGCGAATATGGATACTACGGGCGTATTCGGCGTTGCTGAAGTCCTGCAGAAGCATCGAATGCTGACTTGTCTGCAGAAATTCTACTCAACTAGGCAATGCTCTGAAGCTTGGAAAAACGGCGTGGATCCAAAATTTGTGGCCATTACATGCGGTTCGACTGAAGATAGTCTGGAGCTTCTGAAAAAGAAGATGGGTACAAGTGAGGGACTCTCCATGATATGTGTAGACGTTGCGAACGGTTACAGGGAGGTCTTCTTGGAGTTCATCAAGGATGTAAGGAGGAATTTCCCAGATTCAATAATTATTGCTGGGAATGTCGCTACCAGAGAGATGACCGAGGCACTGATTCTCGCAGGCGCTGATGTAGTCAAGGTGGGGATAGGTCCCGGTTCAGTGTGCACTACCAGAAAGGTTGCAGGAGTGGGATATCCTCAGCTTTCTGCTATCTCTGAATGTGCGGATGCGGCTCATGGCCTAGGAGGCCATGTGATGGCAGATGGCGGTTGCTCATCGCCCGGAGATATTGCCAAGGCCTTCGCCGCTGGAGCTGATTTCGTAATGTTAGGGGGGATGTTGGCCGGTCATGACGAGTCTGGGGGTGAGCTGGTAGAGGGAGATAATGGAAAAATGTACAAGTCTTTCTACGGAATGTCGTCTGCTAAAGCCATGCAGGAATATTATGGGGAAATTGCCAAGCATCGCGCTCCCGAAGGAAAGGAAGTTAGGGTCCCATATAGAGGAAGTCTTGAAGAGACTGTTCAGTCAATTCTGGGAGGGGTTAGATCGGCTTGCTCATATGTCGGAGCTAGGAGGATAAAGGACCTTCCAAAGTGTACTACTTTTATTAGAGTCACACGCACAACTAATGAAGTTTACCAAAAATTCAATGTTGAAGAGTGAACTATCTGGGAAACAGGATTTTACCTAGAGACTCTAGGTGTCTTGTGGACGAGTTCCTTGTTTTGGGGGCATCTTCCTAGATATCAAGAATTACCTGCGACATCCACCCCGGTCCTTCGAAATCAGGAACCCCGGGGTGTTCACCGACAACGATCTCCCCCTCTTGGACTTCCCTCAGTACCAATTCATGCATCGTTATTGCCTTGACCTCAATCTCCCTATCTACTAGGTCTGCGTCGACCCATGAGACATGTCCAGTTACGTACTCATTAGAGACTGATATTGATGATTCCACTAGCCACTGGCCCTCTCCATAGCCCCTGTAAAGTACCTCCTCGAGCCATCTTACTAGCCCTCTTTCAATATCCCCTCCCGTCGGTACTGCCCAAGTCCCAGTACTCCTTGGGAAGTTATTTTTTAGGGTGAAATGTTTCAAGATCTGATATTCCTGAATTCCAATAGTGGCCTCTTCTATAACTCCCTCGAGGGAATGTGAAAATGTTCTAATTCCCACATCAGCAGTTGTGGGAAACACCCAAGACGACATATCGATACACTAGTTTGGGAGATGCGCGCTTTAGTTGAACATGTCGCAGAGCTCTCCCTGTGATGGGAAGCTAGTCGGATCTTTGGGATGGGTATTCCATTTATTCTCGCATTTGTTGACGAAGCCGTCACCATCAGAGTCGACATTGGCGTCGGCCGGATCGAAGGGGTCGAACCCAAAGTAATACTCCCATCCTGCCCACATTGAATCATCATCCTGATCTTGGTGATAAACCTCTGAACCATCTTCCCATATATCTCCATCAGTATCTGCGTTTACTGGATTTGTCCCATTTTGATACTCCTCGAAGTTCGTGTAATTCTCCAAGTCATCGTAGAACCTGTTTCCTGCATCAGTCATGTGATCTATGTGGCACTCGGAATTTTGGGGGTTATTCCACCCTGGGCAATACCTATTCATCAGATTCGTGCGATTGAGTCCGTCACCGTCGAAATCCTCCTGTCCATCATCTATTCCATCTAGGTCAGAGTCTGGCATTCTTGGGTCCATTGGCCCTCTTGCCCCAAGGGCGTCCAATGTGTTGTTATCGACCAGACCTAGCATTAGGGACTCCTCCGAGTATGTAACCTCCCAACCGTCTGGTAGCTTGTCCCCATCTGTGTCATGGGATACGGGATTAGTATCCCACCTATCGGGTGCCTCTTGGGAATTCATGAGAGTATCATTATCGATGTCGAAGGCGGAGTCTGGTATCGAACCATATGAAGGATCCAAAGCCCATCTGCCACCATCTGGAATGAAGAAACCGGAGATATTTAGTTCCCATAGGAAATATTCTGGATCTATTTTTCCGTCGCCATCTCGGTCTCCTGAAGACGAGAAACCATCCAAATAATTCTTCCATATCCAACCACCGGGTCCAAGTCCGCACTCCATCATCGAGTCGCAACCAGGAGGTAGCCACCAATCAGTTACAACCCAAAGGCTATGACTATTGGTGTTCTGTTGGACAGAGAATACCTGCATCTCCCAACCATCGGGCTGTGAGTCGCCATCTGTATCATTATTGAGTGGGTTAGTTGGGGATTGCCATGGCCTTGGAACGAACAGCACCTCCCCCCCATCGTTCAACCCGTCTGCATCGCTGTCAGCATTGTTGGCGTGCGTGATGTATTGATCCTCGCCATCAACTACCTCTTCTCCGTCCTCTAGGCCATCGTTATCGGTGTCAAAGGCGGAGGCATTTGTGAAGTAAACTGAGCCATTCCAAACAAAGCCATCGATTGCCTCAGTAAAATCCTCCAGGCCATCGGAATCGGTATCCCTATCAGTGGCATTTGTGAATGTCTCGTAATATTCCACAGCATCGGAGAGTCCGTCTCTGTCAGTATCATATGCCCCCGGGTCGCTTCTGACAATCACATCCCTTACTCCGTGGTCCACAATCCTAATTGTCCAGCCATTCACCTCAATCCCATCGAGAAGACCGTCCCCGTCTGTGTCCGGGGATAGAGGGTCTGTTGATCTGCCATCGACGGCTCCATCGCCGTCCCGGTCCCTAGCGTTGAATTCATCAAGATTTGTGAATCTTTCATCTTCCTCGACTACTATAATTAGATCTTGTAGCCTGCTGGAGACCTCATCGCCTACATTGACATTGATGTGATATACCCATCCGGCGGTAAGGGTCTTTACTGGAATGTTGACATATTCGCTGTCTTGTACGGTCCTAACCCATAGGACTGTCTTGTTGACTTGCACGTAGTCTCCTTTCTCCACGACGATTGATTGTATTGTTGAAACTCCTACCATATCTGAATACCTGACCCCGCCATCCCCATCAGAGTCGTATCCATCGAAGTCTGGGTCGTCATCTGCGTTACTACCATCATTGGGGTGAATCCCACTCAGGTACTCCCATCCATCTGGCATCCCATCATTGTCTGTATCAAAATCCTCAGGATCTGTGAAATTTGATGGTCCCCAAGTATATGCGACTTCGTACTCTTCAACATTATTTAGCCCATCATCGTCAGGATCTCCATACGCATCTGTAGCATTTGAGGGATTCAGTAAGTCCCCATAGCAGTATTCGAAACCATCAGGCATTCCGTCCCCATCTGTGTCCCAGTCACTTGGACCATTCAGGCGTCCATCGCCATCCATATCCTGCTCGAACCACGTCAGATCACCCGCTTCCTCCATGAATTCATGGAAAGGTGCTTGCAGACTGATAGTGCCGAAAACGGGGACTCCGCAGTGAACCCCCAGTTCAATTGAGCCAAATGCAATCTCGTGTCTATCGGCGATTAGATCTCCGTCACTATCCTCCTGCAGAGGATTTGTGTCGTATCTCTCCTCTACGAAATTCCTTAGGCCATCGGGAGTTGGTTGCTCGAGGTCAAGCGCCGCATCACATGAAATCTCGCCATCTGCATTGGCAACGAGATTCCAATCAGCACTGCTTAGCTCGTTCATGATCTGTTGTCTTGCGTCTGGCCCTTGGCTGTTCACTGAGCCATCTGGAGTGAGGAAGTAGCAATCTCTGTTAGCATTCAGAGGGTCAAGTAGCCTTAGCACACCATTGGGGGTGACAATTTCATGGACATGGGTTGATTCCCACTTGTCATTCAATCCGTCATCGTCAGAATCCGCATCCAAGGGCTTTGTTCCCAGAGCCGCCTCTTCGGTATTCGTCAAACCGTCTCGGTCTGGATCGCCATATGGGCCATTATCGGGATTTGGGAAGGTCTCATTTTGCTCACCTGTTTCATCTTCATTATCTGTATCTGAGAAAGGAATCTCAGAGTCAGCAGGCTCACCGTTATCCAGGGGGTCAAGACCATTTCTTATTTCCCATCCATCATTCAAACCATCGTTATCTGTGTCGAATTCTCTCCAATCTGTTCCGTAGAGGGTCATCTCCATCCTGTCAGGAATTCCATCTTCATCGGTATCTACTCCCCCTTCTCCAATGGGTTCAAAATCTGCGACGTCCGAACCTGCCGGTTCAAAACCACCAGATTCTGTGGTGGATAGCCCGGCCCCTATTATAGTGTAAATTCCTGCTAAACAGAGGGTTGCCACGATGGCTGTTACAGCATATTGGTTGTGATTCATTGCCATTGTTACACCCCGGCCCCCTAGGAAGCAGTGCCTATGACATCGGGGGCGGATATAACGTTTGACAGAACTAGATTATTACTTTGCAAATACTCAAGGCCTTACAGGGCATACTTTTACTCTTACTTTGCCATCTACAATGCTAAGGAAAATTCTTCCTTTGGAACCCGTAGATCTCTCCCAGCAACCCAAAATAATTCCGCCCGATATTGCTGGATGGAATGTTCCGATTAGTATGGCTTCTAGGCCTCCAGTATCCCAATCTACCTGCGGTTCTGAGATTATCCCTAATCCGCTTGAAGAGAGGTTTCGAATGGAATTCGTAATCCAATCACTGGCGTCTGATATCATCACGTGTCTTTTTGTCTCCATGAAGAGGTGCCTTGAAGTGTCTGCTAGTGCAGTCCACCACAATGCCCTATTACCATCCACTCCTTCCCAGACGTAATCATCAGATCTAGAGTCATTCAATGATTGAATATTATGCAATGAAAATTCCTCGAACCTGAGAATTAGGTCTCTAGAGATCATTATTTTTCTCTCCCCATCCAATTCCCATCCTCCCATTTCTAATTCCCTTACATCATTCCAATTTACATAGTCAGCGGGAGTAATGGCAGGGATATTTTCTGACCAATGAGGTATACTTTCCTTTGGGAGGGGCACGTTAATTTCGTCTGCCTCGAGGCTTACAAGTAATACTCTTCCCGACTCGGACCATCTGAATTTATGCCGTCTCTTTTTCGCGAACTCCCATGAGCTAGCAACTATGCCGGCTTCCATTGGCCCTGATGAAAAATGGTTTACAATTACACTAGCCGTATCCGATGACTGTTTGATTATTTCAAAATCTCCGAGCCCCCTGGAAGTCCTGTTTATCTCAAGACCTGCCCACTTCTCCATATTTGATCCGAGATTTCTTCGATTCTCTTGGCTTAGAAAATATTCCTCTGATTCGGAAGCAGCATGTGCTAATTTCCTGCCTAAGCTAAGGCTTAGCCTCATCTCGATATTGTCTAGAAATGAGTTGAACCAAGAGTTTCCAGCCATCCATACGACTTGTCCTGATCTCCAAGAGTCGGAGATAGAGCCATCTGACCCAGACTTCCATCTCTCTTTGAGTGTGTCTTGTAGAGTCTTTTGTTTACGAAATCTACTTAGGAAGCCCAGACAATCATCTCCCGAGAAAATCAGAAATTCTATCGAAGGCTTCGTCTAGAACTTCTATCGGGGGGAGGCAAACCATCCTGAAATGTCCTCTACCATACTCTGGGGAGAATCCAGAGCCATGAACGACTAGGACATGTTTTTGATTGAGTAAGTCTAGTACAAACCTCTTGTCGTCAGAAGACATGTCATCCCTTGTAATTCTCACGAATAGATAGAATGCCCCTCCTGGTTCTTCGCACTCTATTCCTTCGATTTCTGATATCCTCATCATACAGTGATCAAGTCTTTGTTTTATCCTGTCTCGATGCCCTTGAAGCCAGTTCGAGTCGTCTCGTAGACCTGCGAGATAACCAAATTGGGCAGGAGTTGATGCGCACAGCCTACTTCTGAGTAGCCTCTCGACCCCATCTCGGACCAAATCCAACTTCCCGTGCGGGTCGTGCCAGGCCATGTATCCGATTCTCCATCCCGGAGCGAAATAGACCTTCGATACCCCGTTTAGGACTATCACTGGGACGTTGTCAGACTTCGATGCAACGGAAACCAGCCTCCCAGTAAAATCTAGTCCGTCATAAATCTCATCTGCGATTATAGTACATTTAGGCCATTTTTGAGCAAGCTTGACCAGTTTGTCTATCTCCTCTTCAGTGGCGACATTGCCTGTTGGATTATTTGGGTTAATAACCACTAATAACCGTACATTGTCATCCATCTTGGATTCTATGTCCTCGAAATCAATGCGCCAACTATCGTTAGGGTCCAGCCTGTATTCTACTGTCTTTGCACCATACATCTGAGGATATGCCATGTATGGGGGGTAATGTGGACCGGGGGCCAGAACCTTGTCCCCTGATTCCAAGAAAGCAGCAAATAAAATTTGCAACGCCTCAGTGACTCCATGTGTAACGTAGACATCTTCACTTTTGCAAACCCATCCCTTAGAGGACTCTGAATCCGCAATGGCATCCCTAAGTTCCTGAATGCCGTATGAAGGGCCGTATCCATTGTCCTGCCTATCCAATGCAAGCTTGTATGCCGAAATCATATGGCTTGGAGTAGGGAGTCCATCAAAGGCCAGCGGATCGCCGACATTTAGTCTGATGATTTCATGCCCTTTCTTTTCCAACTCTATGGCTGGGACTACAACGTCTCTGATGGCATACTCTATTGCTGCAGCGCGAGCGGAGACATCGATTCTTTCATACATTGTATCACAAACCAAGAAGGGTTTTTGCCCCTTCTAGAGCATTTGGAATTCCGTCCCCATTGGTCCCCCCTCCTTGGGCCATTGTTGGCCTGCCTCCACCGCCACCGTTGATATGCCCTGAAATTGCATTCAATATCTCAACGGCATTATGCCTTTCCGAGGCAATTGTTCCCTCGGTGGATGCCACGATGATTTTGCCTCCTCCTATTCTAGTACCCAAGATAGCTAACGTGGGCTTCTCGGGGTCCCTAGTGAGTTGAGATAGCATGGTCATCATCTGTTTCATGTCTCCCTCAACCTCCATCACTACATACCTTACTCCGTCTAGTTCTGTCGAATCCGTGCCTCCGCCAACAGTCCTTAATCTAACTATTTCAGACTCCAGTGATTCGATTTTCTTCTGTTGGGATTTCCACTCTTCGAAGAACCTCATCACGGCCTTGGGTAGGTCATCTGATTGCACTCCCAAAATGTCTGAGGCTTCGCTCAGAATACGCTCTTGTCTTCTCGAATTCTCCCTGGACGTCTCCCCTGCCACGATTTGCAGACGCTCCACCCCGTCTTGTACCTGACTGGACCTGATTATCCTTAACTCGCCAATTTTAGAGGTCTGGTCGTGGTGCGTCCCCCCGCAAGCTTGTACGTCAAAGTCCCCAATACTGATTACCCTGATCTCTTCTTGTTTAGGCGGACCTCCCTGGTAAATGTCGAATCCATATTTCATATCCGCTTCTGCCCTATTCAATACTTCTTTCGTGATTTTTTTGTCTGAATCAATAATTTGATTGGCCGTATCTTCGATGGTTTCGATTTCTTCCCTAGTAAGTCTTGAGTGGTGAGTAATATCCAGCCTTGCGTACCTCTCGCCTTTGTTTGATCCGGCCTGCCAGATATGAGGCCCCAATACCTTCCTAGCGGCCCCTCCTACAATATGGACAGCAGTATGGTGATCCATCAGTTGCTTTCTTCTAACTTGATTTAGTAGACCCTTGACCGGACCTAGATCCAGTGGAGCATCTGTCAAGTGGAGGACGACTCCCTTTTGTGACCTGGTGTCAAGAACATTGCAAAGGATATTGCCCTGCATAAATACTCCTTGATCTCCGAGCTGTCCCCCTCCTTCGGGATAGAATAGGGTCCTGTCAGTAACAATGACATGAGAAGGGGTAGATGTTACCTCGGCAGACAATTGTATAATTGAATCGATTTCTTTACTAAATGGGTAGCAATGAAGAACCTTCGCGGAAAATTCAGTGGCCTCGGTATCTTCATAGAAGTCTAGTTCCGTCTTTTCGATACCATCAGTAACGAAAATTTCTCCCTTGCTTCTTTCCTTGGAAGCGAACTTTGTGATCATGGCATTCCTAGCGGCCATATCTGCGGTGAAACCAACCCTGACGGATAGGTTATCCCAGCCAAGCTCACTGGCGATAGAAATTACCATCTCTGGATTTAGCCCTCTTTCTTCTGAAAGGCGAAATAAAATCTCATCATCAACTTGTTCGGATTCTTTTGGAATTCCTTTCAAGGCGGTATTCACAGCGGCAATTCCCTTCCTTAGCATCTGGTGATATCTAGCTTCCTCCAATTCCAGAATTTCCATGATCCCCTCCTTTGACTGCAAAAATCCGCCCATATCAAGATGAGTTTTCATATGATGTGCCCCCAATTCTGAGAGACTGACTGGAATGGAGAGGGAGTCCTTCATTCTACAAACCCTTCTAATTAGCATCCTCACTAAATATCCGGCCTTACTGTTACTGGGCACTAGTCCGTCTCCTAACATGTTACAGATAGCGTGCATATGATCAGGAATGGCGTATATTGAAGATAAGGGCTCTGTTACCCTCTTTAGATCCTCCAATGTGACAATTATTCCTGTTTCTGAGAGCCTTTCGCTTAACTTGACATAAAGCCCATCAACATCTGTGCCGACATCGATATTCAGTATCCCGGCCAGGCCGGAAAGCTCGCCCAGTAGTTCTCCAACTTCAACCCCTAATTCCAGAGATTCCATGAACTCATCGAATCCTGAAATCGATTTCAACCAGTCAATGGATTCGGGATATATCGCTTCATAGATAGTTGGGGTTCCTGCGGCAGCCCAACAGAATCTTTCCAGACCATACCCAGTATCGATAATTTGGAGATCCATTTCGCTATATTTTTGCCCTTTTATGTCTATCTCTCCATCCTCATTTTCTTCCAGATTCATAAAGACCAGTGTTGCGAGTTCCAAACCACCTACAATTACCTCCAATGCTGGGCCAGCGTTTCCTCCCCCTGACCACGGATTCTCCACATAGGTTATGGATTTTGGAGCGATACCGAGTGCCTCAATAAGGAGCTCGTCACAGTAGCGGACACATTGGTCTATCCAGTATACTACGTTCCCTTCCAGTGGCCTATTGAATGCATGGTGTGCCATCATTTCAAATGTAGATAGGTGTCTACCCGAACGACCGACAGCTGCAACGTCAGTGAGTCTGATGCAAGGTTGACTTATGCCGAGCGGGTTTGCTGGGGGAGGTACTAGGCCACTAGTAACATGTGGTTGGAAGTCTGCAATACTGGCTATTGTGAGGTGAATGTCATCCCTCCATCTGGCAATGACTGGGTACGGATCTATCCTTGTATGCCCCTTTGAATCGAAGAAGGAAAGGAAAGCTTCCCTCATCTCGTCCTTTAGTCCCTTACCTGTGGAGTTGAATCCCTTGATAATGGGATTTCCAATGAACGTGTAAGGGTCTTCATGGGTGTCTCCGCATGTATCCCTGCCACTATCTCTTGTCCAGAATCTGAGGCCAGATACTTTACAGATTTTTAACTCATGATTTGATTCCGTCCAGTAAGGAATGTCAATTTCCCCGAATGCCAATGCCGCCTCCTCCGGCCTTGCATTGGAGGGCCTGACTTGAATTCGATTGTTGCAATTGCAACGTGGGCTTGAAAGGTTGTGGATGCGACGAGGTGACATGGAGGCGTCGTGGAGGGACCATTTGTCATCGGATGGACCGGGTAGGATGAGGATTTCCAAGCACGGTAGGATGCTGACTGACGCAGTTTTAGTTTCAGATGAGTCGCATATGTTGGAACACTCCGATGATAGGTCCCCAGCCCAACTCGTTAATACTGCCAGCATACCTGGAATTGTGGGCGATGCTTGGGCAATGGCGGACTGGCACTTTGGCTATGGCTTTCCAATTGGTGGAGTGGTAGCAACAGATATCGAATGGGGGGAACAGGGCGGATCAATCTCTCCTGGAGGTGTCGGATTCGACATTAATTGCGGAGTCAGGCTATGTTCAACTGAACTTCATATCGATGATATAGATGCAAAATCGTTAGCTGAGAAATTATCTAAAAATGTCCCAGCTGGAGCCACTAGGAAGGGAGGCGTGAATCTTGGAAATGTGGAGTTAGATTCAATTCTCTCCAGCGGCGCTTCTGCAGCGGTCGATTTAGGTCTAGCAGAGGAGAGGGATTTGGCTAATATGGAGTCTAATGGATTTCTGGAAAGTGAAAACTGGGATGTGGGTCACAAGGCCATGAAAAGGGGATCGACTTCTCTTGGTACATTGGGATCCGGAAACCACTTCCTAGAATTACAAGTGGTGGATAGGGTCGTTGACGAGAAGGCGGCAGATGCCTTCGGACTTCGCGTGGGACAGATTACTGCAATGATCCACTCGGGATCAAGAGGGCTTGGTCACCAAGTTTGTTCGGATCATGTAGCCAATATTGAAAAGGAGTATTCCAAACTAGGGGACACATGGCATTCCGAGAAATGGGGATTTTCAGTTCCTGATCGTCAGTTGGCTTCTGCTCCGATCCATAGCTCAGAGGGGGCCTCGTATTTTGATGCGATGTGTGCCGCTGGTAATTTTGCATTTGCGAATAGATCGGCATTGACCCAAAAGCTGAGGGATGTTCTAAGAAATGAGTATTCCACAGATGGGGATATGGAATTGGTGTATGATGTGAGTCACAACATTGCGAAAATAGAGAACCATGTAATTCATGGGAAGAATTGTACCTGTGCGGTCCATAGGAAGGGAGCGACAAGAGCATTAGGGGGGGATAATCCGGAACTGTCTTCGAAATTCAGTTTGGGACAACCTGTTCTTGTCCCAGGTGATATGGGAACGGCCTCTTGGGTACTTGCAGGACCTGTAAAGGGGGGGAATGACGCTTTCTCATCATCATGCCATGGTGCTGGGCGAAGGCTTTCAAGGACAGCTGCTAGGAAATCTATCGATTCAGATTCTTTGATTTCTGAGCTGGAATCTAGAGGGGTTCATGTCAGGGCAAAGACGCCAAATGTACTCTCAGAAGAAGCGCCCGAAGCCTACAAGAATGTGGATGATGTTATTTCTTTGACAGATCAGGCTGGATTGGCGAGACCCGTTGCTAGATTACGGCCAATTACAGTCATCAAGGGATAGTCAAATGGCCCTGTATTCTATTCGAATTTGATCACCGTCTTGCATCATATATTCATCGTATAGATGGTTGACCTCTCCATTTACAGTGAGTACTATTTCATGATTGGAGTCATTCTTGTTACCCATAATCTCATTCTGACTGAATGACTCCCCCCAAATCTCGAAGAAGGCCCCCAAGGGAGCAGGCATTACACTTGGTGTCTCGATATGTAATCTACCAGTGTTATCATGAGTATGAATCCCCTTCATTCCATCACAGCCCGGGTCGCCAATTCCTATGTCAGACTCAATCTCTACTTCGGACCCGTTGATTATGATGGAAAGTTGTACGTGCTCATGGCTCGCAAGGGAATTGTGGTCAGCTAGACAGACATTCGCGATCTGCCAATTTTTTTCTTCTAAAGGGGAATTGGATGAATTAAGTGTCAAGATTATAAATGCCAATGTGAAAATAGCCACCGTGGAAAGTACCGCATTCTCCGCTTTCATGGAGATGCGAGGAGGGCAGTAGTATTGAACCATGAGGATTTCCAAGATTCATGGGATTGGAGGGCAAGGCCCCTGATTATTGGGAAGAGGCAACTACTCATCTAAGTAATAGTGATGAAATCATGGCGGAGATAATTAAAGAAAAATATCTTCCATTACTCACCTCGAAGGGGAATGTTTTCCTGACACTGATTAGATCAATAGTTGGGCAGCAAATATCCAATGCGGCGGCGGAATCAGTATGGGCAAGACTCCAAAACGCCGTTGGTACAATTGAACCAAAAAATGTTCTAAAGGTAGACGAAGAAACAATGAGAGGGTGTGGGCTTTCATACAGGAAGGCGTCATACGTTCTGGGCGTGGCTGAGAAATGGAATTCTGGGATGGGCGAGATAGACTGGGAGTCATTATCAAATGATGAGGTTATAGAATCCCTCACATCCATCAAAGGCATAGGTCTGTGGACGGCTGAGATGATTCTGATATTCTCTCTATTGAGGGCTGACGTTTTTCCAATGGGGGATATAGGCGCGATAAGAACGATGGAGAGGCTCTACAATAACGGGGAATCCCTAGATAAGGGCGATATCATTAGAATCGCGGAATCCTGGAAGCCATTCAGAACTGTGGCAACATGGTACCTCTGGAGAATGACTGACCCTGACCCTGTTGGATACTGACTACATGCAATATCCACGCTTGGGTTGATTAGGAATTGAAGGAGCTGCACCTGATTGAACTCCGTCCGCCTCTTCCATAATTATTGTAAGCAGGGTCTTTACCAAGTCCCTCAAATCATCGATTTCCTCTCTAAGTTCTTCCAGTGACAAACTCTCGTCCATTTACCTCACGCATCCCATCTGAGGGAAAACCCTCGGAGGAAATAATAGAGACATGGCCTATAAACACCAGAGGTATCTATACCGGCTTGACAGCCTTTTCCTTACACTAGGAGATACGTCACTCGTAGTCCTCTTCCTCATCGTCGTAGTACTCATAGTCGTCATCTTCGTAGTACATATCATCCTCAGTACCTCTTCGACTCATTAGGAATGCAATCGCACCAATCGCGACTATAGCTACCCCTCCGATCATCATAATGGCACTGTCAGCAGACCCTTCATCTTGGCTTGGAGGGGGCGTTACACTGATTCCTCCGACTGCGATGTTGGCCGCATTGAAATCTTCCTCGCCGATAGTACCGTCACCATCAACATCTGTGACGATGTACAGGTTTGGTTGTCCCGGTGAGGTTGCCTCCCACTTGAAGGTGACTCTGACACTAGTGGATTCTGCACCAAGGGATATTTCCATATCTCCAGTCTGGGCAGTAGTCAGAGATGGTTGCCATCTCTCTGATGACTCACCACTGGAGTCGACCTCATAGATAAGTTCGTAAAGGCCCACTACCAAAGTTCCATCTCGCTTTCCTGTGTTTTCCCAGAATGTTTCGATTGTGACAATCTCATTCATTAATGGGGCCGTAGGGGATGAAACCGCTCTGACATAATCCCCTAGGAATTCCATTATCCTGAGCGCTGGAACCTTGGGTGCTGATTCACTCCCGAGTCCAGAAATCACATTACCCGCCTTATCCGTGGAAGTTACCCAGAAAGCAATTGCATCTCCGGCTTCGATCTTCATCTCGTTCTTGGGCGTCATGTCCAGGCGGGACTGGTAAACATCAGCCCAATTTGAGGACGATGACCTATCTCCCTCTGATATCATCACCAATTCTCCACTGTCTTCTGTTCCAACGATTGGAGAATTGCCACGGAGGTAAACCCATGAAACCTGCAATGGACCGTCTTGCATGCCAACTTCATCATTTATGGTAACTGTTACCTTAACATCGTCCACTCTATCAGATTCTATGATTGTTAGAGATGAGTCGGGATAAGAAATCTGATCGAACAACGCAGTAGGCGATCTACTATCCACTACCACAGAAAAGTCCTCGTTGGAAGATGAGCTTCCCAAACCTGGGACATTCATGACCTCAACAGAAACGCCCATGTATGGGCTCAATGGCACTCTATCAGGTAGAGGTAAAGTGATAGTAAACCTAGAATTGGAGGTTACGTCAGCGTCAGATGAGATAGTCGCAGAGCCATAAATTACGGATGCCTCGACCATGAGCCCTTCTGGGATGTCCGTGATTGGAACACCTGAACCAGCATAAACTATTGAGCCGGAAATACTGAACTCATCGCCTTGTCTCAGGAATAGTTGCCCATCGATAGCCTCCATAACTGGTTCGGTCAAATCGACTATTGAATCGGGCATTGCCATGAATTTATTATCCAATTGCCATGAAAGTTCTCCGATGTTATTCTGATATGCTACAGTGTTTAAGTCATCCAATATTGAGACACTTGGCTTGCATGATGACTGGGACTCCTCCCATGGGTATTCCCAAGAAAGTGTGAATTGCATACTTAGCTGGGTAACAGTAGATGTGACGCTCTGAGTCTGAACTGAGAGGGGAGTCACCATGCTGTCAGGTGATGACCATAGTGTGCCCCTCGAAGGATCGTAAGACATCTTGCCGACGTTACTTGGACCATCCCCACACAACATGATAGTAATATTGTCCAGAGTCCCTATGCCGTTAGCTTCCTCTATCTGCATTGAGAATGTGTGAGTTTGTCCTGCCATCAAGAATCCTATCTCTGAGTCGAGTGAGTAACCTGATGATGGTATGCTGGTAGGTTCGTCTGTAGCAACTATGACAGAGGCCCAAGAGTTCTCAGCCCCGACAGATCCGCCAGTGCCTCCTTCCTGATATGATAGCCCTGCCCAATCTGTGCCTTCGATGTACATGTGAACTGGACTATTGAAATCTTGGGCACTTACATCAATTCCAACAAAATTAACCTGCTGTTGGCCTGTCATCCCAGAAGATAGGGGTTGCGTCTGGCTAAGATATTCATCTTCATCAGCGATTCCATCCATGTTGGTATCATCGGTGGTCCCTCTCCAATAGTGTAGAGTGATAGATTCTCCTCGGGCCTCAGGCTCATCGATTGTTACGAACAAGGACAGTGGTACTGTCGGGTCCCAAACTTTCCCGTGTGCATCCTGAAGGCCTGTTGGGGTATTGACCTGTAGTGGCCCTGCCACTGGGGCGTTTGAGTCCACAATAATGCTTACCTGTGGTGGTGCCCCTGTGGTGTCTATGGCTCCAACTGTGGATCCAGAAGGTCCCACTGTGAGTATCATTGGAGAGAGGGTCACCTCGCTACCAGCAATCGAAGAGCTCAGCCAATCGACTGTGGTTTCGAAGGATCCATTTTCCCCCATGGTCATGGAATAAAGTGATCCTGACATGTTCAGTCCGACTAGGAAGTCCGAGGCTTGGGGTCTTGCATCCGATGCGTCTTGGAATCTGACTGTACCAGATACGCTGACATCATTGGTGGACTTCACAGGGAACGGATAGAATGTAGAGAACTGATTGGAGAGAAGCCTTCCATATTCGTCACGGACTTCAAACGACTCAATCTGGATATCGTTCTCAACGGCCTTTGAGTTACCCTGTCCGCTTAATGATACAGCCGGCCAAACAAACTCTCCATTTGAATCAAGAGCAGTAGAAACCCATCGTATAGATTCCACATCGTCCCAATTCCAGTTTACATCGAACATCCAATTAACCATCACATCCTCATTTCCGTCTGGGTGAGTTACCATCTCCACGTATGAAAGAGAGGTGTCAAGTGGAGCGACATTGCTTCCGGATAATTGCGTGAATGTTACAGGATCACTTCCCATGCCCCACAGTCCATCATTGCCGTTTTCGACTCTAAACGAGATTACCTGACCGTCGGAGGCGGAGCCCGTGAGCTCTATTGCTGAGAGTAATGTGTTGTCATTGAGATGGTGATGAGCGGTCTCTATTTCATTGATATTACCATCTGGATATAGGGTATTGGGGACCTGGAAGTCCCTGTTGGTCATGATGAAATCATACACCAGCTCCCCGTCAATAGAGACAGAACCCGTAGAAGAAGAAATAGTAACGGGTATTGCTATCTCCACTGGTGGGGTATCCCCTTGTGTGTTGTCAGAGTGATACTGTGATATCGGATTAGATATATCTGAAACGTTTTCGAAGATGGTGTAGCCAAGTGCCAAACCTGTTAGCGTTACAGTTTGGGCTTGAGACGAAGTCAAAGCAAATTCAATCAATCTCCATTCCCTGTCAGTGTCTGAATCTGACCATCCTGAAGGAAGATTGTTAATTGCTGAGATTTGGTTTGTGTTGAGCTCCGAGGTGAACCTCTCTGATTCGGAGCCCGTGGATATTGTAACGCCGGAAACATCGATATCAACTGACGACTCAAAGCCGTCGGAGTCAGAGAGCAGGGATATCAGACCGGTGTTAACGAATCCACTGGTTGGCACGATCGCATATGCAGACGTAGATGTTGGCCCTATGTCCATTGTGACGGACTTGGCCCCCTCTGAAGACCCCACTGTTTGGCTTCCAAGCAGATTCGTTTGCCAAGCGTAGTGCCCTCTGGCCAATTGATTTGGGAAGGACCAATCAAGAACTCCATCATTTGCGAAATCGATCTCCAGGTCGGATGCCGGTTCACCATAAAGATGGGAAATCTCCAACCTGTCGATGTATCCGTTGGTTGGCAATGTGATTTCCAATGAGTATCCGGTTCTAGGCGCAGGGAAAAGAACTGATCCTCCCTTTGATGTGCTACCAACTGAGTTACCGGCTTCATCCAGAACTTCAATTTGAACATTAGTTGAAGAGTTCCCGCCAAATGTAAGGGCCTTGATTGGCCTGACCGAATGGAGATAGTCTGAAGTGATTGTCCCTGATATGCTAGTAGCATTGATCAGGCCGTCAACTCGGTCGACATTTGTCAATTGCCAGCCATTGACGCCCATCATGTCCGCAGTAAGTAGTCTATTTCCTCCTATTCGTATATGTTCTATCATTGGGGTTGCCAGTGGATTTGAGGTTTCCATTCCGACTCTTATCTTCAGGCTGTTGTATGTCTCGGAATCGACACCTGCCAGGCTGATGGGGAACGAGACTTCCGAGTAACCAGGTAACGGAGTTCCGGTGTTGGCATCCAAAAGAGTTCCAGTTATCGTATGATTGACGAAATCATCCGAAAACCCGTCTATTTCGATAAGTCCACGATTAAACCTGTTGTCACCAGAAATATTGAAGCTCTGACTTGTCCATGTACCGGGCTGGCTGAAATTACCCAGTTTAATTCCTATATCGTCGATGTGCCAACCAGAATTAGCGTCATTAAATCTGGCCCCCATTGCAAACTTAAATTGGACATCATCTCCCTTGTACTGGGAGAGATCCACAGAATAGGAATCCCAATTGTTAGTGTTGCAATGCAGTCTAGTCCAAATTCTCTGACCGTCATTTATTGTGTATTGAGAGGAGGTCGTGCTGTATTGGGTGTCAGTGTATGAGGGCATGTCGACATGTTGCCACTGGCCACCGTTGACCCTCATCCACAATGCTCCTCCTACATACACGTAGGCACCTGTTCCGTAGTCTAGGCAAACGGACATATCCCAAGCGAAGGATGATTCACCAATTCCTGAGATGGTGTAAATCGGTGTTACCAAACTCGATTCATAAAGTGCGTCTGTTCCGCCATTTAGGCCGAACTTGTACATGTAGGGAAATGACGATGCCTCCGCTGGCCCATATATTGTTGATGGTTCAGACAATACCCATTCGCACCTTTCGGAGTTACAGATTCCCGGACTTGTGGCTGTTCTCCTGAATGTGTTTAGGAAGCCGGGTGCCATATCACTCTCGGGTGCGGAAACTGTAGAGTCTTCAAACGCATGGCTAGAATCGGTGTAACCGCTGTTGAAGGAGAGATATTGCCAGTCTCCGCCAGATATGGAGGCACTGCCTGGGATTGTGAAGTCTGTTATCGGTGTACTTGCGTTGGCCATAGTTCTGTAACCAAAGACTGACAGTCCTTCTCTGCCGTCATTGGCTGTTGTGTTTGACCCCCCATCATTACTGCCCCCCGGATAACCATACTGAACTGATCCATCTGTCTGGACTACGAACCTCAACAGGGACCCATTAACTTGGTTGGCTGCTGGTACGGTGTTGTAAATCGTGACTTGCCCCCCGCTGTCGTCGTAGTAGTTGAAATTGTTATAGACAACGTACGGAATATTGCCGTTTTTATCTGCGTATCCCGATGAACCTGGGATAGTTCCTCCCCTGGACCTACACTGGGTAGTGGTGGTTCCTGAAGATGAGATATCTGTCCACGACTGGCCATTATTGCTTGAGAGCTCGATGCATGCATTGTCCCAGCTTGAACCCTCCAAGTCCCAGTGCAAGTCAAATTCAAGGCCAGAAACGTTGTAGAGATCTACCGGTACTGTTAGGTATCCCAATGCATTGTTGTTGTAGTAACATCCATTTCCTGAAAGCGAAGCGTATGTTCCCTGAACATCGCAACCATGGTGCCAGAAACCAGTTCCAGTCCCTTGGTTGTAATAGTGCACATCGTCGATGAACCATCCTGGAGTCGTTGCGGAGTTGTTTGAGGTCCAGACCCTAAATCTGAACTCAATGCTCGTTGAGCTGTTGAGACCGGGGTCTGAGAAAAATGATGAAAGATTGAGGGTCTCAGACTGCCAACCACTGTGCGTAGAGCCGGAGAAAACCGGCAAGTCGCCAGAAGGAGCTCCCTGTACCTCTATGGATGAGGAGTTAATGTAGGAAGAATAGCCTCCATCCGTGGCCACCCACTTCCAGTCCGATGATCCAGATTCCCTGTACTCAAGCCATGCTCCACCATTCGATCCGTCCAGGTGGTACCAGTGATCGAAAGATAGAGTAAATACAGTCCGAGTCCCATGGCTTGGCACGGAAAAGGCGGGGAAATTGAACCATGTATCCACTCCGGCAGACAATCCAACTCCTGGCTTGGTGCCAACGGCTACCTTTCCTTCAGAAGCGGAGGATGGGATAACTCCGTAGCTCATGGCCTGTTCTGTCCCGGTAATACTTCCCCCTAGGTCGAAGTTTGTAACATCCCAGTAAGTGTCCCTATTACAGAAATACAATGTCGCCTCAGTTTCTGTCGAGTTCAGAGATGTGTCCTCATCGTAGTACAGCCCGTAGTCATTCCCCCACGTGAATGACTTCCCCCCGAATTGACAAGTGCTGTTGCCCTCAGCAACTGGTGCCTGAATGTAAACGAAGCTTCCATTCACAACTGACCCATTTTGCGCGCGTCCGTTGCCTCCCTGTACAGTTTGATTGGTTGTACATAGGTAGTCCACGTTGAGGACTTCTTCAGCATCTAACTGACCATTGAATCCCTCGTCGTAGCCCGAGGTTAGATTGTACCCCCTAAGTCCATTGCAACTTGGATGAGGAATATACCCGGAGACGCTCTCGAGAAGTAACAGAACCCCAGATGCAGGGCCTTGGTTATACCTCGAATTCATGTTTATGGAGTAATTTCCGATGTCGAGATTGTTGACGACGTTTAGGGAACCGTCATCAACCAAGGTCAAATTACCAGCAATGTAATCGGTGGTCATACCTGATAGCTCGCCGTCCTCAAATGCAGAGATGTCCATAACGTCGGGGGACGTGGTTGAAGCGGCCATCGGAGAATCAGTTATGTGTGCCCAACCGTCCAGTATTGTCGCATTCCCCGGAACCCTAAATCCAGTTAGTGACGTTTCTCCTCCAGCGGTGTTGACCGTTGACGGCCCAGACCAAGAAGTGGTTGCTGCATTTGTAATTGGAACTAGTAGCATCAATAGTACAAGAGCTCCGGCAAGACGTTTACGGTTGTTCGACATGGTGTCTCGTATAATTGTAAACATTATGAATGAATTGGTGCCTTTGTGCCGAGATGGCTAAAACTCGGCAAATTAGGTTAGAAAAATGGAGCCACTGGGGAGAATTGAACTCCCGACCTTCCCATTACCAATGGGATGCTATACCCCTAAGCCACAGTGGCGCGCTTGGCGGGAATCGGACAACACCTTTTTGTGTTACGATGTCTAAGCTCTCCGATGGACTCAAGACACCTGGACGATTCGGGAAGACGTGGCCGAGATCGCATAGCCTGGTATTGCGCATGACTGGAAATCATGTGGGTTCATCCCTCCGGAGTTCAAATCTCCGTCTCGGCGCCATTACAATTACCCAATTATTCGCCCTAATCGGCGAGCCCCTTATGTCACCTGTCCCTTGGTAGGTATCATGGAAGATGCCGCCGTGACCGACGTCGGGGTCACCGCAGGGGATAGTGAAGTCAGTAGATTATCAGATTTCGAGAGCAAGACAAACCTGTCCCGTTTCTCAGAGTACCTATCATTCATTGATGTATTAGTTCTACAATTTAGATTCCACGTTTACACATCTAGGAAATATTGGGGTAAATTCGAGGCTATCGCACTCGCTTTAGTGTCGGCTTCTGTTGTTATGGGCGCTTGGGACTATGGAATTGGGGAGCTGTCCTCTGGAGGAGACTGGAGCAGAGGGGGAATATTTGGAGAGGACAGTGGATTCCTCCACCTCAAGGAATGGTCAATAATGCTAAGCCTATTATCGATTATGTCTTGGTTTGCTGCTGTAATACTCATGTGGACCAGATATCCAATAATGAGAGAGAACTTAGTATTCCTAGTTGTGGCACTCTTCTCTGTCCAGCTTGGTCATATACACTCTCACTCTAAAGCTCCCTTTTTTCCGTACGATTCAGGGATTTCTGACTGGGGCGGAGTTGCGATGGGCAACATGATAATGATTTTTCTTTCTGTTTTTGTTGTCCACAGGGCTGTCACGGAAACTAGGGACATACACGTCGAGGAGAAGCACGCTCATCCGGACCCCAGGCTTGTCGAAAAGGCATGGGGCGACCATCGGCTTGATGCATGGAGCTGGAGCTTAGCGCTTTGGGCCCTAATGATCAACATAATGTCTTGGTCTGGCGCGCATGCCATCTCTCAGAGGCCCCCCATTGAGGATGGTATTTTCGGGCTATCGGTATTGTATGTATTCTCTGGCGTATTCTCCTTCTTCTTACTGATGCACGTTGTATGGTATCCTCATTTCATGCTAGGAGGGGGAGACCATACAATCCAATCCTCACGAGCGAGAGAGGTTGCGGGAATTGTGACGAGCACCAGAGAAGAAACCCTTCAAGGACTCTGTCCGGTTTGTGGTGCAGAGACCCCAGTTCTAAAGAGACCTTCCGGTTCCATAGAAGTCCACTGCTTCGATAGGGAGTGTTCGGGCTGGGGGACACCGGGAGATTCCTGCTCTTCATGCGGCAAGACAATGCCAATGAGGCTGGAATGCGGAAAATGCGGCACTAGCGCCTCTGTAACTAGTCATTTCGTTAAGTCCGATGCTTGGTGAGTAATTACTACGGGGGAACTGTGTTGTCTGATGATGAAGTATTAAGGCATAATTTCCTTAACATAGACGATGAAGAAAGAAATCTTCAGTATAGTAATTCAGGATCAGGATTGGTTGATGATGAATTTGAAAACACCAAAACCATTGACATCTTAATCAAAGTCGTTTCTGGATTAGTAATCTTCCTAAGTATTTCCATAATATTGCTCTGGGTAACATACCAGTCTGCAGATTTGACCTTTGGCGGTCCGCCCCAATCCCTCACATTATGGGAGGACCAATACAGAGAAATGACCGGTTTAGATGATGTTAATGGATTAGATGGGAGTGGTACAGTAGTATGTATTGTTGATACCGGAATTGATTCCAATCATCCAGACTTAGAACATGCCAATGTCGTTTCTTGGATAGACCTAATTTCCGGGTCGGATTCGCCGTACGATGACGAAGGGCACGGCACTGCCATGGCAGGAATAATTGTCTCCAAGGGAGGTTTAAATGGAGTATCTCCAGGGGTTGATCTACTGATAGCAAAGGCGATTTCTGATGATGGTTCCGGAACTGATGATATCATAGCTGAGGCTGTTGATTGGTGTGTAGAAGAGGGGGCTGATGTCATATCCCTCAGCCTTGGAGGAGGTCAGGGTTTTGGATCGGGATTTTTCACGACAGATCAACTTGAGGAAGCGGTTATTCAGGCTTTAGATTCAGGAGTATTTGTGGTAGCAGCTGCAGGAAATGATGGGGAGGACGATGATGGTGACGTTGAGTCCCCTGGGTCGGTTGAGGATGTGATATGCGTAGGTGCAGTTACTAGGACTGGCAATGCATGGAGCGGAAGTTCTGAAGGGGACAATAATGGCAGACTATGGCCTAACCCAATACTGCCTCGACAGGATCCTGACAAGAAACCGGAGATCGTTGCACCCGGCCATGAAGTTCCAATACTCATGGCAAGCAGTACAGGAAGCGGGACATGGTGGGGTTGGTCTAGCGGGACCTCGGCAGCTACTGCATGGGTTGCAGGAAGTATTGCAATATTCCTCGAGGCAAATCCGGAGATGAAGAGGGGTGGGGCCCAGGGTGGAAGTTCCGCAGTATCAGAACTGAAGACAATGATATCGGAAAAATCTGAAATGAAAGAGGGGCAGGAAAATCACGATGACATATACGGCTATGGATTGCTCAGAATAGATCTCCTGCTAAATGGCACAGACAACTCTAGCACTGAATTAGAGAAGGCCCCTAAGGTACAGGAGGCAGTAGGTTTCACTCGAGAACATAGTTCGGACAGTTCTCAAGCCATACGGCGGATTACTGCAAGTGTGCCCCCACTGAGCTCAACGAAAGATACTGAGTGATTCTCACTAACCCTCTTGATGAATGAAATCCATTTATTGAAAGCAATAACCTTGGTCTGCGCCTCGGTTGGCTTCTCGCCCTCTTCAGGAAACCCAACATCCCCAGTTGGAACCTCTGGTTCGGGAACTATCAGTAGGCCGTCAGGAGATAGAATATCAAATGCTGAAGAGGTCGCCTCCGGTCTTTCTGAGTCTGGAAGGTCCACTATAATCAGAGAAACTGGGAGCGGGATATCGCTCGGCCTAGCTGACGATGGTAGTGAGGCCGCTGCCGCAGACCAGCTCGTGACCTCCGCAGTTATTTCCGACCATGGTTTCGCTACTACTCTGGACCATGTTTCAGCGTTGTATCTTTTGATTAATCTATCAATTATGACCCCGAATCTGGCACCCTCTTCAACTATAATGAATGAGTCTGGTTTCAAGTCAATACTCTGTTTTTCATCGGTTGGTTCTGCACACCAGAGATCGAAAAGCCATGCCGAGAGGTGACCAATCCCTCCTCCGACCAAAATCGCGTTACCGAGAGGTACTCTTGATGTGATATCCCTGATCCTAACTCTCAATGATCTGGGCATAGTTCTGAGTCCCATTAGTAACATCTGCTCTCCAATTGATGAGGCTATCTCAGGTTCCTTATCCGATCTACCTGAGTCCCCAGACAGCAACCTTTCGAGCATCTCTGCTTCGGACATCTGAGGAAGCCCAAACCCACCAGCATCGGCGACCATGATTAGCGATAGTATCACCATTATTCAAGATTGGTCTATGAGGATGCCTTCAAGAGAGTTGTTGAAGCCGAAGGTTCATGGACGAGGAGGCGGATGGTAATGAGGTCGTTGACGTTACGGTGTGTCCAAGGTGTTCGATTATGACCGAGCACACAATTCTGAAGAAGTCTTCGAAGGGCAAAGGAGAAGACTTGCTTGTTAGATGTCAAGAGTGCTCTGAGGTGCATCTTCTAAACTTGAGGCCCTCAACTTTGGCAAAGGTAAGGGTCACCCTATCTCATGGATCGGATAGTAAGTCTATACTATTGGAGTCGGACTCTGATGAAATAATCTCAGTAGGTGATTTATTCCAGTTTGGGGAGTCTCATTGGTCAGTGACTAGGATAGAGGTTGGAGACAAAATGTCTGTCGATTCCTGCCCTGCAAAGGAAATCGTATCAATGTGGTCCGTGAATAAAGACACCTGTGTTGTCAAGATTACGTTGACTGACGAAGAAAATAGTGTATCTTCAACCATTGATTGTGACCCTGAGAAAGAGTTCTCTTGTGGGACAGTGATGAGGATTGACGGAAGGAGATGGAGGATTAGGGCCATACACACTGGTGAGGGGAGGACTTTGCGTGGGAAGAGAGTCGCTGCCGACATACGCAGAATGTACCTTCACCCTGTGTTAAAGAGCTAGCTATCTTCTATTAGTCCACGGCATTAGAAGAGCCTTTAGTACATGGGTTGCAACTTCTGGGTTTTCATTTAATCTCCTGATTCCATATTCATACCACTCCTTTCCGTACGGGACGTAAATCCTAGTAAGATGACCATCCCCTGATAGCTTTCTTCTGAGGTCCCCTCTTACACCAAGGAGGAACTGAAATTCATATCCCGGGCCCTTGCCCGCCGAGGTTGTCTTTTTGCCGGTTGAGGAGAGGCCATATTTTTCCAATAGTTTGAGTGATTTATCTATTACAGGGTAGTCATGAGACGCTATTGCAGTGTATGCCCCTCTGTCCAACATCGCTTCGATGGCGTTGTTTGTGGCATTTACAATATCATTATACCCAGTGTATGCTATTTCTTCCGGTTCAAGATATATCCCCTTGCAAATCCGGAAGTCGGCATCATCGCCTAGCATATCACAGATTTTCTCTATATCTGAGATTGTACGAAACAGCCTGCCCTGAAGAACAACGCCAATGTTTGACAAACCATGTGATCTGATTCTAGCCATAATGTCTATTGTTGAGTCTGTAACACGGCTATCTTCCATGTCGAGTCTCACGAAGATATTATTTTCTGAGGCCTTTCTAGTTATTTGAAGTATTTTATCGTATGCAGATTCTTGATCTATCAATAGTCCAAATGCTGTCGGCTTTACTGAAATATGGGCATCAATTTTGGTTTTGACTATCGAGTCAATAAGCAAGGAGTATTCTTCTAAAAAGAAATCTGCCTCCTGAAGGGAAGTTATTTCCTCCCCCAATACGTCTACTGTGAAGCATGCCCCCTCAGATGAGAGCTTTTTCATCGTTGAGATGGCATCTTCGAGTTTCGAGCCGGCAACATACCTACTAGCCACCATTCTGATTATGAACTTAGGAGCCAGAGGTATTGTCGCGACAATTAGCCTCCCGAGCAATGCCATCCTTACGTGGGAAGGGCAGGGGAGACTTCAGAATTACCCTCCAGTAATGTCCTTTCCCCTTCTCAATTGTATTCCCCTCTCGGAAAGAAAACTCTCTACCTTTTTTCTTTGCCGACCTTTGAATGATTTCCTATCCATGTGCACGAAAATCTGCCCGCCGGGAAAGGACTTCTTGGTAGAGCTGACAGCCGACAGTATCGTTTTTTGCCAAGGATGATTGGTTTCATTGTCTTCAAGTGATTCTGATTCGGAGAAATCGAGAGAATAACTCGCAATAATGTGTCCAAGCCACATATCACCTTCCTCTAGCACTGCCCTGTGCCGGGGAGAATAATGCCCACCTCCTAGGCCGATCATAACCTCTCCGTCTCCTTCCCATAATCCCATTTGAATTCCATCTTTCAGTCCCAATATCTTGGAAAGAAGGTACGCCCACAGATTGAGTGCATCATCTCTAGACCAATCCGCTTCCGTGGAGCCAATCTCTAGGTAAAGGGTCGGAGTTTCGAGTACCGGGCCATGGTGAGTAGCTTCCAGAGTTAGGTCGAAATGATCGTCCAATTTCCTTTTTCTCGCCTCTACCAACATCTCTCTGAAGATAGTAGCAAATCTTGGGGAAGGAGGTACTAATACCCCGTTGATTCCCCCTACCATGCCTTTCTCTCCCTCAGGGATAACGCCAGGTAGTCCGATTGCATGTAGCGTTATTGCGGGAGTATCTGTGGATGACACGTGCCTTGAGAGAACAAGTACCTCATCCACTGTACAATTCAATTCTCTTTCATGAGCTTTGTCGATTGAATCGGCATCCACATGTATTTGTTCGATACTAAGCAAATGAACATCTGAATTGATTGATTTAGAGACTTTGCCATGGTTAAAAATTTCTGGCTTGGTCCATGAAGAGTACTCTTGTAGGGCGTTCCTGAGATTCACCGAGGCATCGTCTGCTAGGGAGCAGAGGACTAAGGTCACCATGATTGGGATAGGGCACATGTATTCAATACCACAGCCACACCTTCAAGCATTAGAGCTTCTCGGAAATGGCATGGTAGGTGGCGTTGGGTTCAGTCCGATTAGGATTGACAAAGGCAGTAGCTATTCCTTGGTAATAGGTTCTGATGGAGAGACATTGAAGGTTACCTTGGATGATTTGGGTGGCCATGAAATCTCTTTTCCATTCCCGGGCCCATCGTCCTGTGGAGCTATAATCTCAGATAGATGGATAGGGTCTTGGGCAAATTTAGGAATCCGAAAGGCATTCATGGGCTCGTTTCCATTGGATGAAAACTGGTCTGATGCAGGTGAGCAAACCGAAAAAGAAGAAGATGTCGAATCTCCCTATATCAGCAATACAGCAGTCTGGACAAGAGAGCTTCAATCTGAACCTATTGCCATGTGTAATGTCGGGGAAAATTTGGTCTTTTCATGTCTGAGAACAGGAATTTACATGATAGACTCAGAAGCGAGAGAGATTTGGCGTTCCCCCCATCCAGTATGGAGAGAGCTAGAAGATGTCGCTCACATCGATTCAATCGTTTCTATGATTCACATTGGAGATGAATTATACTGTTTTACTTCCTCGGGTGGGTTTTCCATAATTTCAGATTCAAGGGGAATAGAGAAGAGTAACGGCATTCTTCCAAACCTGCCCGGAAAGGTTCACAAGGTAATGTATAATGAAATCTCTGGATGGATAATTATGCTCCATGGGAGAAATGTGGCATTCTTGTCTGATTTATTCGCTAAACCGGAACTAATGCGTGTTCCCGGTCCCGTTCTCGATGCAATCCCTGTATCGGGCGGATGGGTGTGGACCGGCTGGAGGCATGATGGGATCATGAGGAGAGAATTATCTTCCGGAGAAATTGCCGATGGAGAGATTTGTGCGAGAGACGAGATAGGCGTATCGCTGTTAGGAGAAAAGGTCCTGACGAACAGTGGAACATGGGCTGATCTTGCGCAATCAATAAAATCTAAGGCAAAGGAATAGTGTAGCCGCACTTGCCACAGGATTTTCGATCTTTGTGGACTGCTAGAAATACACCAGCTCCGCAGCCTGGCTGTGGGCAGGTCTCTCCTCTGACGAGTTTTCCATCGTCATCAATCTTGTACTTTGACCACTTTGCATTAGCATTCGGACTATCTGACATCACTCATCGCCTCCTTCTGAATCATCTGACTGGTCACCTCGAATTCTCTTGTGCCTCTCTACAATGAAGTCTGGTTCGATCGTAGATGCCTCTTCCGACGAATATATTAGAGCTAGTCCTGTTGTCCTTGGCATTCCAAATCTTGTTGAGACGTCTTTGATGAAAACCAATTCTTCTCTAGCCCCGGGCTCTGATTTAGCGGCAGCTGAGACCATTTGTGAAAGGTCGGGAGTGGGAGAATTCGGGTGGTCCCAAACGAATTTTATCTCTACTCTGTTAAGCAACGGGTTATCTTTTCTCTCAATTACCTGCATAAAATCACCTACCTAATGTTCACCTTCAGTGCGTAATTCCCTGGTCTTGAGATATTCAATCTCTTAGCTACTTCTGACCTACTCGGGTTTAGTATGACGACGAATCCTTGCCAGTCTGTGGTTACGGGTGCATTCGGGCAATGAGGGCATTGGGGGGGGTCGCTCCTCTTCTCGGGATCAGGAAGAATCTGGTTGCATTCTCCGCATGCAAACTGTTGCTTGGCCATCCTAATCAGTCTCCTTCAACCAACCTGCTGCGCCGAGACCGTCCATCTTGCAGTTGAGGCCTATCTTGCTGGCCCTTGGATCGTTCTGATTAATTGCCTTGGAGACAACCCTAGATCTTACATGAGATCCCTCTTCGATATGCTTACCAGACTGTGATCCTTCAATTCTTCTTATGCCCATATTAACCTGGATTGGCTCATCCAGAATTTGAGACTTGTGAAGTAGCGCTTCAACAGGGCCTATCCTAACGAAAGCACCATACTCCGAGACATCTGAGACGTATCCATCTACAACTTCATTATTCTCCATGTTGAACAGTAAGGCTTTGAAACTGACGGCTTGATAGATGGCTCCATCCCCATGAATAATTCTACCTCTTCCGACTGGCTTATGATCAAATGTCAAGACCGTGTAGTTCTCATCCACGTCGAACCTTCCTTCGAACGCGTCATTGGCCAGACTGTCGATATGATCTACTAGGCTCTGACCCTCTCTAATGTATTCAGCGGGAATACGGATAGTGTCCTCTCTCTCTACTATACTGTACATCGTTTTTTCCTCCGGTTGACGGCCCTCTCCGAGGTTCGCCAGGACGGGGGTTTCCCTCCCGTCCTTCATCGGCTGTGCCTCTGGAGGAGAAGTCCGTGTGTCCTGGCGACCTGCCTCTCCTGTATAAGCGCAACGGATGATTCTGGTGCTTGGCTACCTTGAATAAACACTCAGACCTACGGTCTGAGAGAGAATATGGTGCGAACGTTCAAGTGTGTTCCAAATACCATTTGTGATTCTGATGGCGACCCTCAGTGAGCGAGATGCCCCGACCGGGCGAGGAAAAGCTCTCATTATTTCTGCAATAATGCTGTTTGTTGTCATCTATCCGATTTTCTTGATTTCCGATGAGGAGTTATCAAATTCGAATTACGAAAAGGTCTCGAGGACTAGTTCTAATATTCCATGGTCGGATGGTGACCAGCCTTGGCCTCAACCAGGAAGAACCCCGGACAGGGGCTCCGGAAGCCCGGCACATGACCCAGTTGGGGGCGCTAATTCCCTACTATCGATTACAGACCCCACGATTAATTGGGAATATGGCAACTATGATCTCGGGACGGATTCTCTGGGGACACCGATCGGGGACTTTAGCGAGTCGCTAATTGTGGATTCTGATTCATCCGAGAGGTGCGGAGGGAGCTCCCTATTCACCGTCCTGATTCAAACTGATTCATCTTCTGGCGATAGCTACCTTCGAATAGTCGAAGGTGAGGATTCAGATCTGGCATGGGAAGTTAATCTGGGCCAAACTGAGAAGGTGAAGGCTTCTCCGTTGATTGTTGATATTAATGAGATGGGGGGCCCTGAGATAATTGTCGTTTACGATGTAATTGTTGGCAGTGATGCCAAAATGAAGGTGGAAGCATGGTCCCCTATCCTCTCCTGTAGCGTAACGGGGTGGTCTCATAGTGGAAACAAGGATAGTCAAAAGATTTGGTCATGGGAAGACACGGACCTGATGATTAGTAGCGAAGAAGGGCCTTACACTGGAAGTATATGGGGAAATCACAAACCAACCTCTCAACCACTTCTCGCTGACTTGGACCTTGATGGCGATGCAGAGCTAGTTATCTCTGCGATCAGAGAGTCTGACAACTCTCCCCAAGTTATTGCGGTCTCTTTGCCTTCTTCGGGGTCTCCTTCGATGTTATGGAGCAAAGGGCTGGGGTACGGAAGCCATGGATCTGACCCAGTATTCGTACAGACCGATGAGAACACCGCATATGTTATGCTAACCACCACTGAATCAACAAACGGTGCTATGTGGCTCTGGAAGCTAGATTCATCCAGCGGAGACCCGAGTTGGGATGGTAAATCGCTGGGAAATTTAGATGGTGACTCAAATGTCCCCCATATACGACTTCCAGGTCCAATAGTCGCTAATTTGGATAGTGACGATAATCCAGAGATTATAGTCACAATTCCCACTGACAGTGACTCATCTGGCACATTGGATGGGGCTGAGTACAGGGGAATTGAGGTCTCAAATGGCTCGGAAAAGTGGTCTTATTCAGCTCCCAATGGTTATGCAGATGCTCCTCCATTGCCAATAGATACAGACGGAGATGGAGACCATGATAGAATGTGTTGGGTAACATGGTGGCAGACGACCACGGCCAGACACGGAATAGCTGGATGTGTAGATGACATAGACACTTCAAGTCCGGATGAGGCTTGGCATCGAGATCTAGAGCAGAGCAGTGGAACCCCTAATGATGAGATAGCAGTCTCACAACCGATTTGGATGGATATCGAGGGAACGGGTGAGCCTGAGTTACTGGTTGGCTTTGGACGATCTTTGTGGGCATTCGATGGATCGGAGGGGACTGGTTCGGGGATTAATACAGAATGGTCCAGTGATTTGGAGCTGAATCAGAGAACATGGTCATCTCCATCATTAGCGGATATTGATGGTGATGGAACCTTAGATGTTATCATCGGTGGAACTGTAATTTCTTTGGAAAGAGCGGATATCAGGCCTTTGCTTGATGGCAGAGGAATAGAATTCGATCCGACCTCACCAAATCCTGGCCAAGATGTACAAATTACCGCTTTCGTAGAAAATTGCGGTACATCCAATCCGGATTCCGATGTAGATGCTGTACTCTATGTAGATGGGATAGAGATAGGTAGGCACCGATTTAGCTCATTGCAGCCAGTGGCCCCGACCGGGACTGGGTCTTTTGAGTCATTTTCCATTGAATGGTCGGGACCACTGGGTGACCATGAATTCACTTTAGAAATCGATCCGTTCGGTAATATATCCCAAACAAGGACCGATAACGACTTGTTCGCCAAAGTGTTATCGATAATTCCAACCTACAATGTAACTTTCGAAACGTCTTCAGAACCTGTAAGGATCACGCCGGGAGAAACTGAAATTATACAGCCATCAATAAGATCTACTGGCCGTCTATCTGGCACGTGGTCCCTCGGTGTTGATGACTCAGGACTGCCTTCTGGTTGGTCGTGGGCAGATGTTTCAACAGGAGGGATTGAGAATATTGAAATTCCTGTAGGGGAAACGTGGTCTCCTTCAATCGAAGTAAATGCTCCTGGAACCGCACTTGGTTCCGACTCTGGTTTTCTTACACTTAGTATGACTTTAGACAGTGACGAAAATGTCACTATTTCCTCAATAGTTCCTGTTGAGGCAAACAGAACTAGGGGTCTTTCGATAAGGGGCCCAGAGGGTGCTTCATTCAGCACCGGGTATGGATTGATCGGAGATTTTGCTAGGGCATGGATGGTAATTGAAAATATAGGCAATGCGGCAGAAAATCAGATTTCTATGGATTGGGATAACACACTGTGGGGAAGCGATCTAAGGCTATACGATAAGGATGGCAATGAGAGGTTTGCATTGGTCCTTGGGCCGGGGGAGAAACTAGTCTTGGAAGCATACTTGGAGGTTCCCTTAACCAATCAAAATCAACAATCTGTTTCAATTGGTGATCATGTTGAGACGTCACTAACGATGTGTGTTGACGGTGATGAGTCTTGCCAAACTGTTGAGTTGACCTTCATTGCATCCGGAGTGGTCAGCCGGAGCCACATCCGAAGTGTCCCAACAACAAACCTTGTCTGGAATATAGAGGGCGACAAACCTTCTGGGTCCGATACTTTGACATGGTCTCTTTCTTCTTCTGGAATGGCAAAAACTGGCTGGATATGGTCATCATCTGGGGATTTATCGATTAATGGGGACCTTGTTACTTTGGACGTGACTGGTGGAAGCGGGGAGGGGTCGTTGATTTTGGATCTCCCCAGTACTGCCGCACCAGCTTTTCATCAATTCGAAGACTCAAGTAATGAGTCATCTGATCATTCGCTCAGATTATCACTTGAAATCCTACAAATATACAGGTCATCCATGATTACATCATCGCCTTCTGAAGTGCCATTATTGGTTGATGTCGATGAAGAAGCACTCGTTGTATTGAGGCTTGAGAATCCGGGTAACGGAGTAGACTCGTACGATTTAACTCATTCAGTGTTATTAGACCAAAACATCTCTGAAGATCCCGGAGTAATTGTATCCTTTTCAAGAGACTTAGTCTCATTATCAGCCGGAAGTCTGACCACTGTCCCCATTACTGTTATTCTCCCTGAAGAAACCCCTGCCAGAGTACCACTAAGGATCTTATTTGTGATGCAATCACTGGGGGATGTCAACGTTAGCTCTGAAGTTGAAATTGTATTTCAGGCAAGGCAGGACCACCAATGGGATATCTATCCTTATTTCGTAATTGAAGGGGAGGAAAATGAAGGTGAAGGAGCATCGGTAATGACTAATCCTGGTGAGGTCTTTGAGATGAGCGTCATAGCCACCAATGTTGGTAATCTCGATGATGATTTGGAGCTGATTACTTCCATTTCTACCACTCTAGAGGAAGGGGATGTCTCCACTGATTGGAGTTCATATGGAGATACGGTATTCGGCGTCGGAGTCAATGACAGTGTGATTATGAAAATTGGTGCGAGCATCCCTGATAACGCATGGAGTGGTTCGGAGGTTGAGGTTACCGTAACTGCGATTTCGCGAGGACAAGAGATATCCACATTCTCATTCTCAGTCCAATCGGGTCACGTACCCTCATGGAATGCAATCGTCAATCAGGCTAGCCTAGAAGTAAATCCAGGCGGGTCCGAAATCTTACTCTCAGTAGTACAGACTGGAAATTCACCCTCACGCCCCTACATCTCCATGTTCATATCCGGAGAGAGCGGTTGGCAGATTGGGGATGTTGCAGATCTTCCCGTTATCGACCCAGGCGAAAGTGCCCCCCTACTCCTCAACATTACCCCTCCTGACGATGCCATTCACGGCAGGGCGGTCGAACTGACATTAAGAATTAGAGAAGGTGACTCCACTGGTCTTTCTGAGATTGTATTCCCACTAAGAGTATCTGCGACCCATGACTTTTCCCTTACTGGATTTGGAGAATGGGTTGTGAGCCGAGATGGAGGATATCCTCTGGCTCTGTTAGAGAATACTGGAAACTCCCCGAGTACGATCTCGTTAATGGTACTAAGTCTCCCGATTGGATGGGAGGTATCTGGAGATGAGAGTGTTATTCTAGGAGCTGGAGAGATTTCGGGAGTGCCCCTAGAAGTAATTCCTGACGAATCCTGGGAGGGAGATGTAAAAACGATCCGAATCCTAGCTTCTGACACCGAAGGGAACCAGAGAGAGATTTCTTTGGATACTAGGAAAGAAGATTACTCTTGGGGAAATAGCCCTGTGATTATTTCAACTTCTGGGGATCAGTATGTGATGAAAATTCACGGGACCAACTCAAGTAGCATTGTTGTTGACTCTGAGTCAGGGATACTTCCATGGATGGATCCAATTGGTTGGCTCTGGGATTCTGAAATAGGACAAAATGGAAGCTTTATTGTAGATTCATCGATAACCTTGGAATACAAATCATGGGTCTCTGAAATACCTTCTAGAATGGCCAGTTGTTCTATCAATGGAGATGTCTCTTCAATACAGGCCAATTGTATGATCATGAATGGTACAGAAAATTTCGAATTCACAATAATTCTTTCTGATGACAAGGGGGAAATGATTGATTCCATTTCAAGTGAAGTTGGCTCGGGATTGGCTTCAGAGATAATCAATCTAAGTGCGGATGATTGGAGCCCTGAACCGGGTCTTAGCGAGTTAACAATCAGAGTGTTAGATTCTAGAGGAGTTGAGGTTTCTTCGACCAGCAGGCTATTTGATGTCAGGAGGACCGATTGGAATGTTGGCCTTGTGGGATTGGAAATTGTGGGGACGGGAGAGGGGCAAGAAATATCCATCCTAACCAAGAGAAATAATCAACAAATTTTGGATGGGTCAATTTGTAAGATTGTGGTAGAAGCCGGCTCATATTCAAGGGAGTACTCTGTGGATATGTCTGAG
>CEVF01032283.1_pt1 | contig 38665 bp, 36 predicted proteins | sample 356441 | NCBI WGS metagenome assembly CEVF01 (sample SAMEA2622765, study PRJEB7988) | marine metagenome | biome: marine biome (ENVO:00000447); feature: surface water layer (ENVO:00002042); material: "saline water (ENVO:00002010), including plankton (ENVO:xxxxxxxx)" | depth 5 m | reverse complement strand
CGAGTTCTGGGAAGGATTCCCAAACTTTCTTCGAAAGACCCACTTTTGAAGTTGAAGGAAATCTCGTCCTTTTTAAAACTGATCCTGCATGGGAATAAAAACAAGTAACTCGACGATCCGCACGGCATGCCTTCTCTCGCTCGCCATTGCATGCCTATCGACCTCGCTGAAGGCTGAATTGATCGAAATCAACCGGGTGGTTGCAAAAGTTAACGAGCGCATCGTTACCTGGGGTGAAATCGACTCCGCGATGACCCGGCTTAATTTCTCGGATGAAGAGCGCGCCCAAAGAGCTCCCGAATTCGTGGACGGCAAGATCGACCGCCTGCTCTCCATTGCCGCCTTCAGGGAGAAGGGCATGGTCATTCCCGAGACCTTCATAGAGCAGGAGTACAACAAGCGTCTGATACGGGACTTCAACGGTGACAGAAAGTTGTTTCGGGACGTGCTTAGAAGCAACGGTCAGTCCCAACTGGAATTCAGGAAGGACTTGGAGGAACAGATCATCTACACCCACATGCTATCCACAAGGAGAAGGCTCAAGGAGGAGATTAGTCCTGAGAAAGTGGAGAAATACTACCGCGACAATCCCGATCTCTTCAAGACCGCGGCAAAGATCGGTCTTCGGGAAATCGTCTTTTCTCAAATAGCCGGAGAACCTCAGGCCGTACTGTTGCAGCAGGCAGGAAAGGTCCTTGAAAAATTGAAGGAAGGTACTTCCTTCGAGGCCCTTGCCAAGAACAACGGTCAAAGTCCCTTTCGTGAGAAAGGCGGCGACTGGGGCGTCATGGTATCGGAAAGGGAGATTAGGAGCGAAGAAATAAGGGAAAAGGCATTTTCATTGAAGGAAGGTGAAGTCTCAGAACCCTTCGTCGTCGATATCCTGCAGAGGAATGAGGATGGGACGGTTAGGAAATCGGGAAAATTCGCCGTCTATGTGCTTCAGGTGAAAAAAAGGGAGACCTCAGGTCGCAAGCCATTGGACGAGGTGCGTTCGGAAATCGAGCGAAGCCTTGCCGCGGAGTTCGAGTCCCAAAGCCAGAGGCAATGGCTAGGACGCCTCAAGAAAGAGGCCTACATCCGGGTGAGCCTCCCCGAGAAGTAATCCTTTTCCTCATCCTCCCGAATCTCCCCGAATGTCGACTGGAAGCGGCCGTCCTCATGGCCTGAGGGATCTGCCCCTTGAGGAGAGGCCCCAAGAACGGTTGGAGAGGCATGGCCCCGCCCCCCTTTCGGATAAGGAACTTCTGGCTATGCTGATCCGTTCGGGAACGGCGGGCAGGGACGTTCTCGCCTTGGCCGAAGATCTCATAAGAGAAGCCGGTTCCCTCGCTGGGTTATTGCGCTGGGACGTCACTGATTTTAAGCGGATCAAGGGCATAGGTAAGATAAAGGCTTTACAACTTTCCACCTATGTTGAGATCGCGAAGCGGATGATGAACTCGGAAAGGATAAGAAACGCGCCCCTGCATGACTCGAGGTCGGTATGGGAATTCCTTTACCCGGAAGTCAGATCGGATTCGGTGGAGCGCGTTTGGGTTCTTTGTCTCGATCGAAAGAACAAGCTCCTCCGTGCGGAAGCCGTAACTTCAGGAACCGCATCCGGCAGCTTCGTTCATGCCCGCGAGGTCTTCCGCCCTGCCATCCGTCATGGAGCCTCGGCCGTCATCATCGCACACAATCATCCCAGCGGTGATCCCTCGCCAAGCGCGGCAGACGTCCGTGTTACCCAAAAATTACGGCGGGCAGCGGAGCACCTGGATATCGAGTTGCACGACCACGTCATCATCGGCGAACCCGAGAGCGACCCCACCGGCCTCGGCTACTACAGCTTCTTGGAAAACGGCATGCCTTGAAGCCTATCGGTGCAAAAGCCGACGAAGATCTTTAGGAATTTGACGATCGTCATCTTCCCTGCAAGATGACCCGAATGATGCCCAGACCCTCACTCCCCGCCTTAGCGGCTCTTTTTCTGGCCCAAGCTTTGCCTGCTTTCGAATTGAAGAATAACGACGTCCTGGTCATGGTCGGCCCGACCCTGATCGAAAGAATGTCCGAGTACGGCTACTTCGAGAACGCCCTCCTCAACGCCTACCCGGACTACAACCTGAAGGTAAGGAACTTGGGCTGGTCCGGGGACGACGTCCGTGGGAAATCAAGGGGTTACGACAAGCCGAGAGACGGATACGCCAACCTGATCAAGCAAATCAAGGAGGCAAACCCAACCGTCCTCCTTCTCGCTTACGGTGGAGTTGAAGCCTGGAACGATTCACGGGAGAAATTCCGAAGCGACTACCAAAGGCTTCTCGACGACTTGAAAGGATTGGGAGCCCGAACCGCCCTTCTTTCGCCACCTTTGCAAGAAGCTTGGCCGTCCCCTATGCCCGACCCCGCTGCCTACAATGTCGGGGTATGGGAATTCTCCCGCTCCATCAAGGAATTGTGCGCGGCAAACAAGCATCTTTTCATCGACCTGACCAAACTCTACCCGGCCAAACCCAAGAGGGGCGAGAGACATACCTCGAATTCACTGCACCTCAACGCAAGGGGCTACCGGAAATTAGCGAGGCATCTAATGAAATCCATGGCTAAGAATTCCAAACAGGCCAACTTCGACGCACCCCTCCACGAATTCGTACGCAGTGAGCTCAGGCGCAAAAACGAGCTCTTCTTCCACAGCTGGCGGCCACAAAACCAAACTTACCTTTTCAGTTTCCGTAAGCACGAGCAGGGAAGAAACGCCGCCGACCTGCCTAAGTTCCTGCCTTATGTCGAAGAAGCGGAGAAAGTGGTGGCGAAAGCCTTGCAAAGCGGATCCTTCCCCACTCAAACTCCCCCACCCATAGGAAACTGGGAGGACATTAAACCTTCCGCAAAGGCCCTTTCCGCAGGCAAGGACATCAAGATCCCAGACGATCTTTCCCTCAACCTCTTCGCTTCCGAGCCGGCTATCCGCAACCCCACCCAGTGCGCCTGGGACGAAAGAGGCCGCCTCTGGGTCGCCACTGCGGAAAGCTACCCCCAGATACTTCCCGGGTTCCTGGCCAACGACAAGATCGTAGTACTCGAAGACACGGACGGCGACGGGCAAGCCGACCGGAGGAAGGTCTTCGCCGAAGGGCTCCTCATGCCCACGGCCATTCTACCCGGCCATGGCGGGGTTTACGTCGGCACCTCCACCCAAGTTCTTCACCTCAAGGATACCAACGGTGACGGAAAAGCCGACGCTAGGAAAATTCTAGTTTCGGGACTCGGCACGGAAGACACCCACCACATCGTCCACAGCCTCCGCCATACGGAAGAAGGCAAGATAGCCTTCAACCAGTCCATCTACATCAACACCTATTCGGAAACTCCCTGGGGACCTAGGGAACTCATGAAGAGCGGAGCCTGGGAATTCGATCCTCATACCCACAGGCTGGAAATCTTCGCCACGGGTCTCATCAACCCCTGGGGATTCGAATCCGATCCTTGGGGCGAATGCTTCATGACCGATGGGGCGGGTGGCGAGGGCATCAACCACGTATTCCGGGGATCGGGCTTCAAGACCTCCAGCCTGTTCGACCGCTCGGAGGTTCTGAACGGGTTAAACCCGGGACAGCCCAAGCTCTGCGGCCTCGCTATCCTCAACACAAGTATTTTCCCGGAGAAATACCGCGGACTCCTGGTGGCCAATGATTTTCGCGGACACCGCACGGTGAGCTTTCGCCTTTCACCAAGTGGAAGCTCCTTCCTATCCACCCAGAAAATAGACTTGGCCAAGACCGGCTCGGGCGGACTTGACAGGCTTGGGCAAGGGGGAATGTTTCGTCCCATCGACGTGGACGTCGGGTTGGACGGGGCCCTGTACCTGACCGACTGGTCCAACCTCATCATCCAGCATGGCGAGGTCGATTTCCGGGACAAGCGAAGGGACCAAGAGCATGGGCGAATCTGGAGACTGGCGCCCAAGGGAGGACAAGTCCTTGAGCTAAATCAGCTTCACCTTCTTTCCGCCGCAAAGCTGCTTGAGGTCCTGCAGGACGGGGAACCTTTGGCGAGAAGAGTCGCCAGGCGTCTGCTCACCGAAGCCACGGACCCTGGAGTCGACGAGATTGCAAACAGCGCAATTCGGAATGCGACCGATGCAGGCAAAACCCTCGAACTGGTCTGGTTGCTGAAGTCCCGCAGGCTGACCGTTCCCCGGGCTGCCCTCGACTTGCTTGGTTCGGCCAAGGAACCCGCGATCCGGGTTGCCGCTCTCAGGCTAGGGCTTTCGCCCGCTCCTTTCGTGTACGACCCCCATCCAAGAGTCAGGCTTGCCGCTCTCGTGGCTCTTGGGCAAGTCGGCACGGCTCAGGCGGCGGAACGGGCAATTAGGGCGGTTGATCTGGATATGGACAAACCCCTGACTTTTGCCCTTCGGGAAACGCTCAGGGCACTGAGGTCTCATTGGGAGGGAAAATCATCTTTTTCGAATAACCCCGCATATCTTTCCGCAATCGTCGAGCTAACGGGTAGCGAGGCTCCCCTGAAAAGCCTACTTGCCCAAGTAACGGGAAAGCACGCCAACCACGGGCAAGATCATTCAGCCAAGCTACCAATTTACGCTTCCTTGGCCCGCATTGGGAAAGCCGAGCATCTAAACGCCCTGTACGATCTCGCCTGCGACTCTTCCTGCTCGGTTGACTTCAGAAGAAAAACCCTTGGTTTGTTGATCCAGGCGAAGAAGGAAAGAAACCTCAAACCGACCTCGGTTCCGCCCCAATCCTTGTTGAACCTTTTCCAGGAAAAGGCCCTCGCCAAGGAAGCCATTCTTTTGGGAGCGGCATGGAAGCACAGTGAAGCCTTTGCCCATGCCAAAGACGGACTCCGCTCGGCAAAGGAGGAAGAGTTGAGGACTTTCAGTCGGGTTCTCGCATCCTTTCCGGCCCAAGGGCACAAGTCCATGAGCCTATACCTTTCGGACAAACCCGCCCACCGATCGGCCCTCGTCGTGCTCGAGGAGCTCGCCTTGGTCAATGGAGCTCTCGCGGCAAGGCTCTCCCCTCCCGTTCTCGAAACCCTTCCCGGCGACCTGGATCCTTCCGCCCTTCTCGCCTCCATCATAAAATCCCCGACCGGCCCTGAGGAGATGGAAAAAGGCTTATCCGGCAATAGCCTGCCCACCAAGGTCGCCCTCGCGGGCGTGCGCCTGGCGACCATTTCCGGGAGAAAACTTCCTAGCCTGATCGACCAATTAAGACGCTCGGGCAAATTGCCGGCCATGAGCGTTACCCTAAGCGAGCTCAAAAAGGAGAAAATAATGGAACGAGTTGAATTGAGCGGAGACCCTCAAAACGGAGAGTTCGTATACCGAAGGGCAGAACTGGCCTGCGTATCATGCCACGCCATAGGCGGAACCGGACCGAAAGTCGGCCCTGATCTGGTGAGCATTGGGGCAAGCGCGCCCTTGGACTACCTGATCGAATCTCTTATCGAGCCGAATAAAAAAATCAAGGAAGGCTACCACATGACGGTGGTCACGACCAAAGAAGGAAAGGTGATTGCCGGATTGATGGAGAGTTCGACCAAGCAAAAGACGATCCTGCGGGAAGTTTCCGGAAACCTCGTCGAGATTGCCGGAAAGAACGTCAGATCCAAGACAATCTCGCCAGCTTCCCTCATGCCACCGGGATTGACGGCAAGCCTGTCGGAGCACGAATTCGTGGACCTCGTCCGGTTCCTCTCCGAACTGGGGAAGGAAGGACCCTATCGCTTCCCATCTACCCGCTTCCAGCGAACCCTCCGGATCCCAAAGGCAAATACCGCTACGAGCATTAAGGACCCAAAAAGGTTCCATTTGCTCCCGAAAGAAAGGACCGACGAACTGCTGGCCATGGTAAACGGCAACATCCCCCTTGCGGAAGTCCCTCCCACTTCACGAGGAACGCGTCTTCTGCGCTTCACTATACCGAGTGAGGACCCCCGTGAAATCGTCCTACGTTTCGATGAACCGGATCAGCTTGAGCTATGGGCCGACCGCAGGCAGGTCGCCCTTCAAAAAGGCAACCAAGGCACCAAGGTAGCGCTCGTGCCCGGCAACAATATCTTCGTCATCTCGGTTGCGCCTTCCTATGAAAAAAAGTTTCTCCGCCTGGCGATCAAATAAAAACTGCCCCGGAAAGTTGACAAGCTACGAGGATCGGGTTAATTGGTTTAGATATGAGAATGTGGGTGCTTAAGTCAATTTTTCCTCTGCTCTGCTTGCTTTTCGGTCCCCTTCAGGTTTCAAGCCAAGAGCGTAAGGAAGACTTCAAGCTCCGGCCGACCTTGACCGGCAAGCAGACCGGCTGGCTCGATGCCAAGGATCTGCCCACTGCGATCAAGATCAACGACCATTGGGTACTTCCGAGGGGCGGCACCATGGAATGGTTGATGAGGAAGGGGTACGTTCCCGACACCGAAAGAACCAACGTCATGAAACCCAACCCCTATGACAAGAGATATAGGGAACCCGGCCCGATTCACGTCCCACCCCTCGCGACCACTCCTGCCGATTCCTTCAATATTGGAATCAGCCCACGCTGGAAGAAGTCGAACGATCCTTTCGAGGGACTGGCCGACCCCATGAAAAGAAAATTCTCCCCCACGCTGGGAGCCGGTTCGAATCCGGGACTGCCCGCCGAAAACGGTGAGCTCGGACCAGTCCTTGATCCTGATGCCGGTTTACCCACGCTGAACAACTCCCCCTTTGCCCCCACGCAACCCGCTCCGCGCAAGGTTCCAGGGCAGGCTGCCCCCCGTAACCCCATCCCCGCTCCCGATCCTTTCTCGGATGCCGAGGATAGTCCGATCAATCTTCAGCCCAAACCCGAAGACAGGCCAAAGGTTCTGCCCGGAAGGCCCATAGAGGTTCCTCAACCAGTTAAATCCAACCCATTCGTCCCCGCCAAGCCGGACGCCTGAGTCCCCCTCTTCCACCCCTCGGGAATCCCCTTTCCGTCCGGAAAGGTTTTTTGCTTTATCTTCGCCCGAGGTAAGACCAGTCTGTAAGCGTATGAAACCATGCCTTACCTTGTCTATGGTTCCTTCCCTCAGGGGAGGCCCTTGGGTACTCTGGGACGACCTCGCAACGGGGATCGCAAAAACGTCGAAACTGGGTTTTTCCGCAATCGAGTTATTTACCGAGGGTCCTTCCGCCGGGGATGAAGGAGAACTGGGCCGGCTCCTTGATGAAAACGGCCTTGAACTAGGGGCCGTAGGAACGGGAGCGGGAAAAGTCATCAAAGGCTTGACCTTGACGGATCCGGATCCTGGAATCCGGGCCGAGGCAAAGGCTTTTATCTCGGAAATGATTGCCTTCGGCGGGCAATTCGGCGCCCCCGCCATCATTGGATCCATGCAAGGCAGTTCAGGTGATTCCGCCAGCCGCGCCGACTGCCTTCAATGGCTCGCGGTTGCGCTCGAGGAACTGGGCGAACAAGCCAAGGATGCGGGCACCTTGCTTATTTACGAGCCTCTCAACAGGTACGAGACCAACCTCTTCAACCGTTTTGGTGATGCTTGTGAATTCCTCAATGGCCTGCAAACGAGTGGAGTAACCCTTTTGGCCGACCTTTTTCATATGAATATTGAGGAGGAAAACATTGCTCAAGCCCTCAGGCAGGGCTCGAAATACGTCGGCCACGTCCACTTTGCGGACAGTAACCGCAGGGCAGTGGGCTTCGGTCACACACCGATTGCCCCCATAGCGGAGGCCCTTCGTGAAATCGAGTACCGTGGCTGCGTGTCGGCGGAAGCCTTTGACTGGCCCGACCCGGACACGGCCGCCCAAAAGACGATCGATTCGTTCCGAAAGTTCTTCTCCTAGTCACCCAATGTCCAGCCGACCAAACATCGTATTCCTTTTCACGGACCAGCAAAGGTACGACACCATCGCGGCCTTGGGACATCAACACTGCATCACTCCGAACATGGACAGGTTGGTGGAGGAAGGCGTCACGTTCACCGATTGCCACGTCACCGCACCCTCCTGCGCTCCCTCCCGGGCCAGCGTGTTTACGGGACATTACCCACATACCACCGGAATCCTCAAGAATGCAGACAACTGGACGCGCAGCTGGATCGAGAATCTCTCCGAGGGGGGGTACCACACCGCAAACGTCGGCAAGATGCATACTTGGCCCTTTACCACTCCTTGTGGGTTCGACGAGCGATACGTGGTGGAGAACAAAGACCGTTTCCTTGAAGGAGCCGAGTTTCAGGATGACTGGGAAAAGCACCTCGAGGAAATCGGCGTGGAGAAGCAAAAGCGAATCCTCTATCGCCAAAGAGCCGACTACCGCGAATGCCTGGGGGCCTTTTCCTGGGACCTCCCCGAGGATACCCATTCCGACGCCTTTACGGGAAACCGGGCCATTCAGTGGATCAACCAATATGAGGGCGGTCAGCCTTTCTTTCTAGAAGTAGGATTCCCCGGCCCCCACCCTCCCTACGACCCGCCTTCCAGACACCTCGAACTCTACGACGACGTAGAGGTCCCCTTGGCACCGGTCACCGACGAAGATCTGACCGGACAACCTCCCGCCTACAAGGCCATGCGTACGCACAACGTTGAAATCGACCACGACTCGGTCGTTCACCAACTGGAACCCAGTAGTGAGTCGAGAATCCGGCAAAGAAAGCATTACCTGGCTAACGTCACCTTGATCGACGAGAAAGTAGGACAAATCCTCAAAGCCCTCGAGGACAAGGGCATTCTCGATAACACCATCGTGATTTTCTCAAGCGACCACGGGGACTGCCTTACCGACCACGGGCATAGTCAGAAGTGGACCATGTACGATGAAATCACCCGGGTTCCCCTGATCATTCGCTGTCCCGACCGCTTCGAGGGAGGAAGGAAAGTGGATGACCTGATCCAGTTGATGGATATCGGACCAGCCATCCTGGAAATGGCAGGCGTCGAGTTGCCCCAAACCATGGACGCGCAAAGCATCCTGCCAGCGCTGCAACAAGATTCTTCCTGGCAAGGGCGCGATTACGTCTACGCCGAGCAGGCCAAGGACCTGATCCTGACCGACACCGAGTTCATGACCATGGTGCGGAGCAAGGAATGGAAGCTGGTTCACTTCCTGGGCGAAAAGGACGGCCAGCTCTTCGACCTGAAAAGCGATCCTTCTGAAACCCGCAACCTTTGGAACGGTCCGGAGCATAGGGAAACGAAGGACGATCTTCTGCAAAACTTGCGCGAGTGGAGAATACGCAGCCACTATGAGAACGCAAATTGGGCAAACGACTGGCGTTGACCTGCGAATGCTGAAATGACCGACCTGGCACAAGAATCGAAGCTGGAAATTCGCGAAGCTCCTACCAGAGCTCTAGAGATTCTCAAAAACGTCGGCCCGGGCATGATCCTGGCAGGCTCCATAGTTGGCTCAGGTGAATTGATAGCCACCACCCGAACCGGGGCGGAAGCCCATTTCGACTTTCTCTGGCTGATTATTCTGGGATGCATCATCAAGGTTTTTGCCCAGATCGAGCTGGGGCGATATGCCATAACCAACGGCAAGACCACCCTAGCGGCACTCAATGAAGTCCCGGGGCCGGTGCTCCGAATGGCAGTGGGCAACCGCATGATCAGGGCAAACTGGATCATCTGGTATTGGTGCCTGATGTTTTTTTCCATCCTCGGCCAACAGGGAGGAATCGTTGGCGGAGTCGGCCAAGCCATGGCCATCAGCATCCCTATCACCGATGAAGGCAAGGCCTACAACGAATACGTGGCCCAAAAAATCACACTCGACGTAAGTCGGGCTGAACTGGCCAACCTGGCTCGGAACGCTCCTGCATCCGAAAAGGAAGCTCTTGATGAGAAAATCGCTCATCTACATGTTCAATTGAAGAAAATAGGAGATATCCCAAAAGCCAAGGACGACGTCTACTGGTCCCTTATCTTAACTTTGGCGGCAATCTTCCTACTTGTGTGGGGCAAGTTCACTTTTATCGAGAGGTTTTCCGTCTTCCTGGTCGCCGCCTTTACTCTGATCACCATCGCCAACCTTTTTGCTCTCCAAAGCTACGACAAATGGGCGGTAACCATGGTGGAGCTCAAACGTGGGCTGTCCTTCGGATTCCCGGAAGGGAACCAGGCGCTCGTCACTGCCCTGGCGACTTTCGGGATCATAGGCGTTGGCGCATCCGAACTCCTCGCCTACCCCTACTGGTGCCTTGAGAAAGGATACGGCAAATACGTCGGCAAGAAAGACGACAGCGAAGGATGGATACGCCGAGCGAAAGGATGGATGAAAGTGATGCACTGGGATTCTTGGGGAGCAATGCTCGTCTATACCTTCTGCACCATAGCCTTTTATCTTCTCGGTGCGGCCGTCTTGGGGCGTTCGAACCTTATTCCTGAGGGATCTGAAATGATCCAGACCCTGTCCGCAATGTACCAGCCCGTTTTCGGAGCCTTCGCACAGAACCTCTTCCTTTTCGGGGCCTTTGCGGTCCTTTTCTCGACCTTCTACGTCGCCATTGCCGCACAGGGACGGCTCGTCGTGGACGTAGCCAAGGTAACCGGGGTCGCCAAGCTGGATGAAGCCGGGCGACTTCGCGGGCTTAAATGGATGGGCGTCGTCCTTCCCTCATTGAGCGTTCTCTGCTACGTGTTCTTCCCAAGTCCCGTTATACTAGTCCTGATATCGGGAAGCATGCAGGCCATTATGCTTCCCATTATTGGCTTTGCCGTTCTTTACTTCCGCTATAAGAAATGCGACCATCGCTTAAAGCCCGGAAAACTTTGGGATTTCTTCCTTTGGCTTTCCTGCGCCGGTTTTCTTATCGTCGGCGCCTACCAAACCTACGCAAAGCTATTCCAATGAAAACAACAAGACGTACTGCCATCAAGTCCGCCGCTGGCTCGACCCTTGCGATCGCAGGACTCAACGCCACTTCGGCCCAAGCCCAAACGGCTAAAAACAAGGCAAACCCCAAGTTCCGTATCAAGAACGGTCGCATCAAGCAGTCCATTATGGGATGGACCTTCAAGCCCATGCCGGTCCCCGAGCTAGCCAGGCTATCCAAGGAAGTGGGACTGGTCGCCATGGAGGGCATTTCCAGAGACCACTACCCTCTCTTGAAAAAACTGGACCTGGACGTTTCCCTACTGCGTAGTCACGGATTCAAGAAAGGTCCGGTTGACCCGAAGAATCACGACGAGTGCCTCGCCAAGCTGACCGAGGCCATCGAGGTGTGCGCTGGCGCAGGCTACAAGCGCGTCATCACCTTCACTGGCATGAAGGCTGAAGGGATTGACGACGAGCAAGCTGAGCAAAACTGCATCAAGCTGTGGAAAAAGGTACTTCCTCTGGCCGAGAAAAAGAAGGTCACCCTTTGCCTAGAGCACCTAAACTCCCGCGACGACAGTCATCCTATGAAGGGCCATCCCGGTTACTTTGGCGACGACGTCGACCACTGCGTCAAGATGATCGAGAAGATCGGATCGCCCAGCTTCAAGCTACTTTTCGACGTCTATCACGTGCAAATCATGAACGGCGACGTCATACGTCGGATCAGGGAGTACAAGGATTTCATTGGCCATTTTCACGTAGCCGGAAATCCCGGGCGAGCGGAACTGGACGACAAGCAGGAAATCAACTATCCCCCCGTCATGAACGCCATTCTCGAAACCGGTTTCGACGGTTACGTCGCCCACGAATTCATTCCCACCTGGGAGGACAAGGAGCTCGCCTTGCGACACGCCGCCCAAATCCTGGACGTCTAGCTCTTCTGCTCGTCTCCCAGTTCACCGCTAACAGGCTTGAAGCAAGAACCAACGCTCTCCCCGGCTCCTCGTTCATCCACACCGGGTTCTTTTTCCTTCGGCGTCATCGTCACCCTGCTTGTCTTTCTGGGAATAGGCAAAGCACCTATCTCCTCGGCATTCCCTGCAGAACGCGCCGCTCCGAAGACCCCTCCTCCATCCGCCTCGCTCGCGTGGAAATCCATTCCTTTGCTTCCGGAAAACTTTGATCGCAATCAGTTCGTCGAGGCCAACCCCCAAGCCTCCGAAAACCCGCCGGACGAGACCTCTAACTTTTCCTTTAAGGACCAACAGGCCGCTCAGCCAAAGCCCAATACTGATTTGCCCGAAGCCCAGGCTCCCGAAGTCTTGGGAGAGAAGCAAACGAGTAAAATCGTACCAGCCGAGAATCCCGAGCCTTCCCCACCGGAAACGCCTGTTGAAACCGTTCCTCCAACCAAGCCCACCCCGAGCGAAGATTCCGCTATTCCCAATCAGGCTAAGATTCTCCCTGCATCCGACGTCGAACTGGAAGAAGGTCCCTCCGATGACGGCAGTCGAACACGCAAGAGCGAAACAAAGGCCAAGGAAAGCCTCGCCCTGAATCGTCATCAACAACAAGAACCCGACGCATTAAGCCCTGTGCAACTGCCGCGTGTTCCAGCCAAGCCTTATCCCCAAGCGCGCCCCAAGCTCTCCCCCGAGCTTATTCGTGGTCCCTTGACCAAAACTTTCACCACGGCGCCGAGAATAGGAACGGTTGCGATCGAATGCCGGCTCCATCCCTATGGCGTATACCTTCAACAAATGCTCAAGTCCATCGAGGAGCAATGGCATCAACTTGCCGCAGGATCCACCAGCTTCCTTCAGAAAGACCGTCTGCCGGGCTTAATCACCATCCGCTTCACCCTTTTGTCCACGGGGAGAATCGAAAAGCTTTCCCGACTCGATTCCGAAGGCCCTTCCCTTCCCGCTGAGCTTTGCAGGCAGGCAATTCAGTCTCGAGTTCCCTTTGGCAAATGGACGGACGACATGATCAAGGATTTCGGCAAGTCCGATGAAGTGACGATCAGTTTCCGCTACCGATGACTTTGCCTGCCGGGGATATGCCGCTTGACCGGCAATGCCGGATTATCGCTCATCAGGAGACTGGGGGAGCCAACATTTGGGCTTTTGAGAAGGCGTCCGGGATCCTGACCCATCCCAACAAAGAAAAAGACTCTTACCGACGGAAGGCAAAAACTCTCCTACACGCCCCTTATGACGAAAAGGAAGAAGCTTACCACTGGACTGATTCCCAAGGCATCGAAAGAAAGCTTTGCCTCGTTCACCGTCTTGACTCACCCACTTCCGGGGTAATCCTTGGCGTAGACTCACCGGAGTTATCTTCCTCGATCAAGGAGGCTTTCTCCAAGCGTCTGGTCTCGAAGATCTACCACGCCATCATTCTTCCATCCAAGGTTCCTCTAAGAGAAGGAACTTGGAAAGATAACCTTCTTGTGAAACGAGAAAAAGGGAAGCTCAGGGTCGTCCGGGGGAACGGCCCAACCGCTTTGACAAGAGCCTCCGTTGAGAGATCACGAATCGGCCTTTATGGCCTGAGCTTGCTCAAACTGATGCCGCAAACGGGCAGGACGCACCAGTTGCGAATACAATGCGCGCTCAGGAACATCCCGATTCTCGGTGACAAGAACTATGGCAATTTTGCCCTAAACCGCAAACTCGCCAAGGCTTCCAGAGTTGATCGCCTCTGCCTGCATGCATCGAAAATCGAACTCGAAATCAACTGGAAAGGCAGGGCGTTTGTCTTTTCCGCAGACTCTCCCTTGCCAAGATCGTTTGGTAAATTGCTCTCCTAAAGAGGGAGCAATTGCTCCAGCTTGGTAAAGGAGGAATCCGGAAACCCCATCGCCCTTTTCAAGAAGCAATCCCTTTCCAGCGGATTTGATAAAGCCCGCGATTGCCTCCACTGACCGGAAGTGATCAACCCACCCATGAGAGGACCAACCCCACCGACGGGAACAGGATAATCGCTTCCATGGATCACCCGATCGGGGAACCTCGAAGAAAGTAGTGCCTTCGCCGTCCTCCAGCGGTTCGGGCTACACAGGGCGCTGTTGTCAGTGAACAAGTTCGGGTATTGTTCGAACATGGAGAAAAGGTCCGAAGTGTAGTCCGGATCCAATATACCGCTACGACCCGCTCCATGAGCAGCGATAGTCTTGACCCCGCATTCCAAGGGAAGACGGAGGACACGCGGATCGGCATAACCGGCATTGACAACGGGCACGGAAAATTCACCACCCGTATGAGCCAGAAAAACTAAGCCTGCTCGTGAGACTTTCTCCCAGAAATCCCGATAGGATCGATCAGAGCAGTCGACGTTGTGACAGTTGGGCAACAACTTCAATACCTTTGCCCCTTCAGCAATGCATTTCTCAAGTTCCTCGATCGCATCCTTGCGGGCCGGATGGATCGAGCATGCGGGGATGAACTCCTCATGCTTGCGTCCAAGTGACAGGACGATCGGATTAGGAACGTAGAAACTAGCTTTGTTCCTCATAGGCAAACCCTCCGAGTCATGAGGATAATCCATGGCCAGCAGAACCACTGCATCGAGGGAAGAATCTTCGATCCATTTGAGTGCCTGCTCGAGGTAAGCCGAGTCCATGCCGGATTTCAAAACCGACAAGGGCAACCCGGCGGACTTAGCCAATAGGCAGGCAAAGGAGATACGAAGGGGATTGCTCAAACCAAGCCAGCAACCCGAACCATCGGAACCATCACCGATTAAATGGACGTGCCCGTCAATTTTCCTCATCGGGCAATCGGAGGAGGAAAAGGACTATAGGTCGACGCTTGCGGAAAAAAGCCACGCATGGCTCTTCAGACGATCATACTCATCATTAGCTGAGGTAAGAGAATAACGATAGTCGATCTGCAAACCCCAATTTTCCCCAATCCTGTAGGCACAACCCAGAAGGAAATCGTAGGCGAAGCCCATACCGGTATACTCCTTAACCTTCTGAAGATTGACGAATCCAAAGCCCATCCCCAATCCAGTCCTTAAGTCGATGCGATCCCCCAATTCCTTTTCCAGAATGAGGCGGGAGAAAAAGTTGTGGACGCTCGCCTTAAGACCTCCGCTTGCATCAAAACCATTGTAGGTATATTCCCCCTCGACGCGGATTTTCCCGAAGTCCTTGCCTGCCTGCAAGCCAATGAGAAAGCCCGAATCGGACTTATGGTTGGTTTTGGTGTATCCCCCCAAGAGCGTATTGGGTTCACGAGTGGCGACGTCCGAGGGAAAAATAAATCCAATCAGGGGCCCGAAGTAGTAACCGGTATGTCGGGATGGAATATCCGAATCATACAGTTTGGCATAGGCATCCTCCAAGTCCTCTTCACCTTCAACGCTTGAGTTGCCCTCGGCACCGGAGGATGCCTCGTCGCTTGCAATTACGCCGGGATCAGGGACAAGATCGTCGAAAGAGGGAGGTGCAGGCACTTCCTTGACGGAGCCCCCAACCGACGCCTCGGGATAGTCCGGTACGGGTATAAAAACGGGAGGAGGGGGGGGTACTGGAACAGGTATTGCCTTCTTGGGTGGTTCGGGCAGTGAAAAATCGGTCGTGGGTACGGGGCCTTTGGAAAGTAATTGAGTGACCTGAGCCTCATGGATCGAAACCCGAGCCATCAGGTCGGCCAACTTTCGAGCCCGCTCGGCACGCTCCGTGGATTCGATCGTCAATGGTTGCCCGAATGCGGGACAGGCAAAAATAAAAGCTATTGCCAGGAAAAATTCTGTGAACGATCTAATCATAAAAAATGGCGTTAGATACATCTTTGTCTTTTTTCCTAAAAAGTGAAGGAAGAAATCCAGGCAAAAAAAAGCGCCGGGCGGCAGATTGGCGGGAACCGCCCGGCGCGGGTGTGGTGGATGGGAAAGAAAGTTATTAACAATGGATGCTTTGTCTATTCAATGCAATACAAATTTTCATTTGTTCTGATGAACAATTGTTTGCCCGCAATCGCCACCGAAGACCTAGTATTATCATCATAATCGCCCCCCATTCTAGCCAGGTGGAGAATCTTGCCCTCCTTGGCAGAGATCACGATCACTTCCGCATTATGGTTCATGGTATAGATTTTACCATCACCAGCAGTAGGGGAAGAACGCCATTTGTACTTGCCCGGCATGGGCAGGCTCCATTCGATTTTTCCGGTCAAGGGATCAACGCGCGATAAGTTTTTTCGCAGATCACTAAGGATATAAAATTTGCCCGCATAAAAAAGCGGCGTCGGCACGTCCGAGGTCAGGGAAGGCGAATCGCCGCTATCCCAAACAAGGCCGTCTTTGCCTTCATGAGTACCCTTCAGTCCCAACTTCACGGCAAAAACCGGTGCTTTCTTCGGGGCGCATGCCAGTACGACTCCAGCCCCAACCACTGGTGAGGGCACCAACCTCCACCAGGCTTCCCGGTGGTTTGGGTTCCAGGTCCCCCATCTCCAGATTTCCTTTCCGGAAATGGGCTCATGACCAGTCAGGACATCCCCTCCGGCCACGATCAGTTGTCCGTTATGGGGAATAATAGTGGCGAAGGACTCGAGAGATTCCTTGTTCGCCTTAGATAGACGGACGTGCTGCCAAATGGTTTTCCCGGTAGATGGATCCATGCAAAGAAGGTAGGAAGGGGAATTGGGTTTGCCGCGTCCATGCACCGACTCGTCTCGCTGCAGTATGGGTAGGTACAGCCTTCCGTCGTGCAAGGTTGGGGATGCGGAAAAAGTCCATTGGAAACAAAAGTCGCCATAGTCTTTCTGCAGGTTCCTTCTCCATTCTTCCTTTCCACTAAGGCTAAAAGACACCAAGTCCCCATTGCCGAAAAAGAAAATCACCCTTTTCCCGTCCGTCACGGCCGAGGGGCTTGCGTAGTTGGATCTTGAATGGAGTTGGGTAGCGGACCCATCGCCGGCGCCGGGGCGATAACCGCTACCCGCGTTACGTTTCCACAAAAGCGTCCCCTTTTCCCTGTCGAAACAAAGGGCCAGCAAGTTTCCCGCACCCTTCTTCTCCGAATCCTTTGCGTCCTCGATGGAACTCACGAAAACGCAATCGTTATAAATAATGGGAGTTGCCGCGGAAGCTCCTGGCAGGGAAGCCTTCCACTTGAATCTTTTTTTACCGTCAAACTTAACGGGAAGCCTTTGTTTGCCGGAGGAAGAACCGTTGTGTAACGGACCCCGCCAGTTCATCCAATTACCTGGTTCTGGGCCTGATGCACGCGACTTTGAAGCGGATAGAGAAAAGCTTGAACCTGCGAAAAGGAAAGCTACGCTGAGAATGAAGAGGTGGGGGAAGACGGATAAGGTAGTCATACCCTAAACCTAAGGCGACAAATGGATTCCATCGAGTAAAAAGATCGCTAAATTCCGAGAGTCCCCGACAGGGTACAAGGAGTCGCATAGCTGCGAAATTCAGCATATTGGAGCCAAGCGGGCTGAGGCAAAGGATTCCGCTTTCACGTCGGATGGAAGCTCATCCGACGTCAAACCGATCTTCATCGTGTTGCCAAACTTTTCTTATCGACGACTAGACCTAAGGGCGCTTTCTCATGAGAACGGGCCTCTCTAGCAGAGATTGAGCGCCTCCTATGGATTTGCTCAGCTTTTCAGGCGGACAGCCTAATCTCCTTCCCGACTATCTTCGTAGAGGTCGTCCTCGAGCCAATCCACAAATTCCTCTACTTGGTCGGGGGAACGATCGATGGAGAATGATTCGTCAAGGTTGAATTCCTCCTTGAAGTCCTCGCTTAGTTCCTTCTCCAGGGCGTCCCGATCCAAGTCTCGGTTTCTCCTCGATAACCAGTACGCAAGAACGAGGCATCCTGCCGCAAAAACAATGCTGATTGCTAGGTCCACTTGATATCGACGAAGAGGTCGAATTCGGGAAAAGGGTCAAGGGGAACCCTTTTCACCATTGGCTTCCATCTCAAGAACAAGAAAAGCGCTCAGGTCGGACAGGCACTGGCTCAAAGCCAAGACTTGAAGACCAGCATCGAGTGTCTGACTGGGGTCATGGAAACCGAGTTTCTTTTGAAAACGTACCTGACTGACCAGCTTGTTGTCATGATATAGATCGCACAAGACCTCGATCAGAACCTTTCCCGGAGCAATGCGCTCAAAGCGACTGAAGGTGAGGCCGAGGTCAAACCGGCAACCGGGCTTCCTGCGATGCGGAAAGACTGAATAGCTCAAGGTATCGAGGCGCTCGCTTAGATTCAAGCCAACCACTCTTGAAATCCCTTCCTCCAGAGACTCTCCCCAACGTTCCGTCTCGGCAAACTCGATCAGACCTTGCTTGGGGCGTGCCACCAAACGGTTGTCCTGCAAATAAGACGGCAGCTCGACTTGGCGAAGATAGAAAGACGTGCCGGCACCCACCGAAGTAGAATTTGATTCTCCGTCAAGAGACGTCAGTAGATGAAAGGTCGACTCCTGATGATTAGATTCAGGGATGACGCAGGAAGACAGAAACGCAACCAAGGAAATCAGAATGATGGAAGTGTTGAAGGTGCAATTCATTCTTTGGAATTGGGTTTGCCTCGCAGAAAGGCCTGGGGATTTCTTTCCAGAAGATCGGCCAATGTCTTGAGGGACTTAGCCATTGCGGCGATTTCCCTCATGGTATCCGAAAATCCGAACCTGAAATCGGAGTCAGGATCGAGAATCTCCTTGAGTCTGACGGAAACATCGGAGACTTTTGCCAACGTCTGCTTCGCCTCGTCCGAGGTCTCGGTAAGGCTTGGACCAAGAGCCAAGTAGGCCTTAGAGAATTCCTTCAGGAAAGACTGTATTTCGGTGTTGGTTGCCGAAAAGTCACTACCTAGCGTGGCAACGTTCAGCTCCTCCAGCTTTACCGTAGCAGTTTGCATGAGCTTGCTCATCTGCTTGCTCAACTGCTCTAGGTTAATGCTCTCGCTGAGTTCCGCGAAAATGGAATCCTTGGTCCGGATTTCCGTAAAGCCATGCAGGGTATTCGCATTCGATGGATCATCGCCAGGCTCGTTCTCGGTGGTAAGGTTAACATAGAGAATTCCCGTGACGAAGCTCTCCTGGACTAATTGCCCCATCAACCGGGGAATGATTTCCTTCTTGAACCTGCCATCCGCTTGGAAAATCTCGTTTTTTTGCTCAACCATGTGGCGCATGACCAACTTCCTGTTGATCTCCACAAGGACGGGCACGGGGCCCTTTTCCAAGGCGTCCCCGATAAAAAACCGCTCCACTCGTCCAATCCGGACTCCATTCAAGGTAACCTTGCCTCCTTCATGCAAACCGTAGACGTTTTCATGAAAAACCAAGACAAAACGCTCGTTTTCGTCCCTCAAGGAGGAGAATCCGCCGGTGAAAACACCAAAGCCGATTAGAAGAATTATGGCTCCGAGGGAAAAAATTCCCACGAGAGCCTGGTTGCTTCTGTTTTTCACGAACCCTAGGAAACTCTAGTTTGCCTATTCTTTCAACCTCAGATTTGATCGGTAGAAGAGTCCCGGTTCATAAAGGATCTGACATGTTCGTGGACGCTGTTCTCGGCCAACCAGGCAGGATCACCCCTTTCGAGAAGGGACTTGGTGTTGGAATCAAGGAATATGGAGTCGTCCGCTATCTCGTATATGCTTGATAAATCGTGGCTCACTACAACAAAGGTTATGCCTAGACTCTCCTTGAGTTCGTTGATGAGGTCATCCAGTTTTCTGGACGTAAGCGGATCGAGTCCAGCCGAGGGTTCGTCGAAAAACAAGATATCCGGATCAAGTGCCATAGCCCGGGCCAAGCCGGCTCGCTTCTTCATTCCCCCACTCAATTGAGACGGATAAAATTGCTCAAAACCGGCCAACCCAACCAAGCTTAGCTTGTATTCGGCTACCTGACCTACCTCTGATTCAGGTAAATCCGTGTGGGTTTCGAGGGGAAGCATGACGTTCTCGAGAAGCGTCATGGAACTCCACAGAGCCCCTCCCTGAAAAAGAACACCGAACCGTCTAAGGATTTCCGCTCTTTTCTCGAATTCCGAGGACCAAAGATCATCGGATCGGATAAGGACGTTCCCCTTGCGGGGAGGAAGAAGGCCTATCAATGCCTTCAGCAAGGTGCTCTTACCACAACCACTTCCTCCCATAACGACTAGGCAAGTACCATCGGCAACCTCGAAAGTCACGTCCTTGAGCACCTCGTAGTCCGCATAAGCCAGATCTAGGTTCTCGACCCGCAAGACGGGAAAGTCGTACGTTTTCACTTCCTCCTCCTTCATCTCAGGTCCAGAAAACTGAAGGTTATCTCAAAAAGGGCATCAACAACCACGATTAAGGTGACGCTGGTGACGACTGAAGAAGTGACGGCACGCCCCAAGGAGGCCGAATCCTTTCCGCTCCCTAGGCCCTTGTAGCATCCCACCAAGCCGATGATCAGGCCGAAAGCCAGGCTTTTGATCAACCCCGAGTATACCTCCCACATCCCTCTTAACGCGGATTGGGTCTGATCATAATAGTGTAGGACGGAAAAATCCATCACTTGCGTCCCTACCGTCAATCCGCCAAGGATTCCAACTACGTCCGCATAAAGAGTAAGCAGAGGAGTCATCAAAAGAAGCCCAAGCGTTCTGGGAAGAACGAGGAATTGCATCGGGGAAATACCAAAGGTCCTAAGTGAGTCGATCTCCTCGTTCAACTTCATGCTACCGAGCTCGGCGGCGAACGCAGCGCCAGTCCTACCTGCCATCACTATGGCAACCATAAGGGCCCCCATTTCACGGACCATGGCAAGGGAAACCAAATCCGCTATGTAAATCTTGGCATTAAATTTTTCCAGTTGCACGCTCCCAACGAATGCCATGGTAAGACCGGTCAGGAAACTGATCAAGGTCACGATCGGAAGGGCCGAGGCTCCGCAGGTCCGACAAGCCATAATCAGGTCTCTCAGACGCATGCCCGATCTACCGATGAAAAGCAAAAGGAAAGCCGAAAGCCATTCGGCCCAGAAACAAGCAAGCCCAAGGATCGTCTCGCGGAAACGTCCCAGACCCGTCTCGAAGAACTCGATCCCCGCATCAAGACTGAAGTCACTTCCGATTTTCTTGGGCCGCTTACTACCACACATCCCCAGGAGCTTAAGAATTCCTGCCGGGAGTCCGGCTGGATCAAAACCTTTTCCGGAATCCGCCAGCTCCCGCCTGCAAAGGTCGAGGAAAACGATCAAGGAGGAGTCCCAGGATTCTATTTCCGAAGCGGAAAAACGGAAGGCCCTTAGGTCAAGGTTCGAGGAAAGGATTCCACTCCATTCCAAGGACGCCGAACGCACTGCGCCTCCACCAACGGTCCACTCGCCCTTGATCACACAATGGCCCTCATCCCCATCTCGACGGAAGGTCATCCAGACGCCATCTGATTCTCCTTGCTTCTTTAGCGGGGTTTCTTTGTCTGACATTTCTCGAATTTGATGATTCATTACAACCCATTGATCCCCTGAGTACAATGCCAATACGAGCAATCTTGTTTGACCTCGATGGAACACTCATCGATCAATTTGCAGCCATTCACCGAGCCTTTGTACGAGTTCTCACCCAGATGGGGTTCCCGGCACCAAGCTTCGCGAAAGTCAAAAGATCCGTCGGAGGCGCATCCGAGTCTACCATGACCAAATTGATCGGTCCCGAGAGAGCCAAGGAAGCCGTCGCTATCCTCAGGCCTATCTTCGAAGAGGAGATGTTCAACGGACTGGTGGCCCTTCCCGGTTCCATGGAGATCCTAGAATTCTGTAAAAACAAAGGCCTAAAGGCGGCGGTACTGACCAATAAGTACGGCCCGCATGCCCGAGCCGCCTGCGATCATCTTAATTTCTCCAAACACCTTGCCTTCACCCTTGGAGCCGAGGATACGAAATGGAAAAAACCGGATGCCAGAATCACCCAACACGCCTTGAGTGAACTCGGGACCCGACCAGAGGAAACCCTTTACGTCGGGGATTCCACCTACGATCATCAAACCGCCGTCAACGCGGGGATGAAGTGCCTTCTCGTCGCAACGGGTACCCACTCAGCCTCCGACTTAAGGGAATTGGCCTGCCTTTCAGTAGACCTTTCCTTAAGTGATATGACTGAAAATACCCTCCCTCGCTTGCTTGGCACTGGCGAAAACTGATCGTACGCTCATAAGGTAACCACTCGAGGTTATTGTCTTCACCTTTTTTTACATTTTCTTTGCAGTTTGACTCAATAGGCCCCCTCGAGCATGATTATCCGACCCCATTATGAAGATAATACCCCAAGATCGGCCCCACTCCCTCTTCCACGTTTCCTGCATCGAATCCATAGATTTCGGCGACGTGATCGAGAGTTGCAAGACTGATTCGCATCAAACCGGAGCATCCGTCACATTCATTGGCTCGGAAAAGGCGTTCGCGAAATTTTCACAAAACCTTCTCGGTATCCCCCTTAAAATTCGCTTCTGCCCGACTCTGGATCTATTGCTGAGGTCAGGCCTTTACCAGGAGAGCAACCTTTTCATCGTGCCTCAAGCGATACCGGTTGCCCGAGCGGAAGATATCGATGACGTTCTATCCAGAAGATGTCTTTCCAAGATCAAGGTTATAAGCTGGGACGAAGAATCCACCGACGATTTGATCGAATCCGTCGAGCAGGCAATGCTTGAACTCGAGCTCACGAGTGCAAAAGAGCGAGTAACCGAGCGCATTCTGGATCGTTCCCGAGAATGGACCCAAGAAAATGATGACCTCGGTTCAAGGGACGGAGATCCCATCAATTCTTCAAGTGCCGGCTTGCTCGATGAAAGCCAATTTAAGGATTTTATTCGGCTCAAGCTCGAGCAACATTTGGATTCAACCCCCGAAGAAATACTCTCCAAAGCAATCGAGGCGATACGAAAATAAGCTTCCACTGATTAGGAACAGGCAACTTTTGTCAATAATGAGCTAATATCTTGCCATTCCACTCAAAACCCTCAATCATCAGGAAACTGCATGACTACCGAGGATACTTCATGGTCGTTTCGAGCCAAATTCTTGCTCTCGACCGTCATCGCAACTCTCGTTGTACCTACTGTGGGCGGTGTGATTTTTTTCCAGACCGAACTACAGTCCACCAGAGACATCATACTGAGAGACTCGACGATCAGGACGGAAAACATAGCTCAAAGCCTTTTTCCCGCACTTGCATTTGACGACATTGAGACGGCACGCGAGCAAGTCAAGGCCTTGACGGATAATCCGGACTTTACTTCGGCCAGCCTCTGGAAAAACTCCTCTCAAGGGGAATCCGAATTATTCTGGTCCTCAGAAGGCTCTCCCCCCGGCTTACGGGAGAACCCGCCGGAAATCGGGAACAAATGGTCGGAATCAAGCCTCTGGATCGTTCGACCGGTAAAATCCGCAAGCCAAACGCTGGGCAAGATAGAGGTGGAAAGGTCACTTGCACCACTGCAGTTTAAAAAGGACCAATACCAAAAGCTGGGGCTCACCTCCTGGATTATCATGATCGCCTTGATTCTGCTGGTGACTGTTTGGTATCAAAATACCCTCACCCGCCCTCTTGAGGAATTAACCAGGGTAGCTGAAAAGATATCGAGTGAAAAAAACTACAGCCTCCGGGCCAAAAAAACGAGCAAGGACGAATTCGGGAAACTCACCAATCTATTCAACGAAATGCTGGATTCCATAAACGAGAGCAACCAACAACTCCTCTCCGCACACCAGGAAATGGAAGAGCGAGTGGAAATGAGAACCAGGGAACTTAGTCTGGCCAATGATAAACTGATTTCCGAAATAAAGGAGAAGGAAAAGGCGACAAAGCAGCTTATGGAAGCGAGGGATCGATTAAGTAAACAGGAAAAGCTAGCCAGCGTAGGGCAGGTTTCCTCGAACATCGCCCACGAGCTTAGAAACCCCATGACGGCAATCCGAAATTCGACCTACTTCCTGAGGCTTAAGAATAAAGGCGACGCCAAGGCTTCTCACCATCTCGAGTTGATTGACCGAGAACTGTCCCGTTCGGACGACGTCATTCAGCGGTTACTCGAACTTACCAAAGGCGAAAGCCTTAAGCGGGAACCCGTTGACCTAAGGGAATTGGCTGCCGAAGCAATGGCCTATTCAAACGTCGCCGGAGACTACAGCCTTTCGGTAAGATTTATCCCCAAGTTCTTCACCATCAACATAGACCGTATCCTTTTCCGTCAGGTACTCTGTAATCTCTTTCTTAATGCCATCCAAGCCATGCCCGAGGGGGGAACCATTAAACTACTGGTCGAGAGGCACGAAGATGGAATCATCTCAATGAAGATCTCAGACAGTGGAATCGGCATTCAGAGAAAAAATCTCCAAAAAATATTCGAACCTCTCTTTACCATAAGAGAGGAGGGAGTAGGGTTGGGCTTGTCTCTTTGCAGAGACCTAATAATCAGGCACGGAGGGTCAATCAAGGCGGAAAGTGAAACAGAAGTTGGAACTACAATCCTAATCACCTTACCCGAAGTTGCCCTTTCATTCGAAATCATGGAAAATACCAAAACGATATGAGTAACCAATCAAGAGAGATTAGCGTGCTGGTTGTGGACGACCACCCTGCCATCAGGTCAACGATGGTGGATATATTGAACGAGGAGGGCTTTGTCGCCGAGCAAGCAATCAATGGCCATGAAGCCTTGCAGAAGTGCGAAGACAAGGACTATGACTTCGTTCTCATGGACATGCAAATGCCCGACCTCAATGGCGTCCAGGTACTTTCGAGAATCAGGGAGAATAAGCCGACCAGCTCCAAGTTCATTTTTTTCAGTGCCTATTCAGTACCGGAACTGGAGGAACAAGCTATCAAACTAGGCATATACGCCTTCCTCCGAAAGCCGATCAAGGTCGAGAAAATCCTTGATTTGATCCGAAGCAAGAGAAGCCTTCCCGTCTTGATCCACATGAAGGACGACCACATGAGGACATGCCTTGCGAACCTCTTGAGAAACCAAGGCTACCAAGCGATCGAAACGACCAAATTGGACGACGCGCTCATCCAACTTAGGCAAATCAACTACGCCTGCATGATTTATGACTCGGACTCGCCCGGCGTTGAGCAGGATGCTCTGACCTCCACCATCAAGTCCCTCGAAACAGACACCGATTGCATCGCGACCAACGAGGATGAGCTCGCCAGTGAAGTCATCGAAAGGGTTTCCCGAATGATTGACCAACAAAACACGAAAAAACTCTTCTACGACATCTAGATCGTAGAGGCATTGTCGGCATCAATCGAAATGTAGAGATGACTGCCCAGAGGAACGACGTCAAAGAGTTCCGAAACCTCATCGTTGGACATTTGCAGACAACCCGAACTAGACGGTTTGCCCAGCCGATCCTCATGGTTGGTTCCGTGGATATAGACGTATCGATCGAAGGTATCCACCGACCCTCCTAAATTAAGCCCTTCCTGAAGGCCCATCAATCTAAGTATCCTAGTGGTGATCAGGTTCTTAGCCTGTTTTTCTTCCGAACATTCCCAATACCTCAGGCCGAGGGATGCCCTCCCCTCGAAAACCGTCCCCAAGGGTTCTCCCGAACCAATTTTCTGACAAACTTCATGCAACCCCCATGGCGTCCCCAAGGAACCCTCTCTGCAGGATGGCGGACGCTTAGAACTTGACATACGGTAGGCTTTAACGCTTGTCCCATTATGGAAATGACTAATCGCCTGGCGCTTAACGGAAGCAACCAAGACATGATCGGTCGTTTCCAGACCCATGGAAATTATAACTCCCTGATACTCGGAATAATAAAACTCAAAATCCATTGAAAAAATATCGTGTTGGAATCGTAGGCGCAACGGGAGCCGTTGGCCAAGAAATAATTCGTCTTTTAGAGGAAAGGGAATTCCCCGTCGCGGAGGCGAGGCTTCTGGCCTCGGCTAAATCTGCGGGGCGGGAAATCCAAGCATGCGGAAGTCTGGAAACCGTCAAGGAGACCACACCCGATTCATTCAGAGGGCTGGATTTCGCGATTTTTAGCGCAGGCTCTCAGAATTCCGAACAATTCGCCGAGATCGCCAGAAGGCAAGGTTGTGTCGTAATCGATAACAGTTCCGCCTTCCGGATGGACGCGGACGTACCTTTGGTAGTACCTGAGATCAACGGTGAAGTACTCGAATCCCACCGTGGCTTGATAGCGAATCCGAATTGCTCCACCGCAGTCGCCCTGATGGGCCTCTACCCCCTCCACAAGCGCTTCGGGCTTAGAAAATTCATCGCGTCTACCTATCAGGCGGTCTCGGGAGCAGGAGCCGCTGGGGTGACCGAGTTGGATGAGCAGGTGAGGATGGGAGAAGAAGAAAAAGCCGCTCCAAATGAGAATTCTGTCTTCCCACACCCAATTGCGTTCAACCTCATTCCCCACATCGACGACTTCCGCGAAGACGGTTTCACGAAGGAAGAACTTAAAATGAGGAACGAAAGTCGAAAAATCCTCGACCTTCCCTCACTGAAGGTTTCATGCACCTGCGTTCGAGTCCCCGTATACCGGGCGCACTCGATTTCGATTCACGCGGAATTCGAGTCCCCGGTAAACGTACCTGATGCCAGGGTCGCCCTCGAAAGCTTCCCTGGAACCGAACTTTGGGATCTCCCCAACGCTCTCCGCTACCCAATGCCCATCAACTACACTGAAAAGGAGGTTTGCGGCGTAGGCAGGGTCAGGGTCGACCATGTCTTTGAAAACGGCTTGGCCATTTGGGTCGTGGGAGATCAACTGTGGAAAGGAGCCGCCCTGAACGCCATCCAGATCGCGGAATTCCTCGCTGAAAAGAAGTGCATGAGGTTCATGTGATCTTTTTGGCAAAGAAATTGCTTCCATGGTTTCATGGATCCAGTCATTGCAGGAAGTCTCGTCTCAGCGGGAAAAAATCTAATTCAAGGCATCTCCACCTGCCTGACGCCTGATAGCGAAGGCGTAAAGGTTCCCCGTGGGGATTTTTCGAGCGAACTGGAAAAGGCTCATGCCGTGCAATCGGCTGATTCCGTTCACGACTTGGATTCCTTGCGCGAACTCCTTATCAAGGACCCTCAAGTAGCCGCATTCCTGGAAAAAAATCCTGATTGCCAAATTTACATGGAGAAAAGAGCAGACGGATCGGTCCAATTCCTTTCCTCATCCGGAGAAACGCTTTTATTGGACAAGGAGTCCCAGACCAACCAGTTCGCCAATAATTATATCGATCTTTGCCTTGAGGAGAACAAAAACCTGACCTCTCTGCGTCCCGACTCGGTTACCTTCGAGCACCAAGCTTAATTGGCTCCAGCCATGGATAATGACGATTCCATAGCTGATCGTCTCTCTTCCGAAGGCCAAAAAAGCCCCCTCTCCGACTTCCTGCTCATCGAGCGCATCAATCAGTGCCCGAAACTGGCCTCCCTCAAGAGCATCAACGATACCCTGAACGATCTGCTGGATTCTGACGATAGCTTCGTAGCCCAGATTGCCGAAGTCATTCGCTTGGATCCTTCGCTTACCACCAGGGTACTGGACTTGGTCAATTCAATTTTCTTCGGAAGCAAGGACGAAAAGCGGATAACGGGAGTCGAGGAAGCATCCATTTTCCTAGGTCTGAACCGCATCAGGGAACTGATTGCCGCAACACCCATCATCGAGGAAATCATGGAGCTTGGAAAAAACTCCCAATCCTTCCCTTGGACCGACTTTTGGAGGCACAGCATCGGCAGCGCTATCCTCACCCGTGAGATTCTATCCCTCACAGACCAGAAATTCGAAGACGAAGCCGATTACGTGGCCGGCCTTCTTCATAACTTGGGCAAACTCATCCTTGCCATCACCTTTCCCGATCTTTTCGAGGAGATCTACCAGAAGACAAATGACAAAATAGAGGATTTCCTCGCCATGGAAAAACAGATCGTAGGTTGGGACCATTCCAAGATCGGAGCCTACTACCTTTGGAATCATCACATATCGGATGAGATCGTCGAAGCCATCCACTGGCATAACGAACCAGCTAAGTCGGAGAACCACCGCCAACTTGCCGGGGCCATCCAAGTAGCCGACTTCATTACGCGAAAAATCGGAGTCATTGGTCTGGAAAGATGCACCACCCCATCCAACCAAGACTATCTCGATCTGGAAGGCTGGCAGATTTTATTTGGAGACAGGGAGGATGCCGAAAAGGAGATCATCGAGGAAAACCTGAACTCCACGATAGAAAGAATCTCCCCCACCCTAAGGGGCATCCTTTAATCCTATAGGGCTCGACCGGAACGCTAGAAGCGAACCCACTGGTCTTCCCGGGCGGCCTTGGCTACCTTCATGGCCCCAATAGCCACGAAGGGCTTGACCTCGCGAGCCGAAATACGGACCACCGGATCCTCATAACCATCATCGGCAAGCAGTCGCTGAAGCTCTTGGTCTATATTCCTAATCCGACTTCCTCCACCAGTCAGGATAATATTCTGCAAAAGGGAGAAGACCGACAGGGGCGAAGCCATTGCAATAACCTTCTTGACGGTTTCGAAGACCTCGTCGAGCAACTGGTTGCAGGATAGTCCCAACTGCTTGCCGATTTCGATCTTGCGGGGCTTGCCTTCCACGGGAACCTTGACCCTGGCCCCTGATTCACTCTCACCCACATAGGAGTAGGATTCCTTGAAGTCACGGATCATGGCAAGGGGTACGTCCACCTCAGGATAGGCATCCCTGATGGCCTGATCCAGAATGACGTCCACCTCATTACCGGCAAAGGGGATGCTCATCAAGTCCTCGGGTTTGGGAAAGTAACCCTGAACGATACAGAAGTCGGTGGTGCCGGCTCCGATGTCTATGAATAGGGAGTTGCTTACCGGGTCCTGGTAATCCGGGTCACCTACCCTTTCCTCATCCCGCATTCCCAATGCCGCCAGAAATGGCTCGGGGATGAAGAGTATGCCGTCAAACGCCCCATCAGCCGCCTTCTTGAGGTTTTCCTTGGCATCGGCATCGGCAACCGCAGGAATCCCGATAACGCAGAGCACCTCGCGTTTTCTTTCCGGATCGATCTTTTCCCGGAGGTAGTTCAGGAAGGACTTGGTGGCCTCGAGATCACTTACGACTCCATCGCTCAAGGGGTAAACCAAGCGGAGATGCAACTGATTGGAAAGAGCCTCATCACCATGAAGCATAGATGAATTTCCCGGTAAAATACCTGCAAGAATCCCGTCTTCAGGGTAACCTACCACAGTTGGGACAAGAACCCCAGAAGGCTCGTCCGAACCAGGTTTATTGAGCTTGGTAACAAAGCAGGACTGGAGGGTCCCCAAGTCGAGCCCGACGTACATTTTTCTCTTTTTTTCTTCCTTGGAGGAGGCTTTGGCATCCTCCTGCTCCTGGGCGTCGATATTTTCAGTCATTTGGCTTAAAGGGAAAACGGACTTGGTGTCTAATTCTTTGCGTGGAAATATCTATTGGTAACGAAAACTTCGTCTTGGCAAACAAATTTTCAAGATTCGCCGAACTCCAAAACCTCGTCTATCATTTCCTCTATCTCATCAAACCTCAAACCGATTCCCCTTGGAGGGTCCAATTCCTCCTCAACCCCCTCGGTTTCCTCAACCTCTTCGACCTCCTCAGTATCCTCAGGCAATTCCTGAGGAACGCCCTCAGACGGTTCTGCCGGCAATGAAGTTTCAACCGGGACCGACTCCACTTGAGTGGCAAGGACAACTTCAGGTTCCGGCTGAACCGGCAATCCCCGCAACCCTCGCTCGAGCTTGGCCGTCACTTCATCGAGACGATTTGCGGCCTGCTCGAGTTCCTGCCTGACGATGGATGCAACCCGGGCCTCGAAGCGCCCCGCAAACAAGTCAAAGGCAACCGCCAACTCCTCCGCCCTGGAGGACTCGTCGTCGAAGAGCTCCTTCAGCTTGGCCTTCTTTTCCGGGCCACCCAAGGTGGTGGACTTTGCCCAGGCCACCACCAGCTTGGGTATTTCGTCCCGCAAAACCTCGATTGCACCCGGTTCATCGCCAACGAGTCGCTTTACGCAGGCACTTCTAAAGCCTCCTTTGAGGGCGTCCAGGGGATTTGCTTGAGGTGACTGCATGGCTTACTAAACTCGACTACCCTCTTCGCTTGGAAGGCTCAACATTATTCTCCCCGAAAACGGGCCTCGATCCAGCGGGTCGCCCGGTCCTCCAGCATAGTCTCGACACTCGGATCCATCCCCAGCGCATCAACTAGGAAGGAAAGAAAGTCCTTGGCCAAGGGCGCGACGAAGGAAGGACCCACATCCGCGAATCCAAAAGTTCTCGAATGGAGGGCCTGCCTTCTCATGCCAAGGCGCTCGAGCCATTCCTCGTTCCATCCCGCTCGGCAAAAATCCAAGTAGTATCGCTCGTCAAGCCCGTATAGCTTTTCTCCTACCAGAGGATAACCGATGGACTGGGCATGAACCCTGATCTGGTGTTTGCGACCGGTACCCGTGACAATCGCGCAGAGGGTATGCCCGTTGGCCGAATGCAGGGGAAGGAAACTTGTCTGGGCCCGCTTGGACTTATTGCTTTTCTCGGTCACCCTCTGCTTTACGAAAACTTCACTGTGGGGATCCTTGCCCAGAAAGCCCTCCACATGCATCTCCTCCTTCAGCTCACCTACGAGAATCGCCCAGTAGCTCCTCCGGATCCTTTTCTCCTCCAGAGCCTTCTGCCACATCCGACCGGCCGTTTCATCCTTGCCAATCAAGACCAAACCGCTGGTTTCGCGATCCAGTCGACCGGCCAGATAAACCTGGTCCAGACCGAAGTGAACCCGAACCGCCCCGACCAGGCTCGACCAAGGGCCGTTCTTGGACGGATGGCAAACCAGCCACCCCGGCTTATTCAAGGCAATAATCGAATCATCCTGATGGATGACCCACTCCTCAAGCTCATCCGGACCCACCAAGGGAGCAGAGTCCTTTCGGGCATCCTTCGATTCGTCTTCGGAAAAAGAGGCTTTCATCTAGCGAGTGAAAAAAATCTGAAACAAAATTGGCAAAGAGGGATGGCATGCGCCTTATTAGTTAATGGTGATGCTTTTGTGCGTCGCCCTACAGTCAACCAAAAACCAAGCTCATATATATGAAGAACAACCTGATTATTTCCGGCCTGCATTTAGATCTCACCGTCCCGCTCAAGAAACTGGTTCACGACAAGATGGAGAAGATTTTCAAGCATCAGGAGAAAATTATCAGGGCTCGCATCGAGTTGGACCACGACGCCCGCTCTTCCTCCCACCAAAACGAGTTTACGGCCAAGGGGCACCTCGAGCTCAAGGGTGCCACCATTACGATATCCAGTTCCAGTGAGAATATGTACAAGTCCATAGACGACTTGATCGAAAAGCTCGACCGCGGTCTGCGTCGTCGGGCTCGGTTAAGGCGCGTTAAAAGAAAGCAGCACTCGCTCCAAGACCTGCCTACCGCAGCTTGAACGAGGTATCCCGCTAGCCTTCACCCTTGAGGCGGGCAAGGATCTCATCGAGTATTCTTGCATTAGACGCCATCCGCCCTACCCCCTCATACCCACAGGCCAATTCCCCCTCTTCGGGTTCGATTACGACCCCCCCCCTTGCGCGGAGTTTGTCGAGGTTGTCGCAGGTAGCCGGGTGTTCGTACATTTTCCCGTTCATGGCAGGAGCCAAGATGACGTCGGCCCGGGTAGCCAGATAGATTGAGGAAAGGGCATCCGGAGCGCATCCGTTGGCGAAATTGCCGACTTGGTTTGCCGTAGCGGGGGCAACGAGGAGAACGTCCGCCCGGTCCGCCAGTTCAATGTGACCGGGTTGCCACCCGCGTTCCTCTTCCCACATCGAGACCAGAACCGGGTTTCGCGATAGCGTACCCAGGGTCAGGCTGGAAATAAACTTGGTTGCGGATTCGGTCATGACCACGAAGACCTCCGCTCCCGCCCGCCTGATTTCACTGACCAAATCGGCCGATTTGTAGGCGGCAATGGAACCAGAGACGCCGACTATAACGGTTTTGCCGTCTGGTATAATGGGAGGACTGACTTGATCTTCGGTCATTCGGACGGTCTAACATATCTCGTCCCGAGCGAATCGCAACCATCAACTCCCCAGCCTGCATGGAAAGGATTTCCGCTTTCCATCCCCCTTCCTATCCTTTAGGAGTGGGTACGCGCATGCAAAAGAAGCCAATAAGCAAATACAAGCCTTGGGGGACCATCGATTTGCCCGACCGCAAGTGGCCGGAACGCACCATCGACCGGGTCCCCTACTGGTGTAGCGTAGACTTGAGAGACGGCAACCAAGCGTTGCCTATTCCCATGGGCATCAAGGAAAAGCTCGAACTCTTCGATCTTTTGGCCAAGGTCGGCTTCAAGGAAATCGAGGTTGGTTTCCCCTCAGCCGCTCAGACTGAGTTCGACTTCACGCGCAAACTGATCGAGGATGACCTCATCCCCGAAGGCGTGGCCATCCAGGTCCTTACCCAGGCCCGCGAGCACCTCATCAGGAGGAGTTTCGAGAGCCTGAAAGGCGCCGCCAAGGCCATCGTGCACGTCTACAACTCAACCTCTCCCCTGCAAAGGAGGGTCACCTTCGGGATGTCCAAGGAACAGATAAAAAAGATTGCCGTCGACGGGGTCAGGCTTATCCGCAGCCTTCTTGCCGAACTGGACGGAACCGATGTCCGCCTCGAATATTCACCCGAGAGTTTTTCCGACACCGAGGTCGATTATGCTCTTGAGGTGTGCGAAGCCGTGATGGAGGCATGGGAACCGACCGAGGAACGCCCCATCATACTCAACCTGCCCGCCACCGTAGAGCTCTTCACTCCGAACGTACACGCCGATCAGATCGAGTGGTTTTGCCGAAATTTGAAGGAAAGGGAAAAAGCCCTCATCAGCCTGCACACCCACAACGACCGCGGCACCGGCACGGCGGCTACCGAACTTGGACTGCTCGCAGGCGCTGACCGAGTGGAGGGCACCCTCTTCGGGAACGGGGAGCGGACCGGCAACCTGGACCTCGTAACGGTTGCCCTCAACATGTATTCACAGGGACTTGATCCGGAGCTCGACTTCTCCGACCTCGATCGGGTGAGGGAGATATACGAGCGAACCACCGGCATGACCGTACATGAACGCCACCCCTACGGGGGCGACCTGGTCTTCACTGCCTTCTCTGGGTCCCATCAGGACGCCATCAAGAAGGGCATGGACCTAAGGACCGAGGAGGGCGACTCGGACGACAACCACTGGCAAGTCCCCTATCTCTCCATCGACCCCCGCGACCTTGGCCGTTCCTACGAGGCCATCATCCGCATCAACAGCCAAAGCGGAAAAGGAGGCGTGGCCTACGTGCTCTCACGCGAGTTCGGGCTTGAACTGCCAAAGCCCATGCATCCCGAGGTCGGCAACCTCGTTAACGACAAGGCGGATTCCGAATCACGCGAACTGGCCGCCGACGAGATTTACGCCACCTTCAAGGCCGAATTCCTGGAAAAAAACACCCCACTCAAGCTCATTGGGTACCAGACCCACAAGATCGAGGAATCGCAGGAAGAAGTCTCCTGCCTCGCATCCATTGAAATCAACGGGCAAAGCAAATCCATCCAAGGCCAGGGGAACGGTCCGATCAACGCCTTCGTTCATGCCCTCGAGAGCAAGGGCCTCAAGGACTTTAAGCTCACCGACTATCGCCAGCATTCCATCGGAAAGGGTTCGGGCACCGAATCAGCCGCCTTCGTGCAACTGCAAACGCGGGCGGGTCGAGCCGCCTATGGATGCGGCATCGACTCCAGTATCGAGAAAAGCGGGTTGCTGGCCTTGGTCAGCGCCTTCAACCGGACACGCTGAGTCCCCGTCCCGCCAGAGCAACCGTTTGAACGAAAGCCTACCTCGACGAGTCCTACCAGCAAAGGAAAACCAAGTCATATGAATCAGCCCTCTCCACCTCCACTCCCTTCCTCGGGAGGATCCGTCACGGTCAAACTAATCGTCATGGCCCTGCTTGTCTTGGGCTTGCTCATTCTCACCGCCCCGCTCTTCTTTATCATTGACGAGCGTGAACAGCGCCGCGAGGACGTAACTAGGGAAATCAGTTCCAAGTGGGGCATGGATCAGACCGTCATCGGCCCCATGCTGACGATACCGTTCGAAGTCGAGGTCGTCACCCGCGTCAACAACAAGCCCGTGACTACCCGTCAGATCCAGTATCTTCACGTCATGCCCGAAAACCTCGAGATCAACGGCAGCGTCTCCCCTGAGACCAAATACCGCGGCATCTACGAGAGCGTGGTCTACAAGTCCCGCCTCCGTGTTTCGGGAACCTTTGCCCCTCCCCAGTGGGAAGTTGCCGGTGTCTCCGAGTCCAAAGTCCTCAAGGACAAGGCGTGGCTGACCATTGGCATCAGCGACGTCCGGGGTATCCGTGAAAACTCCCGCGTGCGTCTCGGAGACCGTGAACTGGAACCCCTCCCGGGATTGCCCACCCAAGAGGTCATTGCCACAGGAATCAAAGCCCTGGTCGACTTGTCCGAAATGAATGCCACCACGAGCTTCGAGATCGACCTCCTTCTCGACGGCAGTTCCACCCTCGCCTTTTCACCTATTGGAAAGACCACTGCAGTGTCCATCGAATCACCCTGGGCTTCCCCCAGTTTCGACGGAGCCTTCCTGCCGCAACACCGAAAAGTGACCGAGGAAGGCTTCGATGCAAATTGGAAAGTCCTTCACCTCAACCGTGCGATCTCACAATCCTGGACCGGTTCGGCCACCTCAAGCACCGACCATGAGGGACATGACTACAAATGGCATGGCGATCGTCCGGGCGGCCTGACTGATTCACTTGCCGGTCCCAGTAACATCCTCGGGGATTCGGCTTTCGGGGTTCGCTTTTATCTTCCCACCGACGTATACCAGAAAACGACCCGCATGGCAAAGTACGCCATCCTCTTTCTGGGCTTTGCCTTCGCCGCCTTCTTTTTCTCCGAGATCCTTCACAAGGCCCGGGTTCACCCCATCCAGTACCTCCTCGTTGGCTTTGCCATCCTCGTGTTCTATCTCCTCCTACTTTCGCTTTCCGAGCATTTCGGGTTCGACCGGGCCTACCTCGCCTCCACCACGGCCGTCATCCTTCTGATATCCGGCTATGCCCAGGCCATCCTGCGCAGCCTCCGTCTCGGGATTACCGTCGGAGCAGTGCTGGCTTTGCTCTACGGTTACCTATACGTGATTCTCCAGCTCGAAAGCTACGCCCTTCTCATGGGCAGCGTCGGCCTCTTCGCAACCTTGGCCGCGGCGATGTACTTCACCCGTAAGATCGACTGGTACGCCATTCGTCTGAACCAAAAGGGAACGACTACCCAAGACGACTGAGGTTGGCGGAAAAAGGGACAGACGGGATAGGGAACGATTCGGTCGAGGGCGTGCTCGAGCGGATCACCTTCTACAACGAGGAAAACGGCTTCCTCATAGGAAAACTGAGGCGAAGCGGAGAAAGCGAGGAAGTCGCGGTCGTGGGCAAAGCGCCCAAGATTCAGTGTGGCGAAACCCTTTTGCTAAGTGGGTCCTGGACCAACCACCCCAAGCACGGCCGGCAGTTTTCCTTCCAGAAGTTCGAGAGCAAGCTACCCGCTTCCGCCTATGGCATCAGGAAGTATCTGGCCAGCGGATTGATCCATGGGATCGGCAAGACCTACGCCGAAAAAATCGTCGACCGCTTCGGGGCCGACACCCTCCGCATCATATCCGAGGAATCGGGCCGCCTGCTTGAGGTCGAGGGGATCGGAAAAAAAAGAGCCCGCAGCATCAAGGATGCATGGGAGGAGCAAAAGACCATCCGCGAGGTCATGATGTTCCTGCAGACCTATGGCGTGACCGATGCCCTTTGCCTCCGGTTGGTACGCAAATACGGAAACGAAGCCAAGACCATCCTCGAAACCGACCCCTATCGAATCATTCGCGACGTCAAGGGAATCGGATTCAAGACCGCGGACCGCATCGCCCTAAACATGGGCCTCTCGAGCAACGGCCCCGAAAGGATCGATGCGGGCGTCCTCCATATGCTCCAGGAAGCCGAGGACAACGGTCATACGCATGCCGAGCGCCGTGAATTGGCCCTTAACTCCTCCACCCTTCTGGAAACGGATGCCCAGGATGTCGAAAAGAGAATCGACGCCCTCCTCTCAGCCGCCGAACTCGTGGAAACCGAAGCCGACTGGCTTCAGCTCCCGGGAGCCGCCCGGGCCGAGCAAATCCTGGCCCGCTTCCTCCTCGAGATTCATCAGGCTCCCTCTTCTCTTCCACCCATCCTCGTGGACAAAGCCGTCGAGTGGGCTCAGCAAAAAGCGGGTTTCGGTTTTGCCGAGGCCCAGTCGACGGGCATAAGCCAAGGCCTGGAATCTAAAGTATCCATCCTCACGGGTGGGCCCGGGACCGGCAAGACCACCATCCTCCGCTCCCTCGTGGCCATTCTCAAGGCAAAGAAGACGAAGATTCTCCTTGCCGCCCCTACCGGAAGAGCCGCCCGCAGGATGGCCGAAAGCTCCTCGCATTTTGCCCAGACCATCCATCGGCTCCTCAAGTTCGAGCCCTCCAAGGGAGGCTTCTCCGTCAACGAGAACTCTCCCCTGACCTGCGACTTCCTCATCATGGACGAGGCCAGCATGCTCGACGTCCGCCTGGCCGCCGCCCTCGTGCGCTCCATTCCTCCCCGGGCCCATCTTCTTCTCGTGGGCGATTCCGACCAATTGCCCTCCGTGGGCGCCGGCAACGTGCTCAAGGACCTGGTCGACTCCGGACACTTCCCCGTCACCCGACTCGAAGTGACCTTCCGGCAAGCCGAAAACAGCGGCATCGTCGACTTGGCCCATGCCATCCTGGCGGGTAAAGGCTCTCCACCGACCCCAGTGGATTCACCCGACGACCTCGATCCCTCCAAGGACGTCCATTTCGTACGCGCCCTGACCCCTGAGCAATGCGTAAATCAAGTAACCACCCTGTGCAGCCGAACCATCCCTCGAAAATTCGGGATCGACTCCAAGCGCGAGCTTCAGGTACTTGCTCCACTCCACCGGGGCTTAGGCGGGATCGGTAATCTCAACGACCAGATCCGGGATTCCCTCAACCCCAACGGAGCCACCCACGTAATGGGCAGTCACCTCTTTCGGGAAGGCGACAAGGTCATCCAGACCAGAAACAACTACGACAAGGACGTCTTCAATGGGGACATGGGCATGATCGATTCCGTCGATACCCTGAACGGCAAGGTGGAGATTCTCTTCGACGATCGACGGGTGGTCTATGAGAGAATGGAGGTGACGGATCTTCAGCCGGCCTACGCAATCTCCGTGCACAAGAGCCAGGGCAGCGAATACCCGATGGTCGTTTTCCCACTCCTCAAGCAGCATTTCATGATGCTCCAGCGAAACCTTGTCTATACCGGCCTGACCCGAGCCAAAAAAAAGGTCGTTTTCGTGGGTGACCCCGCGGCCTACGCCATGGCCATCCGCAACGATAAAACGCTTGTCCGTCAAACGGACCTGATACGGAAACTAGGAAACGGATGAGCCCTAGGTAAATAACGAAGTAGAGTTCCCGTAGGAATCGAGCAGTCCCGGCAAGGGGCCCAAAAGATGATCAAAGGGACTAGTAGCTGGCCAGAAGATCGAAAAAGCGTACGAACATGTACCAGCAGGACACGAGAACCCCCGCCCCAAAGAGCACACCGAAAGCATAAATGAGAATTTTCTCGGTGCTCTTGCTCTCAAGGAACTTGGGTTGCTTCTCCATCGAGCCGACCATAACAATCGCATAAACGATTAAGGCGAAAATGGGCATGGTAACCATGAACCAATCAAATTCCGAACTCATGCTGACCCATTTTGTACAGGGTTGACCACAAGTCAAGATTAGTGGGTGAGGATTTATATTCCCCAATGTTTGCCATTGTGGTTGTCATCAGGATTCGAACCTACAAGGTTATTTGCCCATGAACCCTAAAACTCAACTTGTCGTTCGACTCTTCGCCTCGGCCTGTGTATGCATCAGCGCCTTCATGTATCTGCAAACATCCGCCAAACCGTCCAAAAAGGAAGCGACGGCAAATTCTTCCGCCAAAGGAAAGATTCGCCACGTGGTGTGCTTCAAGTTCAAGGAAGACGCGGATCCGGCCAAGATCAGGAAAGTCGAGAAGGAATTCGCCGCCCTCAAGGGAAAGATTCCCGGCATCCGGTCCCTTGAGTGGGGTAAGAACAACAGCCCCGAGGGATTGAACAAGGACTTTACCCACTGCTTTATCGTGACCTTCGAGAACGAGAAGGCCCGTACCGTATACCTCCCCCACCCCGACCACAAAGCCTTCGTATCAATCCTCAAGCCTATCCTCGAGGACGTCTTCGTGATCGACTTCACCCCTTGATCATCCGGCCGGAACCTCCGCCCCTTACCTCATCCTTCCCATGAAACCCATTCCCTTTTTCTTTCTAGCCCTCTTCTTTCTCTGCGGCTCCGCCCTCGCAGAACTCCGCACCCCATCGATCATCGGCGAGAACATGGTTCTCCAGCAGAAGCACAAGAATCCGATCTGGGGCTGGGCCGAAGCCGGCGAAGCCATTACCGTCTCCATAGCCGGGCAAACCCACAAGACCAAGGCCGACAAAAGTGGTGCCTGGAAGGTCACCCTCAATTCCATGGAGGCATCGGCCAAGGCCGCCACCCTCTCAATCAAGGGAAAATCGTCGTCGCTCAGCTATCCCAACGTACTGGTCGGCGAAGTCTGGATCTGCTCGGGCCAGTCCAACATGGGGTGGGCGGTCAATGGGTCGGATGACTCCGACCTCGAAATTCTGACCGCCGACTTTCCCAACCT
>CEVF01069854.1_pt1 | contig 39170 bp, 32 predicted proteins | sample 356441 | NCBI WGS metagenome assembly CEVF01 (sample SAMEA2622765, study PRJEB7988) | marine metagenome | biome: marine biome (ENVO:00000447); feature: surface water layer (ENVO:00002042); material: "saline water (ENVO:00002010), including plankton (ENVO:xxxxxxxx)" | depth 5 m | reverse complement strand
ACGCGAGTTTGATTGTAGGTGCTGCTAGTTGAAGGTTTGTAAGTGAATGTGACTGTTGAACCGAAGCGAGATGCATTTGATGCTTGTTCAACAATTTGTTGGGCAACAGAAGAATTCGGGGCAATAGTCGTTAAATAGATCAACGAATCAGATGTACCAGGATCGACTATTTGAGGGGTAAAAATGAGATCTAAATTATTGTAGATAGATTCAGCACTTGAAAGATATCCATCACTAATCAAATCGCTCACTGACGGTGATGGCATTGAGGTCCCGAGATTACAATTAGCAAAATAATAGGTGTTTACTGCTTTAGATAGCACTTCGGCAGACAAAATTACAGTGTCATATGCAACCATATTCATCCTAACATCATTGTCTCTATTGACGTTTAAATAAAGGATTGAAATGATAAATAGCGCCACTGCAAGTGACGCTAATGTATACCCTGATTGCTTATTAGGCATTATTAACCAGCTTTAAATACAGCTGTTGCTGTGCCAGCAGCATATGTTGCAGATACAGCCCCATTAGCTTCCAGCTCTTCTGAGAAGAAAAGACCGCCTGCATCATCATCAATTTCAGTAAATGTGATGTCAATTTGTCGAGGGTCTGCGCCGTTTACAGTTACCTGAACGTCTCCACCCCATGGGTTAATATCTACACCAGCGGCTCCGAAATCCGTGTATTCTTCTGGAACAAGGCCACGGGCGTGTAAAACAGCCATCGAAATACCTGTTTTGTTACCGTTACGGGGACCATATTTGGTGGCCCCTTTTAGTACTGTTTGTGTTTGAGTTAGAGCCGCATCGACCTTTGCGCTGTCTCGCGCTGCAAAAATTTCAGGTAGCGCGACTGCAACTAGAAGACCAATTATTACTAAAACTATCATAACTTCAGCTAGTGTAAAGCCTTTTTGCTTTTTGCTTTGTAAGCGGCGTTGGTGAATGAAAGTATTCATGGTTTATTTCCTTAAATGCGTGAGAAAGATAAAGTTGTTAAAATAAAACCGACTAATAGTAAGAACGTAAGCGCTCCTCCAATAAGCCAGCCTAAACCTGCAAGATAAAATGATGATTTCTTTAATGCGAAATCAACCTCTTTGGAAGCGTAATCAGATACAACCATTAAGGATTTCAGTTTTGCTTCGTTACCCGATGCTTTTGAAATTGCACCTAACCTAGACATCAATCGCGGAGGTAATAGACCGACATCTAATACTTCAGGTAATTCAGCGTAACCTACTTTCAAATTGTCTTGCATTTGTTCTGTGTAGTACTGCATGTACTTACACGAATTCTCATGAATAATGCGAATGGCTTTGTAATCACCAGTGTTTGCATTTTTCAAAACTGTAAACATTTTGACAAACCTAAGCGCTTGCAAGCCCTTAAAGATCGACAAGGGAAAATAATCATCCAAAGCGATTCTTATTTCCGACGTATTGTTGTTGAGAAAATAAGTATAAATTTTCCACAAAACTATTGAGAAAGATAATAACTCAATGTTGTCATTTAGCATATAACTTATTTGATATGCATCCTGAGAAATATCAGGCCACTCAGCTACAGGCTTCATTCTTGGGAATTTTAACCAATCTGCTTTTGCAAGTGCTAATAACCCGGTGGTACCAATGCCAGCCATAATTAAGCCAAGCTTAGCCCGGCTTATGATGCCCATTTTAAAAACTCTTATCTGCTCAAACTGCTCTGCATATACGGTCAGTACTTTCTGTATTCGACCTGTTTTCTCACCTGCGCGGTAAACTTGCAATGCATCCTGATCAAACCATTTATTCATCCCATCGCTAACTTCATAACCTTTATTTAAACTATCAAGGATATCTAATGCAACGAGCTTCTTTAGTGGTTTATCATTAGCCTGCTCAACACTCTTGACGATTGCTAAACATGCATCTTTGGCAGAACCTGTCTCGTAAAAACTTGCAAAGTCGATGATAAAATTTAGCTGTTCGTTTTTAGTGAATCTAAGTCTATTCCAATGGTATTTTATGTTCTTAATTTCACCTATAAACTTTGAAAGACCTTGCGATATGAATTTAAGGTCATTCGTGTATTGTGCAAAAAACTGAGAAGCACGTTTCATTAGATTCCTTAACAACTTTTCTGCTCAAAAGAGCCCGTTTGGTAATTAAATTCAGCGGTATCGTTGTTGTTTTCATCCCCAAGCGCTTTAAACATTTCCTCTGGATCAACCAACCCACGTTTGACTTTCAAAATCCCCACGTCTTTGATTGACATCCAACCCTTACTTTTCAGATATGGTCGAACCTCGTTAAATCTATTTTTGTCTAACAAATTTCGAACTTTTGAATCGAAAATAACAATCTCTGCAGCTAACTCCACCCCTTTCAAACCCTTCTTTTTACACTTATCACAACCTTTAGGGTTTTTCTTAAAGATATCACCATAAGTAGGATGCTCATGGGGCAGCTTGCAGTGCTGACAAAGCTTAGGTAAAAGACGTTGGCTCAATGTCGCTGAAAATAAGTTTTCTTGAGCCTGGATTTGATACGAGACACCTAGTGCATTAAGTCTAGTTAGGACTGCAAGGGCATCATTTGCGTGCATGGTCGAAACCATCTTGTGACCAGATAGAGATATGTTGATTACATCTTCTGCAACCTCTAGGTCACGAATTTCGGAAATCCCAATTACTTTAGGAAATTGTCGAAGTGTAGACTTCAAATGACGCTTGATGGTTAAACCTTTATCATCTACAACAGGTCTTTGCGTAACATTAGGATGGTTGATGATATATTCAACCGGATCTTCAATTACTACAATTTTCCACTCTTTATCCATTTCTTCGTATAATGCTTTCAAAGTAACAGATTTACCATGGCCAGTTGGCCCAACAATCAAAATGATCCCAGTTGGCGTTTTAAGCAAATATCTAAGCGCCTCAAGCTGACTCGGTTCGAAACCAAGTTGTTCTAGGGAAAAATCATCCGACTGACCCGTTCTAATTATACGAATAGATAACGTATATCCATTATGAGCGTATGTTTTTTCGGCTCTCAGACGAACATTCTCTGATGTCGAGCCTCCGTCTTGTTTTGGTACAGAGACCACTACATTTAAGTTATTAAAGATAATTTGCTCATCTTCTAGAGAGCTGGTCATGTTCTCCGATTCAGTGTTGAACATGGCGTTAATCATCAATTTAGCATTTTCTTGACTCAGAGGTTTTCTAGCCGTCATTTTGCCGCCAACAGCGAATGCATAATAACTAGCTCTAGGGAAATAACAGATATCTACATCACTTGCACTGCTTACAATACCTTCGACAATAATTTCATTGAACATCCTTTTCGCATCGGATAGATCAGTATCGACGCTTTCTACTTCAGAGGCATCAGAAATCTCAGCAACCTTAAGCGTTGATATTTCATTTACTAGCGATTCTTCATCTACGACCTTAATGACAGCTGGCTTAAGCCCAAAGGAACTACTTAATGAACGGATAAATTGAAGGTCAGAACGTTTTTCCTTTTGTGTAACTTCTGTTGTTACTAAGATTGGCGTTTTTGAACTCTCATCGCTTACCAACATTAAACAATAGAAACCTTCATTACCTTCAGCAAAAGTTAAACAATGCCCAACAACCGACTGATGTGCATAATATCCTTGCTGCAAATAATCATCTACACTTTTTAGAGGCTCCATTTCTACTCTTTGTTCATCCTGATAAGTAGATTGTGCTTCATCAAAAGTTAAATCGTTATCTTCAATATTTGGCGTTGATTCGTTCATTGTATACCTTCAGTAACTGGGTTGCGGCTATTAAAAAACAGCTACACACTCATTTTTTTCGCAAAGGAGCACATCGTCAGTAGCGTTAATTTTGACTTTATATCTACCATATAAGACGCTGCCATTTTTGACCTTTAATTTCCTATCTTCAACAGACAAGTATGCCAAATATTCACCCTTTCCTTTTGTCACACCATCTAGCATAAAATCGGTCATTAACGGTCCACTGAACTCATCATCTGATTCATCGACTTTCACGTCCTCATTTACAGAAGACGTGTAATCTTCAATCATAGCATCAAGGCTTTGACTCTCGTTTTTGACACCTGTAAAACCGTCCTTATCATTTGCCTCCAACTTAGAGAGCTTTTGTCTCCACTCAGCTTCTTCAAACCTCAGTTTAGCAATCTCTGTCTTCTTAGCTTGGACATCGAACTCTTTATTAACTCCTGGCAATTGTGCCGTGTAGTTAATCCCTTTAATTGCAGCCTCTTTATCTTGACTTGCATCTACAATATCGGTTACGACATCTTTTAAGGATTTTGCTGATACCACTCTTGGTGAAGGTGCAACAGTAGTAACAATTTTACTTGGCTTATTGGGGTCATCAGATGGAACAAACTCTGCACCAGGTGGAAGCGGCGTACTTGGCATGGCTAGATTTTGGGGAGCCTTATTTCTTTGTGGTTTCTTATCGCTACCAAATGGCAATTCGATCCACCCATTATTGTTGGCAACAAAGCCAAACCCTAACAGAGCTATTAAACCGGCAATTGCTAATTTTTTAGCCTCAGCTTTTTTATCTACAGGTTTCTTTATACTCGCCTTACTCATTCTAATCTTCCCCATGAATTTGAATCTGGAAATTGCCAGTTAACAGTCCATTTTTGTTTACATAATTTGCGTTAACTATCGAAATCGGCATGTTTTTAGTAATTTTTGATAAAACCATTAATTGCGAGACAGGTAGCAGTTGAAAATCGAGGGAAATATTCATTGATTTCCATCCTGCGTCGGCTGACCTAGCTTGAAATCCAGTGAAATTAATATCCATATTGGGTACCAAAAAAGTAACTGAATCACTAAAGAACTCATAAGCTTCTCTAACGTTCCATACGACAACAGAATTTTCCGTATAAATTGGTACATTTAAACCCTGAAAGGTAATGATATTTCCTGTTTCAGAGATATCTAAAATAGCAGGCACCTGCGTGTTTTTTGATACTGTTTCCACAATTGCTCTTAATTCTCTAAGCGAACCTGAGTCATTTCTAACCTGATAGATAACATTAGATTCATTCGAGTGAACAACTCTGGCCACCTCCCACCCCCTTGCGACCTTTTCAAGGATAATGTGATTATTGTAATCCTGAGCAAAACGATTTGATGCCTGCGGTAGAAGTCCTAACATGTGCTTTTTATAGTCTTCTTCTTTATCTACAGTGACATACTGAACGTCCTGTGTAACGTCAGTTTCACCTTCACTGAAAATAAGGAATATACTTACCGATATAGCAATAAGAGGCAGAACCCATCTAAGATAAATTCCCTTTGGCTTAAGCCTATCATCGAAGCTTTCACGACTTACAAACAAACAGTCATCTTTTGGTAAATAAACTTCAGTCAGAGGCTTATTAATTTCGGTGACTTTAATATCCCCAGAATCAAACCCTATTTGCTCCGGGAACGAGATATCTACGCCAGATAATTTAAACGTAAAATTATCGACATTTGGAATAAAGCTAGCGATTTCAGAGAAAATATCATCAATACCACAGATTGTATCGATAACAACTTCACCCCTTTCCAAGGCTACCAATAAGAATTGATCACCAAATTCCTCTCTGAAACCTTGCGACTCAATGTATATAATTGAGTCATTTAGACCATGCTCAATCTGGAATTTAAGCGCAAAATCCCAGAAACTAATGTCACTTCCTGTAGAACGGCAATAACTCGTATAAACCTTATCACCGTCAACATATGGACAGACTAAATCAAAGGGAGTTGTAGCAAATTCAGATTCGATCCCTTTCTTGGCATCAACGACGTCTAATTTCTTTCTTGGTGGTGTGATCTTCCAAATAAGACCATCGATTTTGCGCTTTAATTCGAACACCGTTATCTCCTAATGATTCTCGGTGTGACTAAAATAAGGGTTTCGGTCTCTATATAACGCGCCCCTTTTTCGCCGCCCAGCCCAATAAATCCACCAACATTCTCATTAACTTCTTGTCTTCGACTACCAAGACCACCAAGCAAGAATGATTCGCCATCCTTCAGTGTGAAGTGTTGAGAAAAGTCAGAAGAGGTAGTAGATGGTGTTTGAATTGTGGATGTACCAGAGGATGCAGAAGATATCTCCTGAAGATCTGAGAACGAGTTATCAATCATACCCGTCACCGTCTTAGTATTAAGGTCAATATCAGCTATCGCCCAAAGCTTTAAACCGGTCTTAACAATGCCGGGAATAAGAATGTCAGTTTGACCAACATTGGCTGTAGCTGCAGAGCCTGCACTTGCTAGATAAGACTGGTCAGCACTATCTACAATTTTCGATGCTTTATTATTACTTACTAGAATTTTTGGATTAACCGAATTAAGAACTAATCCGCGTGATTTTAATGCTTCTAAAAAGACTGTAGCACCTGCATATTTACCATCGCGTTTCGTATAGGTAAAAATGGTTGGAGAAACAGAACTAATTAATGATGATGCAAAATTGGTGCTTAACGTTTGAATACCACTGCTTGCTAAGTCGTTCTTAATTGCTTCAAAATTGACTGATACTTCATCACCTTTGCTTTTTACATAATCAATAATTAATATATCAAACACAGCTTGAGCTGTAAGGCGGTTATTCTGCATTTGTGCAAACTCTTTTATCTGCCTTACGTAGTCTGGATAATCACGTACTATCAGTGATGAAGTTGCAAGATCTAGGTTAACTTTACCTTCAGAGCTTTTAAGCATATTCGCAGTGGTCAGAATTGAATTCAAAACATTGCTATCCTCAAGTTCTAGAGCACTATATGAGGTATCCTGACTAATACCAGTGTCAGTAATAATGGCATTACCAAGCGTCTGTTGTTGCCCTTGACCGCCAGCGCCGCCTTGTTGATCAATTGTACCGATACGCATCGATTGGATGCCTGGAAGACTTGATATATCAATAAACTCTGTAACAAACTTGCTCCACGCTACTGTGTCCCCTTCGATACTGAATCCATAAGAGGTGGCAAGTTTTACTTTTTCAAGCGCATCACCGACTGTTCCATCAGTGACGATAGAGAAGCTTTTTTGATCATTCAAAGCATCTACATAGCGACTATTAATGCTGTATTGCACTTGCAAATCAGTCGCAAATTGAGCAAGTGTAAAATTCTTTATGTTTGCAGAATAATCCTTGAAAAACCATTTTGGTTTCTCTTTCTGACTTTCAAGAAGTTCGGGTACGTAAAATTTGTTTACGTAATTAATACGGCTCATTACATCTTGGTTGTATTCCTTTGTTTTCCCATCGGCGATGAGAGTGTCTGCATTCTCTTGAATATCCCTACGGGCTTCGCTTGTAGCGACATCAAGTGATGAACATGAAGACAGGAGAAATACTGCCACTGTAGTTAGAAATAAATTTTTCACTTAGAATCCCTCAGCCTCTCTGATTACAATTGCATCATTGAGATAAACATCTGCGAACGCGTCGTAGCTTAATAACACCACAGCTAAAATCTCCTCGTATGAATCCCTTTCAATGATGTTGTCATTAAACCATTGCAAGTTCTCATCAAGCTTCCAGACAAGCTTTGGAGACTTATCCATTCTTGAGACCAACTTTTCAACTTGAGGTAGCAAATTACCTTCTTTAAATTCAAATGAGACTGTATTTTTGGTTGGTTGAACAATGACTTCTTCTGTTGAAGCCATATTCTGATGGACAGGAGGCATACTTGTGGGGCCAACAATGTCCCCAACTGGACCTGATGTTACATTAGTAGAAAATCTAGCGACTGTTGCTGATGGTTGTTCGTCAACATATACCGGATCAAAATTACCAAACCATTCGTTTGTGAATGACAATGTTCCCCGTGCAATTTTATCGACCTTTGGATAACTGCCGTTTTTCATTTTTACAGTCGGGCAGATTCCGCGCTTTTTGAACTTTCCTAATTCAATGATATTGTTCTCATAAACGCAGGCGCTCAAACCAAGTCCAGCTAACATTTCTACCGCAATAGTCTCTCTGCTTTCACCACTCAGTTCTAAATCAGATGGGAGGTATCCATTCACTTCTTGCCTGAAGAACACGTTGTATTCTGGATACATGCGGTTTAGCAACTCAACGACCCGCTCTGAAACTTCGCCTTGCTTCATTACAAATGAAACATAGCCTTTCTTGTCGTATTCATTGTCATATACATCTACAGCTTGTGCTAGTAAGGGAAAGCAAGTAATTGCCAAAGCAAAAAGTTTTAATTTATTCATAGCCGCACACCTTACAAGTGATATTCAGTTCAACAACCTTATTACCGTTGTAAATGTTGAATAAGAAACTGAACTCTTGATCAACATTTAATAGCTTTTGTAACGTAGTTGCGTCATCAACAACGGTGGTTCCATTCAAAGACATTGTTTCTTTAATTCTTGGATTACTGTAGAACCCATGTTTATTAACAACGAGTCTGTAGTTCCAACGTGATAGGAAAAACTCTCGCAATTTAGTTTCCATGTCACCGGGTACAACTTGAGTTACAAACACTGCATCATCTACTTTCACGTAGGATAAACGGGACTCATTAATTCGTTTTGAATTGAGTTTAGAGTGAGGAATAACAGTAGTTGATTTACGCGCCATTTCTTCTCTTCTTGCGCGTTCGGTATCATCTACACGGGCATATAGTTCATCAAGACCCAGAAATTGACGCGTTCTAGCAATTTTCGAATTAACCACTACAGCGCCTGGTTTGATGTTGTCATTTGGTCTCAATGCGACAACCATTTTCTTATTGCCATCAACAAGAAAGCCGATATTGCTGGTTCTACCTATTAAATCTAGCGTGTCTACCCAAAGCTTTCCTTTCGGCCAAGCAACTGATTGCTGCTGAACTTCTGTTTCTAAAAACCTCATCTTCCAGTCTTTAGGGATAAGCATTTCGGCAGCAGAGGTAATTGCCATATTCTTGCCAGCGTCACAGACAACACCTTCTGACTCGACGTAGTTATCTACTGTTAAACAGTTAGAAGCAAAAACGCTCGGACTTATCAGACAAGTTGCGAAAGCGATTTTTCGGAAAAGTTTAAGCATAAGGGGTTTCATTTTTCTCACTCAGTTATGCACATTGTATACTAAATATGTTGTTTAGCAATACTGATTATACGCAAATATTCGTTAAAAACTTTCTGTCGATAAGTAAAGTGGTTTTTAGGCCATTGACCTTTAATATCATAGTGATAATTACCAATGCCTTCCCATACATTCCCTGACTCGGTTATTTCATTCTTCAGAATGTGTGAAGTCGCTATTATGTTTTTACATGGATCATTTTTTACATCCTCAAGCGTCAACCCTATCTCTGCTATTTCACTGGACCTTATTGTATTTATCTGGCCATAACCATGATCATAACTTCCATTATTGTTTTTCTTTAATGGCGCCAGATAACCTTTTTCTACTAAAAGTACTGATAATAAAATAAACTCATCGACTTTATATGCAGTAGAAGCAAGCGTTAAGCATTCCATTTGGTCTGTTAAAGGCTGAGCAATCGTTTTATATATTTCTTGTCTTAACTTTCCAGGATAACTTTCTTTTGCATCAGCGAAGCCAAACGGTAGAAAAAATAAAATTAAATTAGCAAAGATAAACTCTTTCATCTCTCACTACCTTAAAAACAGATGGAAAGGAATTATCTTTAGCACCGAACAAAATTTCCTCGTTAAACTTATTTCTGCGCACTCTTTCCTCTTCGATTTTGGCACTGCAGAACCCGCTGGACCAATCAAGGTGAATTTCACCTGCACTTTCGACGTAGTATGTTTCAATTCCATAATTACGGCCTAATTGAGCGATGATTTCAGAGACAGTGCTTCCTCTTGATAACCAGCTGACCTTAAGCGCCTTAATTTCTTTACTGATGAAGTCAAACCGCCATGGCTTGTTGATAAGTATTGAAATGACATCCTCTAAACGGACATCATTTCCGAAACCTGATTTTGATTCAGAGAAAGGAACATTCGTATTTGGTGTTACCAGCATTTGCACCGGTTTCTTATTATCAACGATCTCAAAGCCCGCATGGGCTTGTTCAGGAACTGAGAATAAAAAACTGCAAAGTACAATAGAAGGCAAGTATTTCGTTGCAACATCCAATAGTGAAATTTTCTTAGTCACACTGATTGAATATGTTTTACGTGTCGCTCTTGATGAACCCTTCATGATTCTACGAATAAGCTCCATTGGTGTTAACCCCTTCTTTAAAGCAATTAATTTGTAAACAATATATCCGATAGAGACATACAGAAATGGATTAATAAAAATGCCGATAATTAAGCCTAAAAAATCTTCAGGCCCAATAATTTTCACTTTTATTTTTAAAATATTTGATTGATTCGACCAATGCATTTTAATTACCCAGAAACAACGACATTGTAAGTGTTGATATCAATCTCACCGTTATCTAAAGCGCGTTTAGCATCTTGCTGCATACTGAACCCGAACTCTTCTACACACTTATCGACCTCCCGATAAATATCCTCATACGGTGTATTAAGAAGTCTTTTTTTAACTTCTCTTGTCATAGGAAGTACTTCTTGTATCGGAACGCGCTTGTTGCCGACTTTAGCTAGATATTGGATAACCACCAGCGCAGTATCTTTGATAATTTCACAAACGCGCATACGCTCTTGATCTGCATCGAAAAGCTGGCCCATCCCTTTGAAAACACTGCTGACACTGTTTGAGTGAAAGGTGGTATAACAGCAATTTCCAATGTTGGATGCCGCATACATTTGCTCTACACTTTCCTTATCTCGTGTTTCACCAATAAGAATGTGAGTCGTATTCATTCGTTTTGCATTTTTGATGCCTTGGGCAAACGTCCTCACGTCATTTCTTTCCCCTACTGCGTGCTGAGTGATTATATTTCGGCCTTTATCGACATTGTGGTATAGAAACTCGATTGGATCTGATAGCTCGGAGATTACAGCGTCAGGCCTGTCATCACCTTTATATGTAAGAATATGATGAATAATTGCAGCTAGAAGTGTCGATTTACCTGAACCAGTTTCACCGGCTACGATAACCAACCCTTGTCTTGGGAAAGCATGATCTCTGATAATCTGCTTTACATTAAGCGTATCAAGCGTAGGAATTACGTTTTCGATCTTCCGAAGGACGATTACAACGCCTTTAGGGTCCACCATTCCTTGCTCACGAGCGACAATTACACGCATCCGAACGGTTGTTTTTAACCTGTCGTCATTCCTATCAGCCGGAAACTCGAACGCCGAAACGAATTCTTTGCCGGAACGTGCATCACTCCACACACCGTCATCATACATAAACGAAACAAAAGACTTCACCTCATCGGTTGAAAGTCTTTTCTTTAAAGAAAGCTGATAATTTGTACCTTCAGAACGTACAATGACAGGTTGACCAATTCTGATATAAATGTCTGAGAATGAACCGACAGAAACTGCGTGTCTAAACAATTCAATAAAATCGTTAGGAAGTAGATTTGCGCTCATCACATCGTTGCACAAAAACTTTTCAGCATTATGCATCATTGTATTGGTTCTCTTACTAAATTAAGAAATGACGGAATTCTTGAAATTGACTCCCATGCATCACGGTTAGTTACGAACGAAGGGTTGACTTCTACTTCAACCATAACATCATCAATATTGATGCTGGTACCGCCGCCTGTTAGGGCATAATAATTTGAAGAAAATGACGGTGCGGTAATAATATTATGCTCTCGCAGAACATGATAAGTAATGTAACCATTCAGATCGTCTTTAAGTCTTGCTAAACGCTTTTCATAGTTTATATAAGCTTGCTCAATCCCTTTTTCCCAGCCTTCCTTTACCTTTTCTCTCCATATTTGCTGTTCAACATCATTTTGAGGCAAGACAGAATTTCTGTTTATTTGAGGTTGGGTTAGCTTAATTTGGAAGTAATCTTTCCAAGTGGGCATTACAGAAATAAATTTTGGCTGTCTTTCAATACGTGGGATATAAGCAGTTCGTCGCGCCGCAGTTTCCGTAATGATTTCTCTACCATTTTGTATGGTCACTTTCGCTGGCAGCAATAAAAATCCGTCTTGATAAACTACAACTGACCTAAAATCGACAAGAGGCATTTCACTCAATTTTGAATCAAGCCTTTCCAGAATGCCTTTCATGGTGATGTATAAGCCACCCTGATAACCATATGATACAGCCGTATTCTTTAAGCCTTCTAAAGATGGATCTATTGCTAGAGATTGGTAAGTGTTTGCATCGGCATTACTCAATTTTTCAAAAAGGTAATCACCTTCTTCTTTCAATGAAGATGCAGAGACCGCGGTACTAAGTATGAAAAATGAAAGACTTAAAATTCGACCTATCATAGCGAACAGTCTCCGTCGTACTTAATGGCAAGCACGCCATTTGTATTTTGCGATGGTGAAGGTGATGGATATGCGCAAATCCATGCTTCATTCTTAACTTGGTTTCCAGCATCACGAAGAACATCGACCACAGGCCTTAACGTTGTATCCATAGTGATGTATAGTTTTTTAACTTTTCCATACTCTTCAAATCGATAATTAGCCATTGCTGCAGCATCAGCAACTACGGCACGAAGTGAAGAATAGGTATTAGTCGTCATCGTTCTTTCCATGCCTGGTGGCACTTTTTGCATTTGTTCTTTTGCATATGAAATTTGCTGCCTCGACATACCTTTCAATGCTCTAGCATTAGTGGTCGTCTCCATAACACGAATACTCTTTTGAATCGATTGGGCAGTTTCAAGTAACAATGAGTCAACCTTTTGAGAATCGACATAACTTGTTGGCGCACTCACCCCTTTCGACTCTGTAGAGGCACAAGCCATAAGGCTTAGGCAGGTAAAGGCCAAACCAATAATTCTTTTGCAGTTATGCATAATATATTACCATTAAGTCACATTGATGGTAATATATTAAGCTGATTCTCCTTTTTATGAAAGTCCTATTTTGCATATTTGATATATATTGTGAGTAACTATGAGACCTGACCAAGTAGCTTTTCGTGTTTTACGATTTGATATTGATTTAAATAAAGTCGATGGACTATCGAGCGAGTTAAGACAGAAAAAGTTAAATTCTCTAATTAAACGATATTACACTTACTCATCTACTCAGATACCTACACATATTGATCAGGTTCATGAAATCATTGTTGGCTTTGTAGACTTCTTGGTCGAAGTCGTCTCACCTACTGTATCTACCAATACTTTTAAAATTTACAAGAAGAGTGTTTTACCAATCATTCCTTACACTGATGAGTACGTAAAACTAAACGATACAAAAGGTATAGATAAGAGACAATTAGGTAAAACGGCGTCAAAGAAACAAAAGTTCCTCACTCACGAGCAACTTGAACGAATTATTAACCATAATTCTAAGCATCGACACAAATCCAGTTTAGCTCAAGTAATCAATGTTCTTCTCCCTTCGACTGTTTTGACTGGACTTAGGCCAAGTGAGTGGTTTAACGCAATGATAAGACAGTGCGCAGGGAGACTAACTCTCATCGTTAGAACAGATAAACTTTATAAAGAGGCACAAGCAAGGTTAGGCGTCGATAAAGATAAAGATATGACACTCTTTATCCCGTATCGTGGTATCCCATTAGATCACTTAGATGAGCATGATGTTCAACGTATACGTGCAACTATTGGCATAATGAATGACATCAATAAATCTGAAAGAAACAATCGAGAGTTTCTTGATGAACTTGCTAAAAATTTACGAACTACTGTTTTAGATATTTGGAGTCGTGAAGAAAGGCCTGACATAGCGATTTATTCAGCTCGACATCAATTTATTGCGAATATGAAAGCGTCAAAAATTGAAGATGCTACGATCACCTATTTGGCTGGCCAAATCTATGAAGAAACAAAACATAGGCACTATGCATCAAAACTTAAGGGTGAAGTAACTACAACACCCTATAACGTAGAAGAAATTATGCAATTTGTGAAAACAGAGATTAACTCTCGCTTTCAAGGTGACGTCTCATAGCTTGAGCAAACGATTCATATTTGAATAAATCGGTATTCAAATCCAAATAGAGATGGAAATGATATGAATGACCTGATACCACCTTCATGTCTTCTAAACTAATATCTTTTTCTACCACCATCTCTTTGTGCTTATGCGGGAACTCTTTTAATAAGAACTTATCGAATTCTTCTCTTAAATGCGCATACCCAAACTCTGTTAAGCTTGAAATGTATTCTGACACTATATTGGATTGAAGCTTATTGAATAACGATTTGATAAGCTTACTATCACTCTGGTTTGACGGATCAAATTTATTGTCTACCTCATATAAATGACCCGTAATCATGTTATCTATTGCAAACCAGTCAAACTTTTTACCGCGTATTATATTTTTCCTGAAGAGACCACCAAAGTGATCACTGGATTTCTTATTGTGTTCGGATAGTCTTCTCATCTCATGGCCTTTTTGAATACACCAGCGTAAATATCGGAATTCTAGATTTCCGTGTTTATCTCTGCACTCATCCAATACACCATCAATTTGATTCTTAGCTATCCCTAAACTTTGTAGTTCTGTTTTTTGGCTCGTTAAGTGAATCTGATCAGTAAGCAGATTGCCGTTAATTACACTTCCCGTTTTTTCCTTTATGACAAAGCGGTAATGCGTAGTAGGTTTTCTGCCTGGCATCTGGCCAGCTGCTTTACGCCTTTCCCATTCTTTTAACTTTTCACCAAAAGAACCAGATTCTACTTCGATGAGAAGCGGTAAAGGCTGCTTATTTATATCATTGAGCGCTACATTAATAACACGAGAGCGAAGGTGCTTAGGCTCTTCATACATTTTTGATTTGGCACCGGTTAGTTTTCTTATTTCCTCAACCGAGAACCAAGGGGTCACATCTTGATTTCGCTCAAAATAAAACTGACATGTTTCATAAATACCGGGCGTATTTCTGGAATTATAAAGCGTCCAATCCGTTGTCCCTTGAAAACTAGTTTCAGGATTAACTATCTTCAAGATCATCGGAGGCGGCATGGATATTTTGAAGTAGCCCTTCTTTCTTTCAACGGAACCAATAAATTTCGTAAAGCCGGTCCACTCCTCTCTCTCATTAAATTGCTTTGCGACCCCCAACGCATCAAAACCGATGGTGGCATCTGCAATTTCACGAAAGAGCTCCAATACCTGCGTATAGCTGTAATATTTACGTTTATCGGTATACCCCATAGCAGACATTATCGTCTCTTCAGGTATCTCAAACATTGAACCAGATTTATCCACGTATTCTTCAGTCACAATTTCTGAAATGCTTTCATCGGCGTTCGCCAATTCAGGATTACGAAGGAAAAATTGCTCTTGAACCGTATGAGCTATTGTGTTGACAGCGCGTTGTTTACGCAAGGACAGTTCTGATAAACCGTAAACACCAGAGAGTGCTACGTTCTTTCTATAAGTATCATTTAACTGAGACTGGTCATCTAGCTTATTCGGATTGATTTCAGCAGGTAAATCATTAGTCATCGTTATTTTTCTTATGGTTTTGAACTCACTACATTGAAGTTAATTGATCATTAGGCAATGATCACTACCAATTTGATTAAAGTCACTGTTTAGATCGGAGTTTACTTAAAGTTACTATTTGGATCGACAGATAGCAGGGTTAGAAAGATAAATAGAGTGACTTTAGTTTATCTTTTAAGCGCCGAGGGACTTTAGTTACTATTTTTATCTGATTGGATAAGGCCATTCGTAAAAAATGGTGACTTTACCGTCATAGAGTAATGAGCACATATTAAAGTAACCTTTTTTATCGGTTAAAAACGATCTAATGGGTTACTTTACTTTCTTAAACATTGACGCTTAGTAAAAGTCACCATTTTTATCTGCTGATTTCGATCTAAAAGGCAACTTTAATGAAGCGTTGCGATTTGAGGATGAAAAAACGTGTTGAAGTTTTATGTGTACCGATAATAAGAGTGACTTTACCATAATCATTCCTTGGCTATATAACCTTAAGTCACACTATTTATTGCTATCACAATTTAATACGCGATCTTATTGGTTACTTTGATGCGCTAACGAAAGGACATTCAAGAAAAGTCACTAAATTTATCTGATATCAGTAGTCAAACACGATCTTTATGGTGACTTTAATACCCAACAGAATGAAAAAGCATATTAAAGTAACCAGATTTATTGCCCAGTAAATCTCAATTCGATATTAATTGTTACTTTAATGCTGTGAGAGCCGGTGTGTGTCTATGAATGCGAACTTCGGGGAAATCGATAACATTGGTTACTTTACCTTTCGCACATTCTATTTATCGAATCGCGCAGTCTTTTTGAAATCCAACAGATCCAAACTGTTACTTTGAGGTATCGAGGTATTTTAATAGATAACGTTTTACAATTTAACGTTACAAAAACCATTAATATTTGATTTGTGTTTATACTTCTACGCGATTTTTGGCATTTAAATATTTCTATCCACCTGCAAACTATAGTAAAGCAATTAAGGTAACATCATTGATCGGTCTACAGGCCTATAAAATGGTAGCGCCTACAATAAATGCATTCAAAGTTACTATTATGATCTCCTAAACAGTGGAAAAGGAGCTAATAAGCTGTTGATTTACTGTGCAAATCAATAAAACGTGAAATAACAGTTTCGATCTTTATAGTAACTTTTACCCGATCTTATTAATGCCCTTGGCGATCTATATTTGTACCTTTGTGGACAACCTAGATCTAAAGAGTTACTTAACGACAATGAAAAGCGTTACCTTAGCGGAATGATAGAAAGCTTTATTCTTCTTAATCAGCAGCTTATACAAAAAAGGATTAAAACCCTTAGATCTTAATCCTTATATCTTTATCTTAGTTAAATCTTATTATTAAGGCATAGCAGCAACGGTATTATTATTCATTTTCACCATCACGATTTCATTGTGCTTATCAAGCGCAGGTTTTATCGATTGAATCAATAAATCGCTTTCTATAACACTGATGACATCATCAGCTGAAATAGTCTCACCACGCTGTGCGTTTACTATCAAGCCAGCACCAAAGCCAGAACGCTTTACCGAATCCGGGAATTCATGAACCTCTAAAATATTACCAATCATTTTTTGCTTTATTGCATCACGATTTTCAAGGTTATGAAGCAATAACTCAACAGGTTCCAGTAAATTCCGCTGGTGGACATTAAGCATTATCCGTTCACCATTTGGACCGAATGCACTCCCCTTTCTCTTATCGGGAATTAAAAAAAGATTACAGTAGGCACCGTCGAAACTACGGTGCGCTACTTTGCTTGAATAAATCTGATTGAGCTTAATCGTCATAGGCAATCACTCCGTCCTCTCTGAGGAGAGCAAAAAACTCATCTAATTCATTTTCGATAAAGAGTAAGCTGTCGTATTCCTCACCGAAACAAACGGCTTCTTTCAGTTCACCATCTTCATTAAATTCCAATGATAAAATGACGTTCGAGTTACCTTGAATAATTTCAGTTATTGAAAGCGAAAAGGCATCTGGATCACATTCAAAGCGGTAGCCATCGCCTTCTACATTTTTCTTAACAAAACGACTTGAAGTTCCAACTACCTCAATCAATCCAAACCAAGTTAAATCTTTCATAAGTAACCCTTACATAGTCATATGTGGAATATCCGAATGATCCATCAACGATGTATCAGCAAACGCAATATTAATGTCTTTATGTGTAACAACCACTTCACCTGAATCTAACTTATGTTCGAAGTTACACATATCGCCATCAGAAAACAGTTGAAAGTTGGTCTTCTCATACAAAAACTGAATCACATCTTCTAGTTGCGAAATTGAAGATGTCATTACATTATAAGATTTTTTAGCTTCGTATTGAGCGCCTTTACCAGCTGCAGCACTAAATTCAGGAGTTTTAAATGATTCACCAAATTTTTTGTTTTTTGGATATACCAATGTTATTGAGTCCCCTGATTTATTGACCGTTAGCTTTATATCTTGCGTAGGTGAATACCCTGTAGCAGAGCTTGACATCGTTAATTGCTCAATACCTTTACTGCTTCCGACATACCCTTGTTTATTGAAACAATGTGCCATGTATTTAAGCAGTTTATCTGATGTGGATACAGGTTGAGGCCTATAAATAACGTCTCTATAAGACATCCCTTTTGGCATCATGATACATGCATGTCGAGCCCCAGAATCGTCGGTATACGTTGCTGCTGAACCAGCCTTCATTTGCGTAGCCGTTTTAATAGCTTCAATCATATTGCCAACTAAGACAACACGCGTCACTTTACGACCAGACTTACCACTCTCAAGTTGGCGAACAATTGGATGTGTAGGCGTGAATTCTTGGCCAGAAAAGTTTACCAAGGGCTCGTCTTTTCTGTCTGGATTTTCTTTAGATGAAATTACATCCAGAGCGACATCCCTTACGCGTATAAAATCTCTAACTCCACCGGGTAATGTGACAGTCATTGACCAATCAAGTGGGTTCTTTGTCCCAATATCATAACTAGTAATAATACCTTCTTTTAGAGGATTGGTCTTATCCCATTTATCCTTAACAGTAACGATTTGGCCAATACTTATTTTTGGAAGAACACTCTTAACGGCGTTAACTTTTTCATCATATTTTTTGATGGTGGCCATGTCAGGATTTTTCATCTTATCAACGAACACTTTTCTATTTTCGTCTAGATAGATTGAAACGTTATCGACAAGTTCTTGGTAAGAACCGTCTTCTCCGACACGATTTTGTAAATCCTCGGTTAAATTTTGACGTCCAAAATCAATACGCTGTTTTAGTTCATCAAGGGAAAACCCAGACTTTTCTTTGTACTCGATTTCACGCACTTTTAATGGAGCTAACCAGGCATTCTCCCTAAAATCATTTTCTTCACCAAAAATGACCTCTTCACGGATTTTTGTTGCGTTGATATTAAAATCAGACTTATTGTTTAAATCTCGACCTGAAGTTTTCAAATATTCAACTTCGGCATTGTATGCGGCTACAACCTCATTTAGCACTTCATGCTGTGAATCGTAATCTAATCGCGATAAGGCATCTTTAAAGCGCGTAGCGAAGCCGTCAAATTGATATTTACCATCAACAATAAACCCATCTAAATCAAATCCCATTCTTTCCATAACATCTGGGTTTTCTTCAAGATAAAGCATACAAACACGATCACCTGTCTTATTGATAAGATCAGCATACGTTTGTAACTTGCTATCCGTTTCTGATGAGCCAGTTACGCATGCGCTAAACTGCTCTCTTTTTGCATTCTGAACTGCCAATAACAGCTTGCTCACAGCAAAATTTAAGTCAGGATTCGTATATTTAGGCGGCGTAACCTGTCCTAGTCTATTAATACGGTTTTCCACCTGCCTTGCTTTAAGTACATCAGGCATATGCTCAAGAAAAAGCATTTCTCTTGTTCTTTGATCTACGAATTTTGGTGAAGCATGGAAAGAGAAACCCGTCGCACCAGCTACGTTCAATAGTACCGCATCAATGGTACCGTTATTAAAGCCATCAATGATTTCATTCTTATTCATCTTATCAAGATTAGAATATACCCAACCACCGCTAGGGTGAGAGATAAATCCTTTTTTACGACCTGTTACTTCTTGTGAATGCAACCCTAAATTGTTACAAGCTTCATGAAGTTGGTCCACCGGCGCAAAAGGCAAGTCCGGCATATCATTAATAGCTTTCATAATAGCGGCTTTCGCGTCTTGAATTGCTTTTACGCCTTCATCGTTAGAACACAAGTCACCCAATTCAACATAGGTCGCGTTCCTACCTTTATTGACTTCTATCTTAAAACGCATGACATCTTCAACCGCGAAATAAAAGACATCCTTCATTGAGGGTAGTGAGGGGAATACCCATTCACCGTCGATCTCTTGAGGTAGATTTCTGCCTAATATTGGATTTACACTTCGACCTCCTTTTGCAGCCTCAGCAATCGCAGTCATTTTATCGTAATAACGCTCCGAGAAGCTGGCCCCCGTATTATTGAAGGTGATAACGGGTTTATCGTTTCCTGTAACACTCCTTTTTATACCCTCAACAATTGTTGGAAGTGCCAAAGCGGAATTAAACATAGTCTGAAGATTATTAAAGCGAGATGAGAAATGGGTAGAGCCCATTGAAAGTGCCGAGCGATTACCTAAACGTCCACCAAACTTTCCTAGCGTGGAAGCCAATTGGTCCTCATTGTCATTGTTGAAAATGTGTTTTTGAGACGCACCGGTCAACTTACTTAATAATGAGAAAACATTGGCCGCACCATCTACTAGCTTTCTTGTCTTATCAACAGGGGTGACGTCTTTGATTTCTTGATAGATGGCTTTAGATAAGTCTTCTTCTCGACGAACGTACATTCCAGCCTCTGTCAACATTTGCACGAATGCCGTTGTTACGTGAACCCCACCACGTCGAAGAATATCTTTGAATTCGTCACGATCAGCAACGATATCAATCAATCGATGGTAGAAAGATAGGTTTTTAATATGTCTTGAAGACGTGCCGGTGGACATAATGGCAGTCTTATCCATATCAAGGATTCGCTCCATTACATTGTTGGTATTACCTTGCACTGAAGCTGCATTGTGAACTTCATCTGCAATAACCGTTAAATTCTTATTAGCTTTATGAAACAGTTCAATCGTCTCAAACTGTGTAGAGTCTTTGTACTTATACTTTGAACGTGCGCCGCTAACTTTTTTAACAAGCTCTCTTACTGGACGTAATTGCGTATACGTTGAGAAAACAATATTAAACTGAGATGGATCAATATGCCCATCTAACATAGCTTGGTTTCGTTGAGTACTTCCTGTGTCAATCACTGTACCGTTCATCAAAGATGCGTCTTTGCCATTATCTACAACATATGGTTTTACCAAATGCGCGGATTCAATATCTTCCATGTCGCGCATTATATCGCGGAAAAGATCAGAGTTTTCCGTGATGAACAACGCTGTTTCACCATTTAGAATTCTATAACGAATTATCGCTGCAATTTGACGGCCTTTACCTTGTCCAGGAGCGTCACCTAATAGAAACCCTTTGTCATTTTCAATGTTGTATATCATTTGGGCAATCGCACAAACTTGACCACCTAAGAAGCAGCGATGCAATTGGTCTTCAGTCATTTGCAATTTTTCAGCAACGTATGCGTCAATATCCCCAACATTTCTAACTAGTCGTGCATGCGCTTTTCGGGTAGACAACTCCAAATCTTTATTCACCATTGCGTCACCAGACTGCACTTTTGACGTGTGAATATACGGTGACTGAAATTTGTTTGATTTAAGCTTTACTTCTTCATTCGACGTTGCCAGTAATTCACTTAAGCGCGTGCCCTCTTTTTGACTGGCTTGCTCTTCACTGACTATTTCGTTAGCACTTTCATTTAACCAGATGTTTGATAAACCGCGAACAGATGCGTGATCGTCTAACACAACTAACGAACTTGGAGGCCTGACATCTAATTCTGGGATGATGTTACGCCCTTCTACATATATCAGACGGACGTTATTTTCTTCACCACTTCGACCATATAAAGCACCATTTACCTCAACAGCGCCCTTTACACCAAAGCGTGGGTATAACCACTCCATGAAGTTTTTAAACTCTCCGTCAAGCTCGCCGTTTTGAATAGAAGGTTCTTGAATGGCAATAAGGGCCGAGCCATCATCATCCATGGCCATGAGGTTATAAGCGGCGCGATATAAGTCTTTCCGACTATAAGTAACAGCATCATAAGTTTTTGGCGCCATTGATGCTGGTGGCTCATTCACAAATACAAAATCTTGTTTATTATCGGTGTCTAATGTGTCTTGCGTGAACCGATCAATAAACCTTACATTAGGTGACGAACCCGCATTTAGAATATCTGTAGCGGCAGGATTAATACCTTGATTCTGCGTTAAGCTTGTCACTTTGACAGTCTTTGGCATGATAGCTTCAAGGTAACCCGGCATTGACGCAGTGATACTTACTGATTTCGCGTTGCGTCCAACAACAATGCTTTTAATCAAATCAGCCTGCGCAGGCGTTGCATTTAAGATAGTTGTTGATTTATTAAAATATGACGCGGGTGTTTTAGGTGTACGCTCAAACAAACTATCAATCGCATCAGCCATTTCGGTGTTTTCATCAACATTTGCTTCTAAGGCAAATTGTTCAATCGAAATTCTTAATGCTGATTCGACTGTTAGTAAAATTTCAGCACCGGCATCACTTAAACCCTCACCAAAGTCATCGAAGGCGCTGTTTAGGTCAAAAATGGTTTCAACGACTCTTTTTAAGTCGTCGAAATGGTATATTTTACCTGCGGCAATTTCTTTGGCAAAAGGCTCGACTGCCTTTAAAATTGATATCGATGAATAGCTTCTTCTCTGCAAATCTTGCTGGTTACCAGCTAATAGAAAGAGTGACTTATCTGATTTAAAGTTCATCATTTTCTGAGAACCATCAGCACCAATACAAACGCGGCCCTCTGGTGTTTTATACACTTTTTCACCACGGGCATTAGTACCAACCAACAAATCTTGGGATAGCTCGATGCGAAGTGACGTGAAATCTTTTTTCATTTCATCGCCATTTACGTTCTCAGATTCCTGTGCACGCTTTGATTTAGCCCATGCCTCAAGGTTGGGTACAACGATATCGCTAACTTTTGTAGGTACTATTTTACCTTCAGGGAAGTACTCCAAAAGCTTCGCCATAAATTTACTACCAAGCTTGTCTCTGCTTGCAAAAAAAACAGTCGGATCATTTGGTCTTTGTACAAATCCGATACCCTTTAGTTTTTCACCAGCATCCTCGTCTGCTCCCCATGCAATTAGGAACTTTTTTTGATTTGGAAGCTTAGTGAGGATAATTTGAATGCCATACTTTGATAGATCTATCCAATTTGTTTCTTGCATTTTGACAACCTTAAAATGGTACTTCTTGTACCCAAAAAGCCACCCGAAGGTGGCTTGTAAACTTAACTTGTGGAATGCTTTAAGCGGGACCACTCATACCAAAATTATCATTTTCGAACATCCCATCTAATTGAGATAATTCGTCATCAGAAACATCAGTTTCATCGAATTTAGGGGTATCGTTCACCGCTTGAGCCTTTTGTGTTGTTTGCTCTTTAACAGCTTTAGACGTTTGTTTTTGTTCTTTGACCTTTTGTGTGTCAGCCTGGCTTTCGTTTTGATTTGACTTTTCGTTGTCAATTTGACGTTTAAAGTTAGGAGTAGCGGCTTTATTCAAGTCAATCACGTAATTCATGGCAGCATTTTTTATCGCATTTGTACAAAAGATTACTTGTCCATCTTCACCCTTCTTAATTCGAATAGACATACTAATCGGAGCCACGCCATCGTTCTTACGCGAACGGTCGATTTTTCCATCTTCAGTTTGGATAGGAATAGATTTTTTAAACTGATTCCGAATGATTTCTATTGGAGCCATACCACCCTCTTTTTTTGCTGGCGCTGGCAAACCGTTCGATTGGAATACATTAGAGTCCATTAGGGTATCTTTACCCCAACGGAACGCTTTTGCGGGGAGTAATTCCAAATCGAAAGATGCGCCTTGCTCGAAATTAGCCTGCAAAACACGAAGCAGCTCACCATTTTGATTAGAAGGAGAAAGATATCTTTCGATTTGTTTGTCTAAGAATTCATCGTCCATGGGATAACCACCGACATATTTTCCAGCTGGGGTTGTAAAAGCTTCTTTCTCATACAATGCAGATATTTCGAAGCGCGTGTCAAAAGCCTCATCATCAGTGAGAATACGAAGCCGTCTGACTTCCTGTGCATGCAAACCAGTTGGTTTATATTCGTGGAACGAGTCTTTAATAAACTGCTTAAGTTCATCCATTGAACTCACCGTTCGAACTTGTGCATCTTCCAATCGAAAGATTACTGTTCTTGCTTTCGGTTGAAACGCTCCATCAGGTTGGCGTTGAGACCAAAGATTTGTGTAACCTTGACCTTCAAGATGAACTGAAATGGTGTCACCTTCATTTTGAGCAGCAAAATTTTTCATAAACTCAGTATTTTCTTCGCCTGATTTATGCTGCATAACATCATAATATTCTGCTAGAAAAACGTTATATTCTTGGTCTTCGATAGTTATCGAACTTTGGGATAAGCAATCTCTGAAATAAATTACTCCTCCCTCAGAAACTTGATTTTTATTAGATGGACTAACTAACCCATTAAAATCCAAACGTTTCGTTTTGTGTATATCATCTGACACTGCCACGAGCACTTTATCGCCATTAGGCGCTTGCAGGCTCTTTCTCACACCTTCAAGGTATTGCGTACCACCAATATTAACTACACCTTTAACTTCAACAACTACCTGCTGTTTTTGTTGATTTCGTGGTCTATTTACAGACAGTGCATTCGCGGCTTGAGAGAGTTGAGTCTTTAAATCAGGAGTCATATCGCTTACCTCTAAGAGTTATGCATAAATAGTAGTGTTTATGTAGAATCTATTTTTGCAGACCGTTGGACAAATTACAAGCTAAAGGGTAGAATTTTATGCATATATAATAGTATTAAGGCAATATTATGCACGCAACTCTTCTTCAGGTTCGAAAGATAATCGACGCCCTACCTCAACGCCATGTAATGAAAGATGATGACGTCGAGCATTGGATTCAAACTATGTGGGAAAAAGAGCCCGAAAGGATTGTATGGCACGCAAATCGTCTAAATGGATGGGGCGGCAGTGAAATAGGCGTATTAGTTGCGGATATGCTTAATAAAGAGAATTCTGATTTTGATAACAGCTACCACTCGTTCAAATCCGTCCAAGAAGTAATAAAAGAAAAGCTTTGCATCAGCATTCCTGCCCGTGATGAAGATGAAAATGAAGACGATATACGCAGAGGTACAATTGGTGAACCATGGCTTATTGAACGTTTGATTGTACAACTCAAGCAAACATATGGTGATGAGAATGTACAAATTGACAAAGATACTATGGCTGCAATGGGAACCATGGATGCACCTGGTGACCACCCATGGTTAGTAGGAAACATTGACCTTGCTTTAATAGTTAATGAAAAACGCATGATTATTGATATCAAATGGCCGCGCTCATCTAAAGCCGCTTATATGGCAAAGATGACACCCTTCACCTACGACTGCCAATTGAAACACTATGAATTACGCGCTGAACATCTAAAGGTACCGATCCAGATAGATAACACAGTTCTGGCCTGTTTCGACAGCGATAACTTCAAGTTTCACCTTGGAGTTGTTCATGGTGAAGAAAATATCAAAGAGGACATCCTTAGAGCCGGTGATTTCTACTTTAATAACTACCTTTTAAAAGGCATCATCCCTGAATACAAAAAATCCAAGACCCCGACAGCTACAACTGAAATTTTGAATGGCGCCGTAAATGATAGACTCAACCAACTGCATGCTTTAAAAGTGCTAAAGCGCGAACTGGACGCGCAGATAGACCTTTTAGAAGACGACATATCTTCCGAATTAGATGTTCTTAAACTTCCCCCCTACCCTAAGTTAGATTTTGCTGGTGGTCTAGGTAGCATTAAAGGAAAAGGGGCCTTTAATTATAATGACGACTTACTCAGACATTATGCACCCGTATACAACATAAAATGCCCTTCTGAACTTACTGATAAAATAAGACAAGATATTCATATGGCCATGCTTTCTGATAAGCGGGTAACAGAAAACGAAGTAATGAGCGCAGTAAACCCTACTTATAAATTTACTTACCCTTTATCAAGAGCTGGAAAAGGGCCAATCTTTGAAAAAATCTCAGCCATCCGAGAAAAAGCTAGCTCATTGCTACACAATAATTTAGCTTCAATTAACAATTCTGAAATCAATTCAGATGACGTATCCATAAGAGATGCACATGCTAAGAAGCTCAATTATTGCGAGAAAAAATTAGTCGCAAATGGTAACGGTCTAACAGTGGAAGATACCCAGAATAGAAGCAACAGGAGTAAAACTCCTGTTAAAAATAAGAATGTGAAGCCAAAACCATTAGTAGAGGAAAACGATCAAAATATTGATGAAGATAACGATTTAAAACACTACTTTAGTATTTAGAAGTGTGTTATATTTTTATTTGGATTATGCACATAGACTATATAAAGTTCATAACTAAGGTTGTTTTATGAAAAACATTATTCCATATTCTCCTCGGTATATGCCGAATGATTTGCCTGCCGTAGATGAAGAAGGCGTTGTTACCGAGCAAAAAATGGTCGATCACATGATGCGTAGCGCAAAAATAACACGAAACCAGGCACTGACCGTTATCAATTGCTACTATCAAGCGCTTCAACATAACTTAGTAGTAACAGGCCAAGCAAAGATAAAAGATCTCATTACCTTAAATCTGGTCGCTGAACCTGCGAAACCTTCTAAAAAGATTCATACAACTCATGGCGTGAGTCGGAAATACAAACCGAAAGATCCCATTGTCAAAGTAAGACCTGTTGTATCTGAAATACTAGTCAAAGCCGTTATCGCGGAAAAAGACCTTAACAACCCACAGAATGCCTCATCTGAAATTGAAGCACATGCTTGCAGTGCTTAGTCAAATTCCATTACTCAAAGCAGGAAGCATCTTGAGTAACCATTCAATGCAACCCTAGATTTTCAAAAATCCCTCAACAACGCACTATGTAGAACGTATGCAATCTATAACAAAATTGACCGACTAGGAGCGCTTAGTTTACCTCTAAGCCAGGTTTATTATCATAATTGCTAAGAAATAGCGGCCATTGCAAACTTAAAAATCCATGCATACAGGGAACAAAGAAGGTGAAATCAAGGAATGGACGGTAGAGCGCTCATAGGTACATCTTAGGAAAATGATAAGAATCTCATCCCTTTTAGAGTGGTAGCCGATAGATAAACATTATAATTATCGCCAGTATATGATTTGCTATCAAAGGATATTTTATAAATCCAATTAAATTAGGAGTCCCATTTTCGTCATAAATGAGCATCGGTAAATACCACAGACCAAAGCTCGGACCATTCCCCGCTTTGGTCCAAGACTTAATTACCACTAACTCATACATTAAAGCTGAAAACATTGCAGGCACTCCAAAGCACCCCACCTGCAAGAAATATAAAAATGAAAAGCCCTACACTGAAAACCTCTCCGTTGTGTGACTGTCTTTTTTCTTATCAATGTACTTAAATATGCCAATCTAATACTCAATCGCTTTACACTTCAGCCGAAAGAAAGCGATAACCCGCAAAAAAGCAGTTTTAATAAACTCGAAAAAGAAGATGTTTTTATTTTTGTAGCTTTTTAAAACCATCATTCAAAATATCGTCGGTTAACCGTTGAAGGATCTCTTCTTCAAGTTTATCTACAAGTGTATTATCCAGCTCCGTTGCTTGAAGGTCGTTGCTATTTACCATTTTTGCTTCCTGCGCCACAAACCAGTCTTCAGCAGTTCCTTTAGGGAATACAGTCGAAAGTACACGACGCGCAATTGACGTACCAACCTTGGATATTATTCTATCTCTGAAAGGCATATCTCGCTTTTCAGTAGTGTATGACCATAATTCTATAGGACCTTTAGGAAATCGATATACTTGCTCGAAAATCCCACCCCTAGTAACCGTTCTCAAATAAAAACTACTACCACCTTTTCTCGGCCCATGGAGAATATTGTTGTAAAAAACAAACTTTGCTTCTTCTGAAAGCCCAATTATCGCGTCAAGTTCCTTAATGGACTTTGCAGGAAGACGACCAAGGACAAACAAATTTGTTGCTTGTCTTAAAAGATCCCCAAAATCATTTGGGTCATGAGAAATGACAGCCATGCTCGTATTCCATTTAGGCCCTTCTTTTACGTCAAACTGTAATTGGTTCCTAAATGGCTTACATGTATTCGTCGTATGAAGTTCATCATAAGTAACCCGCTTAGGTAGCGCCCTTATTTTTAATATCCTACTCTTTTGATAATCGCGATAGAGTTTCGGAAACATTGGCGGGTGGTCTTCGTTTAACACGAAATCTTTACATGCTATAAAACGAGCCAGCAACATGAAAATACCAGTTTGAACTAGCCCCTCAGCATTTGACAAATCAATCATTGGTTTTACGTCTATGATTTTAATTTTTGCACTTTCAAAATCACGATTGGAATGTCGAGTAAAAATTGAGTATTTGTTCGTCGCTTCTTTTATCTTTAAAGCAAAATAATCAGGAATCGACATACTGCCTATAGCAGGAAGGGCCCCATAATCCCTAGCTATGATATCGCTACTATCCGCAACCTCCCGGAAGTCTGACAGCAATGGCATTGACATTGTGTGGCAATATTTAGCCAGTCTTACTTCACCTAATTTAAATAAAGCATCTCTCAAGTGGAAATATTTTGTGAATTCATCTATTTCCAAATCAAGTTCACCTGAAGCGCTGTATTTTTTTATGGCTTCATCAAGGTCTTTATTAACATATGGCACATAGATATTCGCTGACTTGAATGAAAACCTTTGCTTGTAAGTTTCATCTATAACCGCACCTATAAATCCTGACATGTTCGCCGGTACAGTACCAGTTGAAGGGTCAGTAACAATCATTAATAGAAAGTTACGTAAGAAGCCTTTTTCTTCAGGTAAAGGCATATCAAGACCGAACTGAATATCCGCAGGATTATAGTAGGTATCCCCCATTTTGATCTTCATCATCTCTACCAGATGTTTCTGGCCATCAGGAAGCGAATCCTGGATGAATTTACCGTAACCCGTAGACGTTGGGCCAACATCAACAAAAGACTCCATAGGAAGCTCTGTGTTGCCTTTTTTGACAAGCAACGCCAAGTTAATCGAGTTGGACAGTATGCCTTTACCTTGACGAGGACTTGCCAGTATCACATCTAGGTGATAATCCTGAATATCTGACAATGGAACCATGGAAGATATTTGCTTTGTCAGATGCGTCCTGAATAACAGCATCCCCTCATCCCAGCATTTACCTTCGATGGTCACAGGAAGCATTCCCACTGCGCTACTTACCGGAGGGAACCCTACAACAGATGGGGCGTTAAACGTTGCACCGGGCACACTGCTTACGAATGATTCATAAGGATCGCCTTTATCTGATTTAACTTGGGCCCCTTCCCACTTCTCAATCGACGTAATTAACTGTTCGCGATTTTTTATTGCTTCTTTAAGTGAGTTACCCCAGGTAACAAAAACAATTTGCATACTGCAATAAGCTTCATGAAGATTTTGTCTTTCATTTCGTTCTTTTACTGCTTTAGCAAACGCTTCATTATCAGGATGGCCCCACTTCGTAAACCCAACCAAGATTTTTTTAATATCAAACCAAATGTCAGAGGGATGACCCATTAAAAAATTAACTCTAAAAGGTATTTCTGGGGTGATTTCTCTTAGTAGGCCATTGAAAATTACGTCTTTCTTTGGAAAGCCTGTTAATAATAAAGGCGCAATGAATCGTGAACCAATTTTTAAAATTCCTTCCGAAACTTCTTCCGCAGATTGGGAACAGAGTTGTTCACCTAGTTTCTGAGGGACATAGTTTGCGAGTGTTTGATCAGGTGAAGATGGATGTTTCAAAGATGCTATATACCTATTATAACCCTTTGCTCGCTTATAATTCATGGCATCAAATGCAAGATGCGGTATGAACCCTTCTTTTTTAACAACAGGGTCTAGCATACTTCCCATAACAGAAGCTGCGAGATCTGCAGACAAAGCGGTCACGTTAATTTTTGCTGCAGAGAAGCGATTCAGAATCTCATCTATCTTTGCGTTATGCCTATTGATTATTGAGGGAATGATTTTGAATGGATTAGGCGCATCACCTATGTTCATACCAAATTCTTTATAGAGATTATTTCTTACGTCAATGTCTTCATTTAAAACAATCTTTGACTCAGCCGCATGCGTAGTCTCAAGCGCCAAGAATGAACGTTGAAAGAGACCATCTTCTTGATTTACTCTCTTTACTTCCTCAAAAACATCTTCAATATCTAAATTCAATCGTTTAGCTGAAGCTCGATCTGACTTAAGCATCACATCTATATCATCACCGACTAAAGACTTATCTCGCTCAAAGCACCAAGATAATTTATGAGCTTTATCTTTAAAGAGAAGATTTAAGAGTTTTTCTACCTCAGAAAACGCATTATCACATGAATTTGCTACAGGAAAGGTGAGCATCCCGTGCACTTTAAATAACGTTACCAATGCACCAGTATCGGTTATGTATGTTTTACTATCTAGCGGTACTTCTAGATTTACATAACTTGACAAACTTTGCTTCTTAGAATTTGCAATAAATGTCATGATTGCTTTAGAAAATACCATTATTCATTAACCTCTGATATCACATCTTCTAAACATTTAATGTGGAGATCTGGGTGTTGGTCCATAACCCTGTCCACTTTTTCAACCACATCAATACCACCAACAGAACGTAGCATTCCTTCCATACTTGATGACCCTCTAAGTTTTGGCAAAGGCTTTTGTGCACTCGCAAAATCAAAATTTTTAAACATATTTCAGGTATCCATCATCGGTATCTGTTGATAGTTGCTCATCAACTTCATTGGCATTTAATAACCAAAGAGGCGGCGTAAGACCAAGTTTTAACGCTTCCTGTGAGACAAACTCAAGCTGATGATCTTGAATGCTGACATTTACTGCGCCCATAGCGTAGCTGCTCACTACAATGTCATTTCGATACAGTGCGTAAGCTACTTTAAAAAGCATGATTCTGTCCCATGCCTTTAAAAATACTGCTCTAGGACTATAACTTGTTCCACCCTGCTTTCTTCTGGTCCCACTACTTATAGCTGCTATGTGTGATTCTGCCACCAACCCTAGAGAATATGACACATCACCAACAACGGATTGTTCTTGCCAGCCAAAAGAGACATCTTCGTAATTCTGATATCGAGTGCCTTGAATTATTTTTTTTACCTTTACTTCTGCTATCGAGCTTAAAAACGCTGCTTCATGAATAGGAATCCAATTACGTCTATCTTTCCCATTAGTAAAACCTAATAGGTCTGCACAACTTGTCTCAATGTTCCGAACTGAAACTAAGCAAAGTGCTGGCTTTTGACTGCCAAATTCATGTAAGAATTTATAGGTATTAGATTCTTCACCCTTAGAGCAATCTGTATCATTAACAGGCAGCTTTCCTTGATAAATAGACCAAGGACCAACAGGTATTGGAAATTGATTGAGTAAATTAGCGAAAACGCTTCGGCTAAATCTAAGCTTTGCGTTTCGTGTACCGCTGTGTGAATTCACATAGCATTTTTGAATTGCAAGATATGCTTCATCAAACGCCTCATCAATTTTCGGCGTGCCAAAGGTTGTGGGTTCACCAGATGGGAATAAACATTCGTAGATGGTTTCCTTTAACGTGCCACTTACTCGTTTGAAACCATAAATATCGTATGCAATGCGAATGCATCTATCAAAAAACTCAGAAACTTTATGAAGGCAAGAGGCCGGGTCTTCTATAATTGGCAAATCAAGGTCTTGAGCTATTAACGATAAATCCTCTCGAAAAAAATTGGAGGCGCGAATTCTTGGTTCTCTTGACGCGTTAATATTCCTAATCTGCTGCCAATTAAGATTGGCGATAAATATTCCGTCGGACTCTAAATCAGCAAGATGCTTTATTCTTCTAGGTTTACTACCTGCAAGAGACGCCCATCCAAAAGCAGGATGTTCTGCATCATCAAAAATTACAACACCAAATTGCTGATCATAATCACTCATATTTTAATCTCGGAAACATAATGTCAGTGGAATTTTGTTCGAACGCTTTCTTCCATGAGGAGAACAGATCTGGCGCATGGGCCTCAAGTACACTTTCCCACTCTGAGATGGCGATTGATTTATAAGCCTCTTTCTTCCATTCCAAAGCACGCGGCTTATAAGCATCTAGGTCTGGTAGATAGCGAAGATCTTTGAATAGACCACTTCTATATTTTGCATAGTCAGAATCGGTCAACCTAGATAGGAAACCAACTAACGCTTTGCTATTTGACGCATCAAATACGTCTTGTAATGCTTTTTCTCTGCTTTCTAGAATTGAAAACTCAATTCGAATATTGTTCTTCAAGCAATTGATTTGTTTTTTCACATTCTCATCAAGAACTGTTGTATCTTCATGAACAATATTAAGATGAGTATGAATGATCATATTAAGCGCATTTTGCGACAACTCAGGAAAATATATTATCTTTCCAAGACCATTCGTTAACGCAAAGTCTAAGCGGTTAGATTCATAACAAATCGTACATACAGTTTTGTAACTTGCAGGTTCATTAGAAGAATAATCTCTCTGGTCGAAGGCCAATGAGTTGCCATTAAAAGGCAAAATTCTCATGAACTTTTTACTTTTAAACCCACAACACTGACATACAAATTTGTCGCGCTTAAAGGCTTTAACAGCAAGCTTCTGGAAACGCTGCAGCTTCATTTCTGAAGCTGCATCAAAACTAACATTTCGTAGAATATTCATACGTAAAATAGTTTTAGTTAGTCGGAGTAGAACTTCCGCCAGTTGTACCCCTAGTTGGCATTTGGAACGTCTGGTTTGTTGTTGCATCGTCGGCATAAATTGTGCGCATAGCAACACCAAGTGTATAAGTACCATAGGTACAGACGATTGCACCTAATAACGAAAGAACCAGCGTCTTTGGTTTTGTTTTCTCTTGAGGGTTGTCTTCATCACCCATCTTCTGTAGTCCACTACCGAATACAAGTAAACAGTAGACTCCAAAGGCAATCATAACCGCCATAATTAGCCAGGTAATATTTCCTAAGAAAGTTACAATATTGCTAATTACGTCGTTACCATCTTGTGCTGCGAATGCAACTGATGGAAAAAGGAGAAGAGCTAATAAACCTACTTTTTTTAATCCAACTTTTTTTAATAAAGACTTAATCATAATGACCTCTTGTTTAGTTAGTTGTGCCACTTAGTAAGGCGGCAAGTACATCGAAAAATGGAACCCAACTGAGCATGCCTACAGTTTTTTCAGGCATCCAAAGCGCAATTGCAGCGATAAGTTTGGATATAGCGCTAGATAAAGCGCCTTTTTCTGAGCCATCACTTTTACCAGCGTCAATTGCTTTTAAAAAACTCCCCCATAAAAAAACTAAAGCTATTGTCTGGAATGCAGATCTAACGACAAATCCAGCTAGATCTGCATCAGGGTTACTGTTTTGCAAATCAACGGATTGATATGCATAAACGGGTGTCTGAGTAAACACTGACGCATCTTGAACAATTGTATAATGCGAAATAAAAAGAAATGTAGTGAAAGACCCAAACAACACAGCTCCAATTAAGTCACTTACTACTTTTTTGGGTTCTGGTGGCCTAACCATCATATTGCTGCTGTCTTGTCCTAACATATAAAGCCCTTTGCCGAATACAAAAAGATAAAATGCACTAGCAACAACTGATGCTGATAGCACCAGGAAACTTATATTTGCAATTAAGTCAATTAAACCAGCAAACGATTGTTCCATTACTAAATCTCAGAGCAAGATGCATTTAAAGGTTGAAACTTCTCGCCACTTTCTAAGTAGAGGCAACCCCAAGGACCGACTTTTTTTACTACTCCGTAACCTTTAATAGACTCACCATTTGCAATAGTGAACTCATTATCAGTACCAGTAACCTTTAGTTTGGCCAAACCATCTGATGCAGTGATCATCGTAAGAGGTTTACGTTGCTCGAACTCAGCTTTTTTGGACTCAACATTCTTTAACCTTTTTTCTATCGATGAGATATTTCCATTTAATGTTTCAATCTTGACTAGAAGAAACTTCTCCGTTTGGTCCAGCCCTGCATTAATTGCAGATTTGATCTCAGCCAAATTGGTTTCAGATATACCGTTTTCCGCAGCTGCAGCTTTTTGACTCTGCTCATTAAGATATTTATTAATGTCATTAATAGACGATGACATAGCATTAATTTGCGCAACAAGGGGTTCAAGCAACTCAACCACATCATCTTCGCTCACACCCTGAACGATTGTAGTTTGTTTCGGCTCTTCAATAGATGCCTCTGTAAATGACTGGTTATTAACCGTATCTTTGTTCTCTGCTTGCTGAAAAGTTTGAGTAGGCGTATTAACAGAACCGAAGGCTGACGACCCAATTACTGGGTTGTCCAACTGTTTCATAGGCAGTTGAGGTGAAGCGCTTGGTGGATTAATTATAGAATTGACAAACCAAGCAATCGTTGGAAGTACAACAACACCTATAATAATTAGAACGATATTTTTCTTTATCCAATCTGTCTTCTTTTCTTTGTACTCCACATCATCATCTTCTGTTAACTGTTGAGTATCTTTAGTACTTACAAACTGGTCAGATTCTTCATCCAAATCATCAAATACTTCGTCTTCATCAGAATGTTTAGGTATAGAGGAATTATCTAAATCTTGATCTTCATCAAAATCATATTCTGGTAATGCACTTTCTTCGTTAAGCGTTTCGGATTCAAAGTCATATTCCGTATTTGCCATTTCTTCCATGGAATCAAAATCCAAAACATCTTCATTTTTACTAGACATATCTACCTCAATACACTGACTGGTTATTTAAGTCAGGAAGCCATTGCATCGTCGGTTTTGAAACAACCATAATCCCAACGAGGCGATTTTTATCAATAATATAATTGTCCTTGGTTTGCTCTAACTTCTGATACAGATAGTTTTCACCACGCACCCCTACCCCACCTAATGCGGAGACAGCTAAAGACTCTTTATCTATCTCAACATTAGAAACAGTGCCATTCTGATTAGATACTGTTGTACCAACCCTATTTGCAAGAATATTTAGACCGGAAAGAAAACCACCACCAACCAAGTACCCTAGTCGTTGCAACTCCCTTGATTCGATCTCATCGACTAATATTGCAGAGCGTTTATCATCAGGTGTCACCACAACACCTTCGAAATTGTCGCTTTGATTTTTATAAGTAACCTTTTTAACATTTATAAGGTAACCCTTGCCTTCGACGAGTTGAGGTTGCGCTAAAAAAATCGCGTCATCGACCCAATCTTTTGGACCTTCAACGGGCTTTAACCTCACAAATGGGGTATCGGTATCAGATTCAATGAAACCATCTATGCGAGCAAGGAAAACCCTTCCAGGCTGAAAGTCATCACCCATATACTCATTAGTTTCGGCATCAGCATTTTGTTCTTCAGTGCCGCCTAAAGACGCGTTAATTGGTTTTTCATTGTCATCTTTGTCTGAAAAAACAACCGTTCTACCCCTTTCTAGAACGTTTGAACTATTAAGGGCTCTTTTATCTGACTCAACAATTGAGTTTGCCCATGCCTGCATGATGTCGGGATTCGAGAGTAAAGCCTGAACTGAATAGGAAGATGTAGAGCTAGATCCGTCATTTTCACCTTGATCTTCGAGGTCAGGTTGATTTACTTCTCCAAGGAATTTATCAACAACCTGTTTCTCGTTTGGTCTAACATCCTCATCAGCCTTAACAATTGCATCTTCAGAAGTAACTTCTTCTTTGACTTCTTCAGTTGCATTTAACGGAGTAAGATCTACATCCAAGGACTCTAAAAATTGTGATTTTTTCTTTTCCAATTTAGAGTTTGTCTCTTCATATCTGTTAAAAACCACTTGAGATTGACTTTGAATCTGTTTGCGATTATCAAGAATTTCTTCTGCAAGTGTACTAGGAATAACAGCATCCGGGTCTGCAACATTTTGACCTTTTCGTTTACTCTGACTCGCGCCTTGATTTGGAAGCTGAAGCTTTTTTTCACTTTCAGGGACAACGAAATTGATCACAAGCGCAAGCAATACAATCAATAGCCCACCACCCAAGTAATACGACGTCTTTGCTTCAGCGGGTAAACGTTGAAAGTTAGCTCTAGCGTTTTTTATAGCATGGAAAAAGCCAATTTTAGGTTTATCCATTTCAATACCCCTCAAGCATGAGTTCTACGGTAATAAGATCACCTTTATCTGTAAAAGTCAGTTCATCCAAAATCGAATCAGGAGAAACTTTATAGACCTTCATACCACCAGAACCATGCTCAACCGCAGTGTATGGCACGTTTATTTGATATCTTGTTAGTACATAGTAATTGTCACCATCAAGGTACACTTGAACTCCATCACCTTTCACAGGGACTATAACGGATGTGCTTGGCGGGTCTATGAGGTAGTTACGCAAATGTTCATTGCTAGTAAACGCTACGGGTATTGATTTTATACTTTCCTTCTTACTTACAACTGTAGAAAGAACTTTTACTGTTGTGATGTTACTTACTGCCTGACTTCCTGTTCGTAGTTTCAAAATAAGGGGATACTCATAACCTTTGAGCATAACTAAAACATCTGCTTCCTGATAATCTTGATTAGCAACCAATATAATATGGTTTGACCTTTCAGCGTCTTTAACCGGAATATCCTCTTCGCCTAACACTTCAAATATGCTGCTTGAAGACTTTGAAAGCGTAACAGGCCATGGATTACCATTTGCGTCTATAAATTCAATTACTGAGTACTTCTGCGGCTCTATATCAATAATCTTATTAATACTTTGTGTTGCATATGGGAAAATCATGCTCGTTGGATTAAAGGTATAAGACTTTACTTTTTTGTTCATGATTTCTTTTTGCTTTTCTTCTAACACCTTCTTTGCATAAATCCACTCTGGCTTTTGAGGCGCATTCTGCAAGAGAAATTGAACTACCAACTCAGGTGATAAGTCAGGTAATGACTCCGGTGAAAGCAGCTTCTTCACATCCTCTGGAATTTCATTTTCATCTATTGTCGAACTATATTTTTCAACCGTTGAAACATCTTCGCTTTCAACACGCGTTTTACTCTCAACTTCATTTTCAACCGTTGAAACTGGTTCGACAGCCATTACAAATGAGTTAAAAGATAAGCTTAAAAAAGTAAAAATAATCACCCTTTTCATTAGTTATCAACCTCATCATATCGATAGATTTTAACACCCTTCGTAAAATCTTCTTGCGAGACACGGATAACTTCTAACTTGATAAGGTATTTGAAACTTTTTGGTGACCTATTCATATCATATCGGGTGACAATGATAGGGATTTGCATCTGATACGCTTTGCGACCTTCAACTACCCCTTCAGCAGTTATAATACCAGCGCCATTAAGAGATGCTTCGTATGATTGTTCATTGACACGCATCTCATCTAATATTGTTTGTTCAAAATTACTTATGAATGACTGACCAGCATTAACAGTAAGACAGCGAGGAACGACCTTATTAAGATGATTAAGTGCCGAGTAAAATGTATAACTATTAAGTTCTAAGACACAATCGACAGCCCATTGGGTAAGTTGAGTACTTGTCATTGAGTCCTGATTTAATGGATATATTCTTTCGAATCTGCCATTCGCATCAAGCGAATAGGTTTCAGGCTTTGGATATGGCTTAAGGACTAGGAATACTATAATTGCATAAGCCAAAATATTTGAAACAATCAAAAATTTATTAAAGGATAGAGCCGACTTAAATGAACCTTGATATATCAATGAGCGCATGTACTGGCTCATTAAAAGTTCTTCTGCTTTGCTTACCAGGCTTTTCTCTTTAGTTTTAGCAGCAGCTTTTTGTTTACGGGGATCTATTTTTTGACTCATCATTCAGCCTATAATATTACTATGGGTTGCATATGACTTATTTAATATGCATCACTCTCTTTAATATAATACAAGTTATGCCTATTGTATAGTGATTGTGCATGATAACGGAGTTAAAAATGAAGAAATATGATATTGACGAATTAGTAAACATTAAGATGCTAATTAATAATAATAATGATTCATTTGGCTGCGAATTTCATGAGGATGAAAGTTCAGCTAGCATTGTAGACAACCACTATAAATGTACATGCTGCGGTGTAGATTTAACCGCTTCGCAGTACATCGCACAAACTAAGGGAATAAGTCGCATTGAAGCTCTCGCTTATCTGTACCGGGTAAATAAACAAAGTATACCTGATTGGTTACTAGAACAAGTAAGGCCAAATATAAAATTACTAAAGATAAACAGTGATTTAAGTAAAATTTGTAACGAAAAGCTCTTTGATGATACAGAATCTTCAAACAATGCACTTAAGTACCTTCTTGAAGATAGAAGATTATCGTTGGAGACAATAGGAAAATTTTCTCTTGGCTTCTTTCCCAAAGATAAAAATTTCTTGAATGATTTGATAATAAAATATGGGAAAAATGAACTTCTTGAACTCGGTATCATAAGCGAGGGAGAGTTCGGACTTTATTCAATGTTTGCTAATAGAGTCATCTTCCCTATCTCAAATAACATGGGACAAATTTGTGGCTTTGGCTCTAGACGGCTAGATGGTGTTAAGAAGAACAAATACATAAACTCACAGCAAAGCAGATTATTCAACAAATCAGAATTACTTTACAAAGAAAGAGGTGTATCAAAGGGAGTAGGTATAATTACAGAAGGCTACATGGATGTAATATCATGCAGTCAAAACGAACCAAAAAACAGTTATTATGCTGCATTAGGTGTAGCTTTAAGCGCAAAGCACGTTAGGGATGTATTAAAAAAACACGAAAAAGTAGTGATATGTACTGATGCTGACAATGCAGGAATAGAAGCCACGAAAAAGTTCATCAAAGAGTCCTTGAGAAATATTGATCTAAATAAAGTAGGCTTTGTTCTATTACCTGAAAAGTTAGACCCTGATGAATTTATAAATGAATATGGTCGGGAAAAGTTTCAAGATCTCATAAACAATAGCATCAATGCACGAGAATTTATTTCGATTGTATCTAACAGTTATGATGAAATATCAACTCTTGAGACATACGATAAATTCAGAATCTAGTTTTTTGTATTCAACTTTTCAACGGTTGAAAATAGATCCCACTGACTTGGCATTTAAATTTTCAACGGTTGAAAGTTACATCACCTGTTGTGCCTGAGAACATTTTCAACGGTTGAAATCAGAGCCCACTGTCTTGGCATTTAAATTTTCAACGGTTGAAAGTTAAATCACCTGTTGTGCCTGAGAACATTTTCAACGGTTGAAATTAGAGCCCACT